>JACCDP010337919.1_pt1 | contig 10111 bp, 20 predicted proteins | sample 7445841 | NCBI WGS metagenome assembly JACCDP01 (sample SAMN15323441, study PRJNA562643) | freshwater metagenome | isolation source: river surface water | place: USA:Blue River Watershed | collected 2017-08-17
CACCTACGTCTAACTGTGTATTCCCTTCCGGGGTCATACTTCCAGTATCGCTCATATATTGTTTCCTAAATTATATCGGGAACTGCCCGACTCAGTTACAAAATTTTCAGCCGCTTTTCGTCTATCAGCTTCTGTGCCGATAGTCCTTCAAGGTAGGCCTCAATCTTCTCTAATGCCCTTAGCTGGTGGTAAGCATTTTCCCTTACCAAGCTATCACCAAACTCGCTCATAGCAAATTTGTTAATCTCTACTGACCGGAGTTCTTCCATCATTGCCTGAAAGTATTCATCCCGCAGTAGATTCTCAGCCCATTGGCATTTGTCCATTCGTACCCTTAGTCAAATTACCTAGCTCTTTAATCGCCTTCAGGACAATATCAGCCTGTTTGTTACGGCTGTCCTCGTCAGCTATATCCATCGCCAAGATAGCCTGAAGTTGTTTAACAGCCAACTCAGCCTCTTTGATACGCATCTCAGAAGCATTACGCTCCTGCTGCATTGCCATTTCCATACCCTTACGGGTGAAATCAGCCTCTAGTTGCTGCTTCTGTAAGTCTAGTTTCGCAGCCTCAATCTGAGCCTTAGCCTCGGTCTTTTCTCTCTCTACCTGAGCCAACATCTGAGCTACTTCAGCCTGAGCATCTGGAGCAGGTGGCTGTGGCTGAGATAATGCGTCATTCAGTTCAGGGCTGATCTCGTTAATGAACGCCTTGGCATCCTTGAAACCAGCCGATTCAATCAATCTCGCTAAGGTATCCCGGTACTGAGCCACAGATACCACAGGATTTGATGCGCCGAACTGAGTCAGAATCTGCTCCTGCTTGCCGAGGATCATCTGCAACATGGCTAGCTTCTGCTCTCTGTCCCCTGAACCAAGACCGACGTTAATCGCCACATCGTACTGATTCGTCCATGTACGAGGATCAAAGGTCACAAACTTGCCACGCATACGGACAATCTTGGCCTGATCCTGATACTTGCCCAACAGGTGCAGAATCCCCTTAAACAAGCTCTTAACGCCTGTCTCAGCAAAGATTCGAGCAATCAACTCCAGCTTGCCAGAGTTCGACTTCATCATCGCGGCAATAGCCGTAGCACTCACGTTATTGAGTACGTCCGGGTCTAAACCCTGCTGCTGGTCGCTTACGCCTGTACGCTTGGCCTGAACGCTATCCATGTACTCAAGCATCGGGAAAGCCTGAGCCGTAACCGCAGGAACCTCTACCGGAGTAATCGCACCCGCCGACTTCATACGGATAATGCCACCCGGAGTTGCATTAAGAGCATCATCCAGATTGACCTGACCATCGACCACACCCAGACGAGCATTGTTCGTGAGATACAGGTTATCCAGCATCTGACGAGTAACCGTAGACTTGATTAGCTGGATGTCCATCGTCCGGTCTGCCAACGACTGACCAAAGAACTTATGCGGGATAGGGATAGGACAAAGGCTATGGAACGGTACTAGGTCACATTCCTCGTCATCTAGGATTTCGTTGCCAGAATAGACAATCTTCCGCAACTCAGCGATACCGTCACCATTAACGTCAATCTTGATGTAGCACTCATAGACTTCAACCACCTGCATCGCAGGGTCTAGGCTGATGTTCTCATCCGGCTGCTCACCCTGATTGAATCGAGCAATACGCTCAGTCGTAAACTGGAGATCGTCGTAGCTAGGCAATCCCTCTACGATGTCCTTGTCGAAACCCATCGCTATGAGTTCAGAACGAGTCATCAAACGACGATGAGCCACAAACGGGCTATCCTCAATAGTTCTTGCCGATTTGCTAATTAGGAATTCTTCTGGCGGTACGTTCTCAATCTTGACGCAGCCATACTTCTTAACCTTCTTGACCTTGACCGAGTAGTAAGGAATCTGGATAGGCATACCCATCATATCCACGCCACCGTCAACCATCTCAACCTTCTGGCTCACTACCTCAATGGCAGGATCAGACAGCAATAGGGCTAGCTCATCTTCGGTCAGGTTCTTGTAGGACTCTTTATTAACGTCCTCTTGGGCTTCCCAGTACGCCTTGACCACGCCGACCTTCATCATCAGCGCGTCTTTGAACCAGTTGTGCAGGATGATTAGACCGTCATTCTCACGGTAAAACACCCAGTTACAGTAGTCTGTGGCCTGTTTAGCGGACTCCTCATCTTCTGGAGTCTGAGGCTCAAAGGAGACAATATCCTCGGTAGTCGTAAAGACCCGGATAAGTTGGGGTAACGCACCGTCGATAGCCTCAGCTACCTCACCAGTTACAATCTGGCTACGGCCTTCTACCTCGTTACCATACGGATAACGTAGGTAATACTCTAGTGCTTTGGATCGCTGATCCGTAGTCTCGGTATCAATGTAACCGATGGAGTTATCGATCTCATTCTCGATAATTCCCTTGATTTGACCCTCATCCATCTTCATAGCAAATCCTTATGGGTTTTGCCTATTATACAATCCATTTTGTAGAAATTGGCAACGTTGTCTGCCATGAACTATCGCCCTCGTCAAGACCTATCGCTAGGTATCTGAAAGCATCACTCATATGGCTCGACCAATCGTGTAGCGGCTTCTCATAGAATATCTGCCGCTTCTCGTCGTGTTCCCTGCGGTAGTTCCGTAAGGCATCCAATCCCTGCTTAGTCCTCGGATGGAACCAGCATCTCGGTAATAGCCTTCTTACAGCCTGAATCCCGTCTGCTACCGACAATCTAGGGGCAACCGTTATGGACAGCCCAGCTTCCTCTAGGACTTCCTTACGGCTCTTTCCTGTGCCTAGCTCCCTCACCTGTACGTCATGGGGCAGGATTTGACTGAACCCTGCGTAGTCATTGTCTTTTAGCCAACGAACGTACCAATCTAGTCCCTGTCCATGGTTTTCGACGCAATCGAGTAGTCGAACCTCTTTTCCAGCCAATTGTGCAACCCATAGAGCAGTTGAGTCACCCATTCCAAGATCCCAAGCAACAAAGCTACGGCAGAGATCATCACGAGGAAAATCACTAATGTGACCATCCCTTTCAAGATCGTTAATGATTTTGCCATAGTAGCTGCCCTCAACCGCTGCGTTAAAGGAACACTCGAATTCCTGATTGTACTTGTCCTCACCCATCTCTCGATAGGCAGCCTTTAGCTCGGACTCAGGCAGTATGTTGGTCTGGCTAGCCTTGTACTCTAGGTACTTCCAGCCCTCCTCAGACTTGGCTCTATCGGCTAGTTCAGCGAAATGGTTAGCACCTTTAGGAGTGCCAATGAAGCAAGCCCACCCAAGACGGTCGGCAAGAGCAGGTCTGAGGATTTCGTTCCAAATTCTCGGATTCTGATCGCCAACTTCGTCGATAACCACGCCATCGAAATACTGACCGCGCAGACTGTCAGGATTATCAGACCCATAAAGACTAACCCTACGCCCCCAAAAATCAACCCGTAACTCAGCAATGTTGGCAGTTGCATTAAGTGGCCTTGTGTACTCTAGTAGGTAATCCCAAGCGACTCGTTTAGCTTGGCTGTAGGTAGGTGCAATATATGCAAACCGAGGATTAGGCTTGTCGCACTCTATCGCGGCTTTGATGAGATGGTTAATTGCGGCTACAGACTTCCCAAATCTTCTGTGCGCAACTACCACCGTGAACCTGTGGCTATCGATAGCCTCGTGTATCTCTAGCTGTAAGTCCCTAGGCTCGTAGCCAATGACTATCTCTGTCACTTAACGTATCCGCAGTTCAGGCACTTATTGTTCACTAGGAACGCGCTGCATTGTGGGCAATTTACTGGCTTATAGCTCATTTCCGTCCTCCCCATCTCACTATGTGTTCTTGGGCTTCCCCATCCTTACCCGTTACCTCTGTCCTAGCCAGCTTGGGTATATGGTACTCAGATAGCTTCTGCATTAGGTCTAGTGCCTTGGCTGGATCAGGCTTTAAGCCTAGCACCTCATCGCCCTCAGCTACCCTCTGGAGCCATCTGTCCATGTAAGGCACGTTCTTCTCTAGCAGAGTAGCAATAGCATTACGCACTACCGCAGTACTCTTGTTAGGCACTCCTGCTGGCCTACCCTTACCTGCGTTAGTTAGCCCCGGATACGCTGTAGTCGGCTCATCTTTAGTGTCACTTGTTTCCATAATTGCATTATCCTCTGGATGTCATGCGTATATCGCTTCGTACATATCTGGGCGATTCTCTAGTATCCACGCCCTCGGTTCTTCGTGACATTTCTTGAAATCAACACCTACCGTCTGGCTTCCTGCATGATGCACATAAGCCCTGCTGACGAAATGCTGATAACCCGCCACGTTCAAGTCATGGCATATTATATTATCTGAATACCAATTAGTTGACGGAAACTTAGCAATTTCCCATGCTTCTCGGCTTATCGACGCGAAAATAGGCGCAATTACCGGAGTCAGCTTGATCTTTGACTCGCTATCCCACCGTAATCCGTTACGTTTATCCCCATCCACCGGGAACCTGATGTTCTGATCCGGCAACACATAATTAGACCTTGCACCTAAGAATCCGTATTTCACGCCACGCGATTCCAGAATTCCCGCATCTTCCCGCATTAACGATAGCGTATCTGGATTAAGTACCACGTCATCGTTAGCTAAAATCAATGAGTCAAACTTGCCATGCTTGAAAGTGTAACTAGCCGCAGCATTGTAAGCATCGCCAAAGTTTGTGTAGACGTTAGGCATCCAGCATAAGTTCGGAAGAATAGTCTTTGCCTTGGCTAATAGCTCTAAATCCTTACCGCAGATATAAACAGGCATCTCCGGCGCATACTGCCGTATCGACTCCAACAATATCGAAATACCTCTATTGCCAATTGTGCAAATAACTATGGCTTGCATTAAATGTCCAAGACTCCGGGTATGTGCATGACCCTATAGTTCGTTTCAATTTTTTTTCCGGAAAACTTCATTAACTGTTCAACAACACCCCAATCATGGGCATAACCATCACCCCAAACAATACCTAGTGATTTCTTATGAGCAATGCAAGATGTCCCAATCAAGCCCTTGCCTAACGATACTGAACGTCGATCCCAATTAACGTAATCATCCCACCACAGCCAGTCAGCATCTAAATGCTCAACCATCTTGGTTAAATGATTCTCTCCGAAAACATCGTCTGAGTCCAAGTACGCAATGTAGTCGTTAGTCGCAGCCTCAATCCCTCTGTTTCTCGGTAAGCCACTAAAAGCAGCGGACTTTACCAATGGAGATAAGCACGTTACAGGGTACTCTGAGGCTATTTTGACCGTTTCCTCGCAGCCATCTGGGACAATGATTAGCTCACCTATCCCCTGCGTTAGAAAACTCTCTATCGCCCTTCTTAACTTAGCTGGCCTATCTGCCGCGCAACCTGAATACTCTCCTAAGAAACTTGGCAAAACGACACTTATCATTTCTTCTTGTTTCTTGCGGATATTGCGGCTGCTTTAGCCTTGGCATCGGCCTTTGAACTGGCTCCCCATGCCCGTAAAGATAGTAGCAAACGAGTAGGCTCACCATTTTTATACTCCGCTCCCGGCATATTCCCCATCCGAGCTAAGAATGATGCCCTTCGTGGACTGTCCCCTGACTTGACCGGAGCCTTTAGGTTAGAACCGGGATTCTCAGCCTCGTAAGACTTACGGCCTTTCTCGTTCAGGCCGCCTGATTTTTTATTCTTTCCTTCTGATCTTTGCCAAGCCGCTGTTTTAAGTGATTTCATTTTTGTTTCCAAGTATTAACTTACACCAATCAATAAAATCTTTTTGCGGCAAATCTTGTTTCATTCTGTTAACAATGTCACATACAAATTGAACATTATCTTTTTTATATCCCTTAGAACTATCAATCCTATCTATGCTAATGTTTGTTGTTACTTTCCCTTGACCAGCTATATAAGTCATTAAGACACCAGATATTGCACAACGCCCATCTTGTTTTTTATACAGATCAAGCAAAAACATTAAATCTAAATCAAACCCAAGGTTTTGTTTTCTTTTAGAACAATGGTTCAATATTCCAGAAATAAAATTTTTATAGCTAGATGATCTTCTTTCACATTTCGACCTATACAAAATATCATTTTTGTTTTTTGCATTAATTAAGACACATTTTTTGCAACTTGTTCTATATTTTTTTAATCCATCTGAAAAACATCCATTTGCGTAAAATTCAGATAAAACTTTTGTTTCGTTACAACTTTTGCAAGTTTGTTGTCCTGCGCTAATTATTTTTGAATGTACTGGCCTTGATCTATTTTGTTTTTCTTTTTTTGTCCTACATGATTTGCAGTATGGGCGGTATCTAATAAACCCATCACCTCTCTTGCTATGAGCATAAAAGTTATCAATTGACTTTGCCTCAAGGCATTTAGGACACTTCGTTAAAGAAACGTCTTCTGGATGACGAATAATGTAAGAATTGAACCTTTGCATGGCTCAATTTTACTATTCTTAGAGCAATTTTCAATTATTTTTTTGCCACGCTTCCCGGATTTCTTAGTCCATGCTGCGGCCATTTTTACCCCGCTTCTTACCCATAGGAATCTTGATCTCGATTTCTATTTCATTAACACCGTTCTTTTTCTTTTCTTTTTCTTCGTCGAGATACTCTTTTAGCAACTCTTTGTCAGATTTCTTCTTTCCGTTCTTCATTTTTTCCTCGGCTTGGCTGTTTTAGCTGCCTGCTTAAACGCCTTAGCAGTTGGCGCACCTTTAGAACCCGGTTTACGCATCTTCTCGCCAGAACCTTCAGCGATACGTTCGCGCTTTTTGTGAATATTGGAATAAAGACCGGCTTTCATTTCTTCCCCTTAGAGGCTTTGCGACCTTCCGACAGCGCAATGGCAATCGCCTGATCCTTGGATTTGACTACTTTGCCACCCTTACCGCTATGCAAAGTACCCTCCTTAAACTCCTTCATGACCTTGCCTACCTTCTTTTGCATCTTTGTCGGCTTCTTCACTTGACCTCCAGATAACCGTTTTCAAAAAGTAAACCTATCGTCTTGCGGTGAGCTTCTTCCCACATCTCTACCCGTTCCTGCTTAGATAGATTCTTGCCCTGATCTAGCTCGGAATGGCAGATAAAGCACAAACTTGCAATTCTAAAATCGCTACTCTTTATACCCCTTCCCTTGCCATCCCGCAACTGGTTGCTGTGGGCTGCTACTACTGTCCCATCCTCCCTTCCGCAGTGGCAGCACGGTAGCTTTCGGGCGGTCTCTAGGAGCCTTTTGTTTCGGTAGTTCAATCTGTCTTTTTCTCCACATTTAGCATCGCCCTCTGGATTTCTTTGGCAAACTTCCTGATCTCAGGCTCGTGGTAATACTCAAGATTTCCAAAGCAACGCTCCATCAAAGCGTCTATCTCACGCTTCTTCAGCTTTCTCAGCTTGATAGGCAGATTCTCGAATAAAGGCTCTTGCATATAGCCTCACGATAGCTGCCCTCATTCTACCCTTTTTGATTAAATTTCTGGCTCGGATAATTGACGAAACTCTCACCCTCGTTGCACTCCTCGCAGCAGGTAACTATCTCTCCGGATAAGTCCCTAGCATGGGGAACCTCATCCCAGTCTACTACCCAACCGCAATACTCACATTGTGCCAAATTGCTATCGTCTGGTACATTATCTTGTAAGTCAGTCATGGCGCACCCCTTTCGCGGATAGCTGCGGCGGCATTGTTTAAAGCGATGTTTGGCGGCGTTCCGTAACGATAGTCAGCCATTTCTTCATCGACCAATTTCGCACACGCCTCACGCTCTGCTGCTGCGACAAGATTGGCGAAGTGTTCTAGCTGCGCGTAATCAAATTCACAGCCGCCTATCATATGATCTGGCGTCGATTCCTCAGCCATGCGGATAATGTCATCTCTGGTCATTGCGTCACCCTATCCATAGTCCGATTAGAAGCCTCTGGTCTAGCAAATTCTCCAAACAATTCAATGGCTGCATTTTTGTATGCTAAAGCAGCTTCTTCAATGGTTTCAAAAAATCCAAGCCCATGCCTTTTTCTGTTTTTCCAAATTTGAGCATGGTATTTTTTTATATCTTTTCTCCAAATTACTCCCTTATAGCCAGTCGTATTTGCTTTAGATAGTTTGCTATTTGCTGTATTTAAACTTTGGTTTGTTTCTCTTAGATTTTCAATTCTGTTGTCAAAAGTGTCACCATTTATATGGTCAATGTATTTCGGGGTATATCCATGATGGTACAAAAATATTGCTTGATGACAATAAATGCTCTTGCCTTTGATGCTTGTCCTTTGATATTTTTTTCCTCCACCTGTCGGATTTGACCACCCAACAATTGATCCGGCTTTTTCTCCACCAGCATCAAAATTCCTAATTAGGTTTCCATCTTTATAATTAAATAAAAACTTTACAAGTTCTTGAGTAATCATTGTGTATTCCTATCCATAGCTCTGTTGCTGGCTTCTTGAGTTCTGTAAACGTCGATCCGAGCCTGTGCTGCTATCAATTGCCATCTAAGTTCCTCAGCAGCCTCTACAGCCGCCTGAAGGCCTTTTAACAAGGCTTGATACTCTGGATGAGCGTAAGCCTGATTCTCCCTGTCAGCTACCGTATTTCCGATAGCCTGACTGAACAGGATTGCCTTCTTGCTCTTGCGAAACTCCTCAAGGTAGGTAACTTCAGCCTTAGCCTTAGCGTAAGCCGTAGAGTTTTTGTAAATAAAATCGATTGCTTCGTGCGGATTAACTTGCATATAGCACCCGACCAATAGCGACTTGTAATGCCTCGACCAACTTGTCAGCGTTCTCCGGCGTTATGCAGAGATTCGCACTACCGTTTCGGACTATGATATTGACCCAGACATCCTCGCCTATGGTGTCAACGTAAATGCCTGTGTGCTGCTCTACACCTTCGATTTTGATTGATTCCATGTTGTTCCCCTAGTTAGTACCAAGTCGGTACAAACAAATCCTAAATAATCTATTGCTTTGCGTAAATACATTTATTTCTATAGGTAAATGTATTGCAATAGATTAATACTATTTACATTAGGCAATAGGAGAGGCTATCTCCAATCGGTTTGATCCCAATTGCCTTTACCGTGATTACATTCAGAGCAAAGTATTTGTAAATTACTAATACTTAGTGCCAGTTCAGGGAAAAATTTTCTTGGCTTAATATGGTCTACATTCAATACCGCGCCTGTTTTTGGAGATGCTCCACAACATTGACACTTAGTTCCATGCAACTTTAGGGCTTCCATTCTCAGCTTGCGCCACTCATAACTAGCTAAAAATGGATCAATAGTCTTTTTCCCTGACCTTGATTTCTTTTTGCTAATCTTCTTTTTCTTTTTTACTTTTGGAACAAAAATATTTTTTGCTGTCATTTCAATGTGAACAGCGTTTTTATCGCACCATTGGCTGTGTCCAATATCTGACGGTCTTGGCCTTCCATCCTTTGCTAAAGCATCACAAACCAAGTCAAAGACACTAATTCCCGGCTGCTGCTCATAACCAAGCATATGCCTGCAATATTGGTGCATTGCGGTTATTGATACTCTGTTCATTCCCTACAGACCTCTTTCACCGCCTTTATTGCGTCGATTACGTTAGTAACCACCGCAACCTGACCTTTCCACGAGTGATGCCATAACACCTGATCCGGGGTTAGCTTGGCCTTATCGTCTCGCTTTATCTCCAGCAGGACATTTTTGCCCTTCCAACCTACTAAGATGTCGGGACAGCCCTTCCCTACGGTATGTAGATGCTCGACTTCCATCCCCAAGCGTCTTAGCTCTTTTACAATTTGCACTTGATTAGAATCCACACGCTTATAGACCACGCCAATCCCCCCATTTGCCTCGATTCCCACGTTCCCACTCGGCTCGGCAATCCTTCTCTAGCCTCTCCCGCCTAGCGTCTTTTACCTTTGAAAGATATTCCAATGCCTTACCCCTGTCTTCTGTTCTCCAAGCTAGTACCTGCCTAACCTCGCACCTATGTCTATGCTCCAAAACTTCCTCGGTTATCAAAGTCAATTCTCGCTCCTATCCTCTCTACAAACTGCTGACTTAGACTGTCGTACCAAAGTCCGTACCACTCAGTACCATCCCCGTTCCTCTGTTTCTCGCACATTAGG
>JACCDP010362317.1_pt1 | contig 10111 bp, 9 predicted proteins | sample 7445841 | NCBI WGS metagenome assembly JACCDP01 (sample SAMN15323441, study PRJNA562643) | freshwater metagenome | isolation source: river surface water | place: USA:Blue River Watershed | collected 2017-08-17
CCAAGAGTGGCCTGATGGTGGGCCTGGGCGAAACCGACGAAGAGATTCTGGACGTCATGCGCGACATGCGCGCTCACAACATCGAGATGCTCACCATTGGCCAGTACCTCGCCCCCAGCAACAGCCACCTGCCGGTGCGCCGCTACGTGCACCCCGACACCTTCAAGATGTTCGAAGCCAAGGCCTACGAAATGGGTTTCTCGCACGCGGCAGTGGGTGCCATGGTCAGGTCCAGCTACCACGCCGACCAGCAGGCCCATTCGGCGCACCTGAGTCTGTCCGAGAAATCCTGATCCAAGCCATCACCCCCAGGTTTTCATTCAAGGCCGTCATGACCGATTCCACCCCAGAAAACACCCCCTACACCCCGCCCAAAATCTGGACCTGGAACAAGGCCAACGGTGGGCGTTTTGCGAACATCAACCGCCCCATTGCAGGCCCCACGCACGAGCAGGAACTGCCACGCGGCAAGCACCCCCTGCAGCTGTACTCGCTGGGCACGCCCAACGGCGTCAAGGTCACGGTCATGCTCGAAGAGTTGTTGGCCCTGGGGCATGCGGGCGCCGAATACGATGCCTGGTTGATCCGCATTCAGGAAGGCCAGCAATTCAGCAGCGGCTTCGTGGGCGTGAACCCGAACTCCAAGATCCCGGCTCTGCTCGATTGCAGCGGTGAAAAACCGATCCGGGTGTTCGAGTCAGGGTCCATCCTGTTGTACCTGGCGGAGAAATTTGGCGCCCTGGTGCCCACCGATCCGGCCCAACGTGCCGAATGCCTGTCCTGGCTGTTCTGGCAAATGGGCAGCGCCCCCTATCTGGGTGGAGGATTTGGCCACTTTTATGCCTATGCGCCCGTGAAAATCGAATACGCCATCGACCGCTTTGCGATGGAGGTCAAGCGAGAAATGGATGTGTTGAACCGGCGTTTGGCCGAGAGCCGCTTCATCGCAGGCGACGACTACACCATCGCCGACATCGCCATCTGGCCCTGGTATGGCGGCATGGCCAAGGGCACCATGTACGAGGCGGGCGAGTTCCTGCAGGTGCACGAGTACGAACACGTCATCCGCTGGGCTGACGAGTTGGCGCAACGCCCTGCGGTGCAACGTGGGCGCATGGTCAACCGGGTCATCGGGGCTCCTGAGAGCCAGTTGCACGAACGCCATGACGCCAGCGATTTCGACACACGCACCCAGGACAAGATCGCCCCAGCCGGAGCCTGAATTCACCGGGCCTGGCGGCCCGGTCTCTCATCCGGTCATTTTTTCGCGCCAAAGGCCCTGCAAAGCAGCCCACCAGTCTCGGGCGAATCGAGCGCTGTCAAACAAGGGCGATTGCGCCGCCTGTGAACGCAGCGTGCCGCGCAAACGCTGCAGCTTTTCGCACACGTCTTTCCCACCCTGCCCCCAAGCCACGGCCTGCTGCACATAGTCGGCTTCGCTGTGCGTCACCCAGTCGGCCAACCCCACGTTTTCCAGCATGGCCTGGCCTTGCCGCCCCAGCATGCCGGGCAGCGCCAGCGTGAGGGTCGGCACGCCCATCCACAGCGCTTCGGCGGTGGTGGTGCCACCGGGGTAAGGGAAAGTGTCGAGCAAGATGTCGACCGTGTTGTAAGACGCGAAATACAGCTCACGGCTGACCGAGCCCAGCAGCTCCACGCGGCCCGCGTCGATGCCCGCCGCCTGCAAGCGCCCCGCGAAACGTGCGCGTTGCCCTTCGTCATTCAACTGCGGCGCTTGCAGCCGCAGGCGAGACTGCGGGCAAGCATTCAGAATCTGCGCCCACGCGGCCAGCACGCCCGCATTGATCTTGGGCAGGGTCTGAAAACAGCCGAAGGTGATGAAGCCGTTTTGCAGCACGGGCGGCACTTCGGGCGGCTCGGTCACCACGGGCGGGCTCATGCACAAACGCGTGTGGGGCAGGCGCAGCACCTTCTCCACATAGAGCGACTCCTCGCCCATGGGCACACAGACTGGATCGGCCAGGATGGCGTCCATTTGCTGCAAACCGGTGGTGGCGAAATAACCCAGCCAGCTGACCTGCAGCGGTGCAGGTTTGCCCGCAAACACCGACAGGCGGTTGCCCGCCGTGCGGCCGGACAGGTCCACCAAAATATCGATCTCGTCGCTGCGGATCTGGGCGTCCAGCCGGGCGTCATTCCACAAATCAACGGTGTGCCAGGCAGCGAAGACGGGCCGAATGTCCTGCGTGAGTTCGTCGGCCAGCGCTTGGTTGGCATAGGCCAGCAGCGTCAGTTCACCAGACGCCACGGCGGTGGATGCCAGCGCCAGCAGCACATCGCGCAAGAAGTAGCCCACCGGGTGCTTGCGCAAGTCGGCCGACACGAGGCCCACGCGCAAAGGTTTTTTGTCTGCCGCCCGGCGCGGCCACGCGGGGCGCGCCGGGTTCAATTCGCCCACACGCCAGATCAGGGCTTGCTGGGCTGCTTCATCGGGTGGGTAACGGTAATGCTGCACAAAAATCAGATTGGCCAGCGAGTCGGCATGGCGGGGATCCACATCGAGTGCGGCCTGATATGCCTGACTGGCAGCTTCAAAATCGAACGTGTCTTGCAGCATCTTGGCGATGTTGAACCGAGCCTGCACGTTGTCGGGTTCAATGGCCAAGGTGCGCTGGTAGGCGGCGCGGGCTTCTGCCAATTGGCCCAATGACTGGTAAGTCAGGCCCAAATTGAGCTGTGAATTGGCATGGCCGGGGCGGTGCTGAACCGCTTGTTTCAAAAAGCCCAGCGCTTGTTCGTGGCGATTGAGTTTTTGCAGCGCCAGTCCCAAATTGGACAAGGCCTCCACATGCGCGGGCTGGCGCTTCAGGATGGCTTGGTACAGCGATACCGCCAGCTCCAGCCGGTGCGTGCGGGCGGCCAGCGTGGCCTTGAGGTTGAGCGCCGCCACTTCATGCACAGCATGCAAGCCCGGCATGGCCAACAAAGCATCGGTCTGCGCCTCGGCCTGATCCCATTCAGCCCGGTGGTAAAAATTCACGGCGGCGTCATACAAGGCCTGCGCTTGCGCCACAGTGGGGGCGGCACGAACTGGCTGGGGTACAGCTTGCCCCAGCATTTTGGCCAGCATCCCCGAGGGCTGTGCAGTTCGGCCTTTGGCCGGTGGTTTTTTCATGGGGTCACAAGGCCAGATGCCGGCAGGGGTGTATTTGAGGAGCGTTTATTTTAGTTCTCACAAATCGCTCTGCCGGACCCTCGCAATGAACAAGGCCTGGGGTGGCCTGACGCGCGTCCTCAGCGCGGCATCAGGCTGGCGGGATCGTCCGAAGCCAATACTTGCGCAGCCCACAGCGCCAGCTTGGCGGTGTCTGAGCGCAGCACTTGGTGCTTGACCGAGAGGATTTGCGACGGGTGCATCGAAAAACTGCGCAAACCCAGACCCAGCAGCAAGCGGGTCATGGCCACATCGCCCGCCATTTCGCCACACACCGACACGCCCTTGCCCTGCCGATCGCACTCGGCAATGGTGTCGGCAATCAGGCCCAGCACGGCGGGGTGCAGCGGGTCGTACAAATGCGCCACCGACTCATCGGCACGGTCAATCGCCAAGGTGTACTGGATCAGGTCGTTGGTGCCGATCGACAAGAAGTCAAAGTACTTGAGGAACAGGCGCACAGACAAGGCAGCCGCCGGGATCTCGATCATGGCCCCCAGGCGCACCGGACCATAGGCCACGCCACGGCGATCCAGCTCCTGGCGGGCCTGGTCGATCAAGGCCATGGTTTGGCGAATCTCGCTGCCGTGGGCCAGCATAGGGATGAGCAGATTGACTTTGCCATGGGCGGCCGCACGCAAAATGGCCCGCAGCTGTGTCAAAAACATGGCGGGGTCGGCCAGACTCCACCGGATGGCCCGCAAGCCCAAGGCAGGGTTCAGGTGCGCCGCATCGTGGCGCGCTTCATCCAGGGGTTTGTCCGCCCCGACATCGACCGAGCGGATGGTGACCGGCAAGCCATTCATGCCATCCACCGCACGACGGTAAGCCTCGTATTGCTCGTCCTCACCCGGCAAATCGCCCTGGCGACCCATGAACAAAAATTCACTGCGGAACAAACCGACGCCCACCGCCCCGGCCGTGATGGCCGCGCCCGTGTCCTCCGGCATCTCGATGTTGGCCAGCAATTCGATTTTCTGGCCATCCAGCGTGATCGCCGGGGTGTGGCGCAAACGGGCCAGCCGTTCCCGCTCCAGATCACCGTGGCGTTGCTTGAACCCATAGTCGGCCAGGATGATGGGCGACGGATCGACGATGACCACACCCGCATCGCCGTCGATGATGACCCAGTCGTCTTGTTTGATCAGCTGGCTGGCGGTGCGGGCACCCACCACAGCCGGAATGTCCAGACTGCGCGCCACGATGGCCGTGTGCGAGGTTTTGCCGCCCACATCGGTCACAAAGCCGGTGAAGATGCTTTGCTTGAACTGCAGCATGTCGGCAGGCGACAAATCGTGGGCCACCAACACCAAAGGCACATCGGTGTCACCCAGCTGCAGCTCTTGCTGAGGTCTGGCCGGGCGGGCGACCTTGGCAACCAGTGAGCCCGTCCCTTTGAGGCTTTGCAGCAAACGCTCCGCGACCTGCTCCACATCGGCCTTTCGCTCGCGCAGATACGGGTCGTCCATCTCGTCAAACTGGCGCGCAATGATTTCGAGCTGGCTGGTCAGCGCCCATTCCGCGTTGTACAGGCGGTCCTTGATCCAGTGCGCCACGCTGGCATTGAGCTCGTCGTCCATCAGCAGCATCAGGTGCACGTCCAGCAAGGCGGCCAACTCGTGTGGCGCGTCCTTGGGCATGTCGCGTTGCAAGCGCTGCAGCTCGTCGATCACGGCATCGCGTGCAAAACGCATGCGCTCGATCTCGGCTGGCACCTGTTCGGCCTGAATGAAGTAATGCGCCACATCGACGCGGCTGGAGGCCACCAGCACAGCACGGCCGATGGCAATGCCCCGGGCCACTGCCAAACCGTGAATGCTGAAAGTCATCGCAGGCGCTCCATGGGCTTTTGGGGCAGCAACAACACCTTCACTCGCCTTCGCCAAATTTATCGGCGATCAGCGCCAGCAACGCATCGAGCGCCTCCTGCTCGCGCTCACCCGAGGTTTCCAGCAGCACTTCGCTGCCCAGCCCGGCGGCCAGCATCATCACGCCCATGATGCTTTTGGCATTGATGCGGCGCTCGCCCTTGCTCATCCAGACATCGCATGGAAAGCTGCCAGCCAACTTGGTCAGCTTGGCCGAGGCCCGGGCGTGCAAACCCAGTTTATTGCTGATGGTCGTGGTGGCTTGGGGCATGTCTCTTTCCTGTTTGATTTTGGGGAGCGGTGCTGCCCACGGGCATCACGCCTTGCGTGCCGCCAGCCTGTGCGCGGGTGGCCAAGGCCTCCAGGCTTTCGTGGCGGTAGCAGACGCTGCGCAGCAGCATGGGCAAATTGGCACCCGCCACCAGCCGCGTGTGCAGGCCGTCATTGAGTTGTTGGGCCACGTTGCAAGGGGTCGCGCCAAAAACATCGCTGAGCAAGAGCACTTCGGATGTGTTCAGGGCGCCAATGGCCTCACGTGCCTTGACCAGACTGGCTTCTGGCGCATCATTGGGCAACACATCGATCGCCAGAACCCCGGCCGCACAGTCCGGAAAAACGTGCAAGGCACAGTCGCGCAAGGCGCTGGCCAATGGGGCGTGAGCAATGATGAGGATGCCGATCATGAGGTTTTGATTATCAGGGCTGAACCGGCTTTTTCAGCAAGAAGTACAACCAGGAAAGCACGGAGCAAATGCCAAAGCTGGCCAGCGCGGCCTGGTAGGCGGCAGGCTTGGTCAAGCCGATGCCCAGGCCTGCGTCGACCAGCAAGCCGATGCCCCACTGGACCACGAAGATCCCGGCAAACACCACCAGGTTGTAGGCCGACAGCGCGCGACCGGCCAGATGTGACGGAAAGGCCATGCCCACGGCTGGCTGGGCCAGTGCCACAAAGGTGCTGGTCACGCACAGCAAGGCCACCCCCACGGCAGCACCGTCGCCCACGGCGGGTCCCATCCAGACCAAAGCACCAATCACCAAAAAGCTCAAAGGAACGCCCCAGGCAATCAGGCGCTCGACCGGGATGCCCTTGCGCGCCAGCCCCGGTGTGATCAAGCCCCACAGCCAAAAACTCACGAGCATGGCCAGGTTGATGAGGAACAAACCCTGAGCCGCTTCGCCAGCAGTCCATCCGGCCACTTGGGTCATCCAGGGGCCCGCCCACAAGGTTTGGATGGCCACCATGCCGCCGTAGGTGAAAAAGCCGATCGGCGTCATGCGCCAAAAATAAGCACTGCGCCAGATTTCGCGGTAACTGCCATCGTCCTGAGATGGCGCCTGTGGCGTGCTGGCCTTGGGAGTCGCCTTTTGCCAAACCGGCACCACCAAGGCAATCAAGAGCATGGCGATGGCGATCATCACGCCCAGCATCACAAACAGGGCACGCCAGCCCCAAATGGGCATGAGCCACTGCACTGGCAAGGTGGCGGCCAGCATGCCCAAAGAGCCGGTCATCAGCATCCAGGAGTTGGTGCGCAGTTGGGTGCTGGCATCAAACCAGCGCCGGTAGCCGGTCAGGGGCGCCATCAGGCAAGCGCTCACGCCCATGCCACACAACACCCGCGCAGCCAGCAGGCCATGAAAGCTGCCCGCCCAGGCAAAAGCCAGGCAACCCAGCACCGCGAACATCAAAAAGGCCAGGATGACTTTTTTGGGGCCGTGTTGGTCCAGCCAGCGCCCCAAGGGCAGCTGCGTCAGCGAAAAGCCCAAAAAGTACCCCCCCGCCAGCAAGCCCAGGTCCTGCGCACTCAGGTTGAATTCGCTGGTCAAGGTGGGCGACAAAGTGGCCGTGATGGCCCGCACCAGGGCAGAGAAAAAATAGGCCAGCGCAAAGGCCAGAAACACCACCACCGCCATGCGGCGTGGCAAGTGGTCGGGGTGCGCCAACGTGTTGGTGGTCATGGTGGCAGCGCTCATGGCTTGACTCCATCAAACAAGGTGTTGGCCAGCTCTGCTGCGATGTTGCGGTCATACACCACGGCATGAAGCAATCGCACCCGCTCACCTTCGGCCACGGCACCCCACACGGCGTCCATCTTCACCGGCTCGCCATTGGCCCGCTGACCCGTCGCTTGGACACGCACAGAGGTCGCCAAGGGCAACTGGCCGGGCCGCAACCAGGCCTGCTGCTGCCCGGCCGCCAAGGGCTGGGACACGCGGGCATTGTCCAGGGTGGCTTTTTGCCAGGCGGCCATCACCGCGCTGGCATCGGTGCCGGCCGGCAAGGAAGCCGTCATGACGGCGACCATGGCACTGCCGCTTTCGCAGCCCACCACGTGCAAGTCCACAGGCACACCGCCCAGGGGCACGCTGCGGGTGGTGCGGTCGGGTTTACAGGGCAGCTGGGCCTTCAGGCTGGTGCCCTCCAAAGTGATGTCACGCCAGTTCTGGTCGGGGCTGCAAGCACTCAAAGTCAGGGCACACACCAGGCTGGCTGTCAAGGCCGGAGAAAAGATTCGCATGGGGTGATTATCCTGATCAGCGGCCGCATTGGGTTTTGGCGACAATGTGCCGCATGAATTCACTCGACGGCATCCGCGTTCTCGACCTTTCCCGCGTACTGGCGGGCCCCTGGTGTACCCAGACCTTGGCCGATCTGGGGGCCGATGTCATCAAGATCGAACGCCCCGGCACGGGTGACGATACCCGTACCTGGGGGCCTCCCTTTTTGAAAGATGCCCAGGGCCAGGACACCGCTGAGGCCGCCTACTATCTTGGCGCCAACCGCAACAAGCGATCGGTGACGTGTGACATCGCTCAACCCGAAGGCCAGGCGCTGATCCGCGAACTGGTTCGGCACTGCGACGTGTTTGTAGAGAATTTCAAGGTCGGCGACATGGCCCGCTACGGGCTGGACTATGCCAGCCTGAGTGCGCTGAACCCCAAGCTGGTCTATTGCAGCGTGACGGGCTTTGGACAGACCGGGCCTTACCGCGAGCGAGCAGGCTACGACTATGCGGTGCAAGGCATCGGCGGCTTGATGAGTGTGACCGGCGAGCGTGACGACCTGGGCGGTGGCCCGCAAAAAGTGGGCGTGGCCGTGGCCGATCTGTTCACCGGCATGTACGCCACGGTGGCGATCCTGGCGGCATTGCGCCACGCCGAGCGCACGGGTGAAGGCCAGCATGTCGACATGGCCTTGCTCGACACGCAGGTCGCCATGCTGGCCAATTTGGGCTCCAATTACCTGGTCAGCGGCAAAACGCCGGGACGCGCCGGCAACGCGCACCAGAACATCGTGCCCTACCAGGTGTTTGAAGTCATGGCCCCACCCGGTGCAGCGCCTGGCAGCCGCGACCACCTGATCCTGGCGGTGGGCAACGATGGGCAGTTTGCCAAGTTCTGCGCCGTGGCCGGCTGCCCCGAGCTGGCGCAGGACCCGCGCTATGCCCTGAACGCCGATAGGGTTCGCCACCGCGCCACCTTGGTGCCCCTCTTGGAGGGCATCCTCAAAACCCGAACCAAGGCCGACTGGCTGGCGGCACTCGAAGCCGCCAAAGTGCCTTGCGGGGCGATCAACACCCTGAGCGAGGTCTTTGTGGACCCGCAAGTCGAGGCTCGCGGCATGGTGCAGTCATGGCAACACCCGGTCAAACCCGACCTGAAGCTGGTGGCCAGCCCGATCAAGATGAGCCGCACCCCCGTGCGCCGGGACTTGCCACCGCCCATGCTGGGCCAGCACACGGCCGAAGTCCTGACCGAAGTGCTGGGCTGGTCCGCCGAACAACTGGGTCCGCTGCGCGGCAAAGGGGTGATCTGATGGCCAACTTTTTGCTGGTGCACGGCGCTTGGCACGGGGCTTGGTGCTGGCAACGTGTCTTGCCAGGTCTGTTCCAAGCCGGCCACCGTGCCCATGCCGTCACCCTGACCGGGGTGGGCGAGCGCGCTCACCTGCTCCACCCAGGCATCGATCTGGAAACCCACATCACCGACGTGATGGCGGCCATGGACGCCGAAGAAATGAACGAGGTGGTGTTGGTGGTGCACTCGTACGCGGGCATGCTGGGCACGGCAGTGGCCGACCGCAGGCCCGAGCGCCTGCGCCACCTCGTGTATCTGGATGCCGTGCTGCCCAAACCCGGCGAAAGCTGGAGCAGCACGCACGCCAGTGCCACCCGCAATGCCCGCATCGCCGCATCACAAGCCGACCCCTTGCACGCATTTCCTGCGCCAGACCCTTCGGTTTTTGGCTTGAGCGATGCCGACCACGCCTGGGTGCAAAGGCGTCAAACCCCGCACCCGGGTGGCCCTTACACCCAGGTGCTCGACTTTGACCCACAGCGTGTGGCTCAAGTGCCGCGCACCTTCATCAACTGCACCGCCCCGCCTTTGGGCACCATCGATGTCAGCCGCCTGCGCATGGTGGACCCCAAATTCTGGGACGGCGCCTGGTTGCCGGGCTCACAAGTGCTGGAGATGCACACCGGTCATGACCCCATGGTCAGTGACCCCCAAGGTTTGCTGAAGCTCTTGCTGACCCTCGTTTGACAAGCTCGCAAGCCCTGAAGGCCGGTCCTGATGTGACCGATCAGCGCAGGGCACCGAAGACTTTGGTCAAGATGGCGCTGCCGGCCTGCGCAGGGTTTTGTCGGATTTTCTTTTCCTCTTCGCCGATCATGAAGTACAGACCATCGAGGGTTTTGGCCGTGACGTGCGTCTCCAATTTGGCTTTGTCCTTGTCCAACAGCCCCATACCGGTGAGTTTGACGGCCACCGCATTGAACTGATTCACCACCCCGAGTTTTTCCAACGATTGCTTGACCGTGGGCATGAACTCCACGGTCAATGGTTCACGCGTCTTGCTGGCAAAAAACTGTGTCACCGAATCGTCTCCACCTTGCAAGATGCTTTTGGCGTCTTGCACACTCATGGTCTCGATGGCTTGCGTCAGCCATTTTTGGGCTTTAGGCACAGCGGCTTCTGCGGCGCGGTTCATTTGCAAATTCAGCTCATCCAGCTGCTGGCCCATGCCCAAAGACTTGAGCAGCTTGCCCGCTTTGTTAACCGCATC
>JACCDP010927201.1_pt1 | contig 10111 bp, 11 predicted proteins | sample 7445841 | NCBI WGS metagenome assembly JACCDP01 (sample SAMN15323441, study PRJNA562643) | freshwater metagenome | isolation source: river surface water | place: USA:Blue River Watershed | collected 2017-08-17
CAGTGTTCGAGCTGCGTGGTGGCGGGCAGCACGTAATCAGCGTAGTCGGCGGTGTCGGTCTGGAAATGCTCCAAGACGACGGTGAACAGATCCTCGCGCGCGAAGCCCCGCACCACTTGACTGGAATCGGGTGCGACCGCCACCGGGTTGCTGTTGTAGACGATCAGCGCCTCGATGCGCGGGCCGAAATCGGCGCTGGCTGGTCGCAACAGGTCATCTCCGATGGTGCTCATGTTGATCACCCGGCTCGGGCCGCGGCGCAAATCGGGCCGCTGCAGCGCGGCGTGTTGCACGGGAAAGTGGCCGGAGCTCGACATCAGCAGACCGCCGCCGGGATGCCGCCAGGCGCCCACCAGCGCGGGCAGGCAGGCCACGGCCCGGGTGGCGTTGCCGCCGCCGCGCACCCGCTGCATGCCATAGTTGAGCCGGATGGCCACCGGGCTCATCGTGCCGTAGTCGCGGGCCAGATCGCGAATCTGCTGGGCGCTCAAGCCGCAAACCTGCGCGGCGCGCTCGGCAGGCCACTGCAGGGCCCGTTCGCGCAGCTGTGGCCAGCCCAGGGTGTAGCGGTCGATGTAGTCTTGGTCGAGCCAATCGTTGGCGATCAACTCATGCATCAGGCCCAGCGCCAGCGCAGCGTCGGTGCCGGGCATCAAGGGCAGGTGGACATGGCATTTGTCAGCCGTTTCGCTGCGTCTGGGATCGATGCAAACGAGCTTGGCGCCCTGGCGCTTGGCCTGCTGGGCCAGGCGCCAAAAGTGCAGGTTGCTGCCCACCGAGTTGCTGCCCCAGATCAGGATCAGCTGGCTTTGGGCAAAGTGCTCGACCTTCATCCCCACCTTGTCGCCCAGGGTGTGGATCAGGCCTTGCGCGCCGGCCGATGCGCAGATGGTGCGGTCGAGCAGGGATGCGCCGAGCCGGTTGAAGAACCGGGCGGCGATCGACTCCCCTTGCACCAGGCCCATGGTGCCGGCATAGCTGTAGGGCAAGATGGCCTGGGGGTCGCGCGCGGCGATGGCTTGCAGCCGTGCGGCGATTTCGCCCAGCGCCTGGTCCCAGGCTATGGGCTCGAATTGCCCGCTGCCTTTGGGACCTCTGCGTTTGAGTGGCTGCAGCACGCGGTCGGGGTGGTCGGTGCGCTCTGCATAGCGCGAGACCTTGGTGCACAGCACACCAGCGGTGTGGCTGTGCTCAGGATTGCCGAGCACCTGCACGGCGCGGCCTTCGCGCACGGTGGTGAGCAAGGCGCAGGTGTCTGGGCAATCGTGCGGGCAGGCGCCGCGCACGGTCACCTCGCGAGTCGATAGCGGGTTTGTCGGCATGGGGTTCAGGCAGTGGCCGGTCGTGCGCCCGGGCCAGCATAGACGCCGGCGAGCGCTTGCAGGTGGCTGCGCTGCTCTTGCGCCAGGTAGGGGCCCAGCAGGCCGAGCACGTGGCTGGCCCCGCGCAGCAGGGCCGCTTGCGCATGTTCGGGCTCGAGCGCCCGCCGCGGATCGCGGACGTACTCGAAGCTGAGCCAGTAGGTCAGCAGCACCACCATGCTGGTGGCCATGGTGGGCACCTCACGCGAGGGCATGCTCAGCACCTGTTGGCGCATCGAGTCAAGCAAGTTGCGAAGCGCGGCCACCATGCTCTCGATGAGGGCCTGCAGTTGGGTCTCCAGGTGCCGGTTGCGGCTGAGCAGGTCGTTGAGGTTGCGGTAAATGAAACGGTGCTCCCACAGGTTTTCAAACAGCGAGTGCAGGAAAAACCAGGCGTCTTCGACGTCACGCACCTCGCCGGCGGCCGCCAGCAGCGGCGCAAGCGCCGCGCGGTGCCGCTCAAACAGGGCGTTGACCAATTCGTCCTTGGCCGGGTAGTGGTAGTAGAGGTTGCCAGGGCTGATGCCCAGCTCAGCCGACAAGGCGGTGGTCGAGACGTTGGGCTCGCCAAAGCGGTTGAACATCTCCAGCGCCGTCTCCACAATGCGCTGCGCGGTACGCCGAGGCGCTTTTCTGACCATGCCCAGTTCCTGCTGCTGTGAGTGCCTGACTCTACCTGAGCGGCCCGAGGCTGCAAAGGGGCCGACCTTGCATCGGCACGGGTTGTGCCGGCCTTGTTTCAGCTCGGGGTTTTGCGCCGCGCCGGGGTCTTGCGAGGCGTGCTGGGGGTTTTTCGGGCGGCCGTCTGGCCGCCGGCCTTGACTCGTGTGCGCGACGCTGGGGGCTTCGACAGGGCCTGCATCTGCTGCTCGAGCGTTTGCACGCGTTCACTCAGGGCCTGCAGCTCGCTGGCCGAGGGCACGCCCAACCCACTGAGCGCACGGGCCACCCGCTCCTCGAAGATACCTTCGAGCCGGCCCCATTGCTGACCGGCCTTGCTACTGAGGCCGCCGGCCATTTCGGTGATGCGCTCGGTCGCCTCAGCCATGCGCTCTTGAGCCGCCGCCTGGGTCTTGCGCTGCAGGTTCACGCCGTCCTGGACCAATGCTTCGAAGACTTTGTTGCCCTCCTGTTGCGCTTTTGCAAATGCGCCGAGTCCTGCCAGCCAGATTTGCTGAGCCGATTCACGAACCTTTTCAGCTGCATCAACGGCTGGATTGTCATACTTTTTAGTCACGATGGTTCCTCCTGCATCTACTCTATCGTTTACCGGATGCGTTGGGTAGGCAGGGCACTCTAACCGCGCTTGTGCATTTTTTGTTCTGGCGAGAATTTTTCGAACGATCTATGATCGTTCATGGGTAAAACATCTGGGGCATCGATCGTGGCCAACTCCATGTACGCCGATCTGTATCTGCGCTTTCTCAATCTGGCCCGAGCGGTTCGCGAGTTGCCCGATTTTCCGGCGCTCGATCCGGTCGAGGAGCGCTTGCTCAATCAGTTTGCAGCCGTGTGGCAACAGGACCGGCCGTTGACAGTGTTGCAAGCGATGGGCCTGTCGAAAGATGTGTCGTCGACCACCGCGCACCGGCGACTCAAGTCCTTGCGCGGCAAGGGCATGGTCGTACTGGTGTCCGACGAGGTCGACAACCGGGTGAAGTATGTGCGGCCAACGCCTCTGGCCCGGGACTACTTCAGCCGGCTCGGACGGTGCCTGGACGAGGCCCGCTCAGGCAGTTCTCCCTCGTCATCGCCCACCTGAGAGTCGAGCCTGCAACCCAGAGATTTTTTTGGGTAGTGCTCGCTAAAATGGGGAGCATCGGTCCGTCTGACCGGACCTGGAAATCCCCATGACCCTTCTCGTGACCGGTGGTGCCGGCTTCATCGGCAGCAACTTCGTGCTTGCTTGGCTCGCCCGACCGGAGGCGCCGCCCATCGTCAACCTCGACAAGCTCACCTACGCCGGCAATCTTGAAAACCTGGCCGGCGTGCAGGGCGATGCCCGACACCATTTCGTCAAGGGTGACATCGGCGATACGGATTTGCTCAAGCGCCTGCTGGCCGAGCACCGGCCGCAGGCGGTGATCAATTTTGCGGCCGAGTCTCATGTGGACCGCTCTATCCTGGGGCCTGCGGCCTTTATCGAGACCAATGTGGTGGGCACCTTCAACCTGCTCGAGGCGGTGCGGCACCACTGGAGCGCCCTTGAGGGGGCCGGCCGGCAGGATTTTCGCTTCCTGCATGTCTCGACCGACGAGGTCTACGGCTCCCTTGGTGCGGCCGATGCGCCGTTCACCGAACACCATCGTTATGAGCCCAACAGCCCTTATTCGGCGAGCAAGGCGGCCAGTGATCATTTGGTGCGGGCCTACCACCACACCTATGGGCTGCCGGTGCTGACCACCAACTGCAGCAACAACTACGGCCCCTACCATTTCCCCGAGAAATTGATCCCGCTGATGATCGTCAACGCTTTGGCCGGCAAGCCCCTGCCCGTGTATGGGGACGGGCTGCAGATTCGCGACTGGCTGTACGTCAGGGACCATTGCAGTGCGATCTGCCGGGTGCTGGAGGCTGGCCGAATTGGCGAGGTCTACAACGTCGGCGGTTGGAACGAGAAGGCCAACATCGAGATCGTGCACACGGTCTGCGATTTACTCGACGAATTGCGCCCGCGCTCCGACGGCAAGTCCTATCGCAGCCAGATCAGCCACGTCGCCGACCGCCCCGGTCATGACCGGCGCTACGCGATCGATGCCTCGCGCCTCGACCGAGAGTTGGGCTGGAAGCCGGCTGAGACGTTTGAAAGCGGTATTCGCAAGACGGTACGTTGGTACCTCGACAACCCCGGCTGGGTTGAGCGGGTGCAAAGTGGCGCCTACCGCGACTGGGTGCAAACCCAGTATGGGGCGGCCGCGTGAAGATCCTGCTCCTGGGCAAGGGCGGCCAGGTGGGCTGGGAGTTGCAGCGCAGCCTGGCGCCCTTGGGTCAGGTGGTGGCGCTGGACTGGGACAGCGCCGATGGGTGCGGGGACTTCACCCGGCCGCAGCAGCTGCTGCAAACCGTGCGCTCTGTGGCCCCGCAAGTCATCGTCAACGCCGCCGCGCACACGGCGGTCGACAAGGCTCAGAGCGAGCCGGAGCTGGCCCGTTTGATCAACGCCACCACTGTGGGGGAACTGGCGCGCCAGGCGCAGGCCCTGGGTGCCTGGCTGGTGCACTACAGCACCGACTACGTGTTCGATGGCAGCGGCAGCCGGCCCTGGCTTGAGAGCGACGCGCCGGCACCCCTCAACGTCTACGGCCAGACCAAGCTCGAGGGCGAGCGTTGGGTGCAGCAAGCCTGCGAGCGTCATCTGGTGTTTCGCACCAGTTGGGTCTACGGCGCCCGTGGCGGCAACTTCGCCCGGACCATGTTGCGTCTGGCCGCTGAGCGGGACAAGCTGCAGGTCATCGACGACCAGATTGGCGCGCCCACCGGCGCTGATTTGCTGGCCGATGTCACCGCCCTGGCGCTGCGTCAGGTCTGCGCTCAGGCGGCGCAGGCCGATGCGCTGGCGGGGCTCTACCACTTGACGGCCGCGGGTCAGACTTCGTGGCACGGCTACGCCAGCCATGTGATTGAACAGGCGCGCCTGCGCAAGCCCGAGCTCGACTTGCGGGTGCGCGAGGTCGCTGCCGTGGCCAGCACTGCCTTCCCCACCGCCGCGCGGCGGCCGCACAATTCGCGGCTCGATACCCACCGCATTCGCCAAGCTTTTGGCCTGAATTTGCCGCATTGGCAAGAGGGGGTCGACCGCATGCTCACCGAGATACTCTGAACTCTATGACCCCAGCACGAAAAGGCATCATCCTGGCCGGCGGCTCTGGCACCCGTCTGTACCCGGTCACCCAGGCGGTTTCCAAACAGCTGCTGCCGGTGTATGACAAGCCGATGATTTATTACCCACTGACCACGCTGATGCTTGCGGGTATGCGGGAGATCCTGATTATCTCGACGCCGCAGGACACGCCGCGTTTTGCCGAATTGCTCGGTGACGGCAGCCAGTGGGGCCTGTCATTGAGTTATGCGGTGCAGCCCAGCCCCGATGGCCTGGCCCAGGCTTTCATCATCGGGCGAGATTTTGTCGGCAGCGCCGATTCAGCCTTGATTCTGGGCGACAACATTTACTATGGCCATGATCTGGAGTCGCAGTTGCGACTGAGTGACGCGCGCACTTCGGGCGCGACCGTCTTTGCCTACCATGTGCACGATCCCGAGCGTTACGGCGTGGTGCAGTTCGATGCCCAGCGCCGCGCCATCAGCATCGAGGAAAAACCCGCTCGCCCTGCGTCCAATTACGCCGTGACGGGTCTGTATTTTTACGACCAGCAGGTGCTCGATATTGCCGCAAATATTGCGCCTTCGGCCCGTGGTGAACTTGAAATCACCGACGTGAATCGGGTGTATCTCGAGCGTGGCCAGCTCCATGTCGAGGTCATGGGCCGAGGCATGGCCTGGCTCGATACCGGCACGCATGAATCGCTGCTTGAAGCGGGCCAGTTCATCGCCACCATCGAGCACCGGCAGGGCCTCAAGATCGCCTGTCCGGAGGAGCTGGCATTTCGCAAGGGCTACATCACAGCCGAGCAGCTCGAAAAACTGGCGCGGCCCATGCTCAAGAACGGTTATGGCCGGTATTTGATGCAGATACTGGGCAGCCAGGTTTTTTAAATATGAAAGTCACGCCCAGCCCCATCGCTGATGTGCTGCTGATCGAGCCGCGGGTCTTTGGTGATGCCCGCGGCTTTTTCCTCGAGAGTTTTAATCAGCGGGCCTTTGCGCAGGCCACCGGCCTTGACCTTCAATTCGTACAGGACAACCACAGTCGCAGCGGTCAGGGCGTGCTGCGTGGCTTGCACTACCAGATCGAGCAGGCCCAGGGCAAGCTGGTTCGGGTGGTGCGCGGACGGGTGTTCGATGTTGCCGTTGATCTGCGCCGGCGCTCACCCAGTTTTGGCCGCTGGGTGGGTTACGAGCTGTCAGAAGACAACCACCGCCAATTGTGGATTCCGGCCGGGTTCGCCCACGGTTTCCTGGTTTTGAGTGAATCGGCGGATTTTCTGTACAAAACCACCCAATACTACGCGCCTGTCCACGAAAAATGCGTGGCCTGGAATGATCCTCAAATTGGTATTGAGTGGCCCTTGCAGGGGTCGCCGAAATTATCGGAGAAGGACAGCCAAGCCCCTCTACTGGCTCAGGCCGTTTGTTTTGAATAAGTTGCAGCCGCTTGGATTGAGCTGATCTTTATGATTTGAGATATCATCTTGCCAGCCCTTGCGGGTGATATTGCCATTCATAAAAGGAGCAGACCATGGGTAATTTGATCGATATTCAGACGCAAATCGAAAAACTGCAGAAACAAGCCGCTGATATTCGTTCGCGCGATTTCAACAATACAATACAGGATATTCTCGCCAAAATGGCGGCTTTTGGGATCACGGTCAAGGATTTGGAGGCTGCCCGCAAAAAGGCGCCCAAGACCCGTGGCAAGGCAGCAGGCAAATCCAAGGCGGGCGGTGCCGGCCGCTCTGCCAAAAAGGCCGCAGGCACGTCAACGGTGGCCGCCAAATACCGTGGCCCCAACGGCGAAACCTGGAGCGGCCGCGGCTTGATGCCGCGCTGGATGGCCACCCTGGTGGCCGGCGGCCGCACCAAAGAAGAATTCGCCATCGCGTCCTGATGGGCGTGGCACGGCCGCTTGGGCCGTGCTGCACAATGCGGGCTGTCCTCTGGGACGGCCCTTTTTATTTCTTGCAATGCCATGAGCTCCAATGACCCTGATTTGACCCATATCTCCCCGCGTGACAAGGCGGAAATTTTGGCCCAGGCTTTGCCTTACATCCGCCGGTTTCATGGCAAGACGCTGGTCATCAAATACGGCGGCAATGCCATGACCGATCCGGAATTGCAGAAGGACTTTGCCGAAGATGTGGTGCTGCTCAAACTGGTGGGCATGAACCCGGTGGTGGTCCATGGCGGCGGCCCGCAGATCGAGACCGCGCTCAATCGCCTGGGCAAGAAGGGGCAGTTCATTCAAGGCATGCGGGTGACCGATGCCGAGACCATGGAGGTGGTCGAGTGGGTGCTTGCCGGCGAGGTGCAGCAAGACATCGTCGGCCTGATCAACCAGGCCGGCGGCAAGGCTGTGGGCCTGACCGGCCGCGATGGCGGATTGATCCGGGCACGCAAGCTCAAGATGGTCGACTCCCAGGATCCGAGCAAGGAGCACGACATCGGCCAGGTGGGCGATATCGTGCAGATCGACCCGTCCGTGGTGCGTGCGCTGCAGGACGATCAATTCATTCCGGTGGTCAGCCCGATCGGTTTTGGCGAGGCCAACGAAAGCTACAACATCAACGCCGATGTGGTGGCGGCCAAGCTGGCCGCTGTGCTCAAGGCCGAGAAGCTGGTGATGCTGACCAATATCCGGGGCGTGCTGGACAAGTCCGGTGAGCTGATCACCGAGCTGACGGCGCGCCAGATCGACGAGCTGGTGGCCGACGGCACGATCAGTGGCGGCATGCTGCCCAAGCTGGCCGGTGCGATCGATGCGGCCAAGAGCGGCGTGCATGCGGTGCATGTGGTCGACGGCCGGGTCCCCCATGCCATGCTGCTGGAGATCCTGACCGACCAGGCCTACGGCACCATGATCCGGTCTCACTGAGGTCGATGGGCTGTGGGGCAGCCCTGGCGCTGTGCGAGAATGATTTTCAGTCCCCACCCGAGAGCAGCTGCGCATGTCCGAGCTTGAACCCGAGTCGACTCCTAAGCCCTCTGATGTCCCGACGCGCAAGCGGCCCAAACCGGGGGAGCGCCGCGTGCAGATTTTGCAGGCGCTGGCGACCATGCTCGAGCAACCCGGCGCCGAGCGCATCACCACCGCCGCCTTGGCCGCGCGCCTGAGTGTCAGTGAGGCGGCGCTTTACCGTCACTTTGCCAGCAAGGCCCAAATGTTCGAGGCCTTGATCGATTTCATCGAGGCTTCGGTGTTTTCTCTGGTCAACCAGTTGCAAGAGCGTGAGCCCGACCCCAGCGCCAGGGTGCAAAAAATGGTGCGCATGGTGCTGCAGTTTGCAGAGCGCAATCCGGGCATGGCCCGGGTGATGGTGGGCGATGCGCTGGTCTTCGAACACGAGCGGTTGCAAGAGCGCATGAACCTGTTTTTTGACAAGCTTGAGGCGCAGTGGCGCCAGCTCTTGCGCGAGGCCTTGGCGGCCACGGCCATGCCCACCGTCGAGGCCCAGGTGCGCGCCGCCTTGCTGCACGCCTTTGTGCTCGGGCGCCTGCAGCGCTACGCCCGCTCAGGCTTTCGGCGTGCGCCGTCCGAGAACCTCGATGCCAGCTTGGCCATCGTGCTGGCTGTGGCGACTGTCGCCCCTTGAGGCCCTCGCCCGGATGCGAGGCATGATTTAAAACGACCGATGAAAGGCACCCCATGGGATTGCTCGATGGCATGCTGGGCAACGCATCAAAAATTGATGCCTCTAAGATTCAGACCGAGTTCAGCCAGATCCTGGCGCCCGGAGAAAGGGTGGAGCACGCTTACCAGCTGATCCGCGATTATTTTGTCTTCACCGACAAGCGCTTTGTACTGGTCGACAAACAGGGCATCACGGGTAGCAAGGTCGAGTACCACTCGATTCCGTACAAGAGCATCACCCACTTCACCATCGAGACGGCCGGCACTTTTGATCTCGATGCCGAGCTCAAGATCTGGATTTCCGGCACAGCCGCGCCCATCCAGAAGCAATTCAATAAAAAACTGAGCATTTACGAAGTTCAGGCGGTGTTGGCCAGCTACGTGCTCAAGTAAGTCGCTGGCGGCGGCCCAGACCGTCGCTCGTAAAACCCTTGCGACGGGCTCGGATGCGCTGAGTCGGCTCCAGTCCGTTGGCAAGGCCCGATACAATACCCAGCTGTTCTGAGGAGCGTTGCAACCCACCTTGGCGTGGTCTAGGCTCAGAACTTCTTCTTTTGCAACGACGCTCACCCCGCCCGCCATGGGCCTTGCAGGGTGAGTCTGACACCTTGCGGCTTTTGGTTAAGCGCTCGCCCGAGTGGGTCATTTGTCTTGTCTGGAGAAAAAAGTACCATGAACGCCGTCCTCAAGCCCCTGCACACCCAGGATTACGCCATTGCCGACCTGTCACTTGCCGAGTGGGGCCGCAAAGAACTCAAGATCGCCGAAACCGAGATGCCCGGCCTGATGGCCATCCGTGAGGAATTCGCCAAGAGCCAACCGCTCAAGGGTGCGCGCATCACCGGCTCGCTGCACATGACCATTCAAACCGGTGTGCTGGTCGAAACCCTGCAAGCCCTCGGTGCCGATGTGCGCTGGGCCTCCTGCAATATCTTCTCGACCCAAGATCATGCTGCCGCCGCCTTGGTGGCCAACGGCACGCCGGTGTTTGCCTACAAGGGCGAGAGCCTGGTCGATTACTGGGACTACACCCACCGCATCTTCGAATTCAAGGGTGCCAAGGGCGCTCCAGAAGAGGGTCCCAACATGATCTTGGACGATGGCGGTGACGCCACGCTCTTGATGCACCTGGGCACCCGGGCCGAAAAAGACCTCAGCGTGCTGAGCAACCCCGGCAGCGAAGAAGAGGTGTGCCTGTTCAACGCCATCAAGGCCAAGCTCGCGCAAGACCCCACCTGGTACACCCGCAAGGCCGCGCAGATCATCGGTGTGACCGAAGAGACGA
>JACCDP011428373.1_pt1 | contig 10110 bp, 7 predicted proteins | sample 7445841 | NCBI WGS metagenome assembly JACCDP01 (sample SAMN15323441, study PRJNA562643) | freshwater metagenome | isolation source: river surface water | place: USA:Blue River Watershed | collected 2017-08-17
AAGAGCAAAACCAAAATGAAGAGGTCTTTTATAAAATTTAGGCAGGTTCACGCCACCCTCGTCCCTTCTTTGCTGGGCTGTAACAGCAATTGTCAGGCAACAGAACAGCAGTAAACAGGCAATATTATAGCTCTTTTTCACGAGGTAGTGGGTGCGTTATTTTTAATAAACTACGATTATGCTGATTTATTTCATAAAAATAATGAATTATTTTGGGTGGACGGGGATTGTAATAAGTTCTATGCGTATTCTAAACTTTTATATCATCCTGTTGCCTCTTTAAAGCCAGTACACGTAAGGATCCGTTTCACTTTAGCCTAAGTACTCAATTTTTTTATAGTAAACTATACTTTTATGAAAACACCCTAAAAACTCCCTTAGATTCACACCTTTCTCTGTCAGAACTTACATCAAATTTTATCCATTTATCCTGTAATTTCTTCCATTCATCGACCAAACTGCACTTTTTACGTATTTTTTAATACATTGACGTACTATTTTTACACTAACTAATTTTACACTAACTAATTAAACATTAATTACATGAAAAAACATCTACTACTTATTTCCTCTTTTTTAACCTTTGCAGGAGCATCCAAAGCCCAATGGGTACAGCAGAACTCTAACTTTACAGCAGACTCCAGGGGTATCAATTCTATAACCATTCAGGACGATAATACAGCCTGGGCTGTGGCTTATGACGGAAGCGGTGGGCAGGCTAAAATTCAGGAATACACCAAAACCAGTGATGGCGGACTTAACTGGTCAATGGGAACCATTGTTGTACCACGCCCTGCAACCTTTGGCATTGCCAATATTAGCGCCCTAAATAAAGATACCGCCTGGGCAGCTTTATTTGATGAAAATAGTGCTGATACCACTCAGGGTATTTACAAAACAGTTGACGGAGGTACCACCTGGACACAGTTGAAAAAAGCTGCTTTCGGAAACGGTTCTTTTACGAATCTGGTGCATTTCTGGGATAAAAACAATGGTGTGGCTATGGGCGACCCAAAAGGTGGTTACTTTGAAATATACACCACTACTGATGGAGGAACTAACTGGGCAAGAGTTGCCAATACCAACAATGTACTTAGCCCTATTAAATCAGATGAATGGGGACTTACCAATTCATTCACTACTTTTGGTAATACTATTTGGCTTGGAACTGATTATGGCCGGGTGTTAAAATCAACTGACATGGGCTTAACCTGGACAGCTTCTTCTACCCCTTTTAATGCTGCCACCAAAAAACAAATTTCGGGTCTTGCTTTTCGTGATGCCAACAATGGTATTGTAGGCTGGTACGATTCCAGTGTTAAAAAAATGAAATATGCTAAAACTACCGATGGTGGTACAACCTGGACTGCAGTTACTTCTACTGGGTTTAACTATTATGCTGATTTTTGCTGGGTACCTGGCACCAACATGTATGTTTCTGTAGGCGCTGATTTTCAGACTCCCTTTAAAGGTACCTCTATGAGTACCGATGATGGAGCCACCTGGAAAGCCATTGAAGACACCACCATGGTTCCTCAACGTACTGCTGTTGCCTTTTTAAAAGAAACCCTTGGTTATGCCGGAGGTTTTAATAGCGTTAACGGTGGCGGTATGTACAAATGGAGTACTAAAATAGTTCCTTTTGATATTGGCGTAAAAGAAAACACTGTGCCAAAAGGCACTGTAGTTGCTTACCCTAACCCTGTAAACGATGTGGTTTCTGTTATTTTAACTGGTTTCAGCGGAAGAAATACTGAAGTTACCATTTACAATGTAATGGGTGAAAAAGTGTATACCCATGAAAACACTTATGCTACTCCTAACTACACCAAACATATTGACTTTAGTCAAATGCCAGGTGGTGTTTACATTATCTCAGTTAATGATGGAACATATACCTATACTCAGCGTGTGGTTAAACAATAAATAGATTACAACAAATACCATCCTAAAGCTGCCCCTGAAAAGGCAGCTTTATTTTTTATGGCTGTATGAGTAATGAATCCCTGAAACGAAGGTAGTACTTTGCCCCCTGTATTTGCAGCTCCTTAACTCCCAAAGGCACTTTCAATAAAACGGTATCATGTAACAGTTTGGTTTCATAGGCCCTAAAATTATCCTCCTTCAGGTAATATAAAATCTGATCCCTTACCTGGAATGCTTTTATATCTTTAATAGCAATGGTTTTATAATAGGTGCCATATATATCAAAAACCAAAATACCTTGCTGTGGATTATTCAGGTAAAGAAAACCATTGTTCTCTAACATCATCACGGGTTGCAGCACAGTATTGAGCAACCTGTTTAAATTGCCGGTGCTTACTACCTTGTTCAAATGCTCATCTAACCGCAGCAGTTCTGCATTTTGCCTGTTAAACAGCCATAATCCGTTATTAAACGAGGTACAGGCCAAATCGCACTGTTCCAACCCCATTTGCTCTAAATAAATATTATCTCCATTTTGACTGAGCTGAGAATCTAAAAAAGTTATTTGTGCCAAATCTTTATAAAAAACCAGTATCCTCAACACATTCGTGGCATCCACGGTGCTAACTCTCCCCGATTTTTTATTGCTGAATAGTTTTAATAACTCTCCCTTCTGATTGTATTTCGCAATTTCGTCTCCTTTCACCAAGTAAACATTTCCCAGGTTATCACTGGTAAAATAATCACTTTGCCTTTTTATAACATGAACCTGAATAACTCCCGGCCAATTAAATGACAACTGAAAAAAACAAATAGCTAACAATATTTTTGCTTTCATTTTGCCGGAATAGGATAGAATTTTCTTTTATCAAAAATAGCGCTTTTTTAAGAACTTGTTTACGGCTAATAGTTACGGTAAAACGTTATATTATTCTTAATTTTGATCCGGAAAATGAATTTCTGTGAAAAAATAAAAGAACTCAGGCGAAAACGGCTGTGCAAGCAAAAGGAAGTGGTGTACCATTTTCAGGTTGCGGAACAAATTCAGGATTTGCCTTTCAACCAATGGAATCAGCTTGTAAAACCGGAAGACCTGTTTATGCAGCCTTCTTATTTTGCTTGTTTAGAAGAACTAAGCGATAAAAAAATTCCTTCGCGCTACGTCCTAGTATACAAAGAGAACGCCTTGGTTTTATGCGCTTACTTCCAGGTTATCGATATTCCAGCAAATGTATTTGGGGATTTGATAAATGATCACACCAGGGAAATTGTTTCGCACAGAAAAAATCTTTTTTCCAAATACCTCGATCATAAAAAAGAAGAAGTGGTAGTGAGGATTCTCACCTGTGGCAATAACTTTTTAAGTAGCCAACAGGCCATGCGGTACAGGAATATTTCTGAGAAGGAAGCTTTCTTTGTTTTGGACAAAATACTTGAAAAATTAACAAAAGAAGAAAAACTCAGGGGCAAGGTTTCGGTTACTTTAGTGAAAGACTTTGATGAAGAAAAAACTTTTCCGGCTGAGCGATTAAACGAAGATGAATACTTCAGGTTTAACGCAGAACCTAATATGCTGTTAGAACTTTCGCCTGGTATACAAAGCCTGGAAGAATATATTCAATTATTTTCGAAAAAATACCGTAACCGCGCTAAAACCATACTTAAAAAAGGAGCCACTCTTATCAGGAAAGAATTCTCCCTGAATGAAGTGAAGCTGCATGAAAATTCTATTTTTGACCTGTATGAACAAATATACGGGAAAGCCAAATTCAAACTTATAAAGCTCCCACAGTGTTATTTCTCTGCACTCAAGCAAGTCTTTCCCAACAATTTCTTTATTCACGGTTATTTTCTTGAAGACAGATTAATTGCTTTTGATTCTTGTTTCCATTTTGCTGATTGTATTGAAGCCCATTATATAGGACTTGATTATCCGCTGAATAAAGAATATGAAGTTTACCAAAACATCTTATATGCTTTTATTCAGGACGGTATCAACTTAAAAAAACCGCTTGTCAACCTGGGCAGAACTGCTTCGGAAATTAAGAGTACAACAGGAGCAAAAGCCCGAAATCTGGTTTGTTATCTTAAACCTCATAATACCGTAAGCAAACTTGTTCTAAAACCTTTTGTCTCTTTTTTACAACCATCAGACTGGATTCCCAGAAACCCTTTTAAAGAAGAGCAGGACGAACAGCCTGCATCGTAGCACTGTGCAAGGGTTAAATTTATTTTGACTATATATGGCTTGTGATCTTGAAATTTTTTGTCTGCCTTTAAACAGATCTGTTCCAGTGGAATTACCGCAGTAAAGTAATAGTTCCTGAAAACTGATGGTGTTTACTGAATAAGTCTTCTACTTCTACTTTGTAAACATAAACATCCTGCTGTGCTGGTTTTCCATTGTAGGTTCCATCCCATCCCCTTTCTAAAGAATCGCTTGTAAACATTTGTACTCCCCACCGGTCGAATATATAAATTTTAATACTCCTGATTAAGGTGCCATAAGCTTTCCAGGTGTTGTTATCCCTGTCCTTATTAGGACTAAAGGCATTTGGAAAATAAATAGTCATATAATCCTTTACGAAAAACCTGTAGTGTATGGTGTCTTTACATTTGTTCACACTACTTACATAAAAAGTAGCCGTATAATACCCGTAATTCGGATAGTTTAATGTATTCAACACCGAATTACTGATGCCATTATCGGGAAGCACAACCTGATCTAAACCCCAAAGCGGAGTAGTTGAAATGCCCAGGGTAAAGGGAACATCTACCTCCGGATCTTCCGGATCCGTAAATATACCTCCATCAAACACATCATTTACATTAATGATATTGACAGTTTCTTTGGCCGTACAACCTACAGCATCGGTAACGGTTATTATATATTGCCCCTGTGCAAGCCCTGTAGCTGTAGGGTTGTTTAAAGATGCATCGTGGCTCCAGGAATAATTATATGTTGGAATACCATTTAACACCTGAATAGTTGCACTACCATTTTTTTGCAAGCATCTTTCCGGCCAAAAATTGGTTAATGTTGGTAAGTTATAAAGATTAATAATTGTATAGCTCTTTGATACCGGGCAATTATCAGCATCACGAACATCAACACTGTAAGTACCCGGACTTAATCCAACAACAGCAGCTGTTGTTTGTGGTGGAACAGTATTCCAGTTATAAGTATAGGGTGCTCTTCCCCCTTTGACATCCTTAATATAAATTTTTCCATTCAACTCCCCACAGGTAGCATTCAGAACACTGTCTTTGATAACCAGCACAGGGTTAGTATTTCCAACTATTACAGAAGAGGTGAGCGTGCAATTATTTGCATCTGTTACTGTAACCGTGTAGCTTCCTGGCAGCAATTGTGTAGCCGAGCTTGTGTTTTGTGCCGGCACTGTATTCCAGGTATAGTTGAGATAAGGGGGGGTTCCGCCGCTTGCCAAAACGGTGGTTGTTCCTGTAGGATTATTACAATATGCATTAGTGGATGAGGATGTAAGCGTTAACTTATCTTTACCATCTATATTCACTTTTACCTCCTGAGTATATGGGCATGGTTGAAAAAAATTAATAGTACAGGTATAAGTACCGGGAGTTAAGTTAGTAATTGAAGGGCTTGTTTGGCCTCCGGGGCTCCAATTATATGTAATGTTTCCTGTGTAATTGGAAACTGTAACAGCGGCTGCTCCATCTGATACACACTTAACATCAGTAGTCGTACTATTAACGATTGGGATTTGCGAGCCCGGGCAGGTGATACCATGATAGGTTAAAAAAACACCGCTATCATACTTACAATCTTTAGCGTCTGCAATAGCCAGCTTAATATGGTAAACAGCACAGGGAACTACATTTGCTGCGGCAACCAAAGGCACCGTAAAACCATCGAACTGTATAGCATTTCCATTGTTATTATTGATATAATAACCCGCATTGCCTAAACTGGTACAATTCGCCGCGTTTCCGTTAGCCCCCGAAACACCTGGATTTATTGAGTTTATGGCTACAGGAATATTCGTTCCCGGCACCTGGGCAATATTTCTGTTCACATAACTACCACCTGAAGGATTTGGGCCGGAAATAAAAAATCCAAACACATCATTAAAATCCGAGCAAACAAATTCTGGGTATTCTTCGGATGCAAACACATAATTAATGTTTATAACATTACAAATCGGTTTAATATCAAACTCCAGCACACAGCCATCAAAATTTGCCTCCGGCTCTAATGCAGAAAGCTGGGGGTCATAGAAATTGGGTGAAGTACCTGATGCAAAACAACCTTTCCCTCCTCCACCTATTCCACCTGAACTCCCATCTGAATTATTGGGACCTACAGCATCTACTGCAAGGCCAGTGCTCAGAATAATCCCTGAAGATATTCCCAGGTTTGTTCCGTTTGCTGTAAAAGTGGCGCTGGCTCCCTGATTACAATTCATAGAAACATTAGTTACAGCAATTCCTGGCGCTACAATGGTATTGGCTAAAGCAGAGGGGTCAGCATTTGGAGAAATGATTAATTGAGAAAAAGAATAGATAGGCTTGCATACCAACAGGTAAAGTAAACAAACAAATTTTATACTATTTACACTCAGGCTCATATGCCTATGAAAGTTAAGAAAAATTACTGACTTTTGTATATCACTATCAACAAAATCAACGTTAATTTAGTATGTAAGATGAGCTTTCTTTTGTGCTTTTTTATCGGATTTTTTCAGGCGGTTATGATTCCACTATAACTGGCGGCTAAGCGCTCCCATTTTTTCAGTTGATCATAGGGTTTAGTACTCTTTATTCGGCTTAAGAAAAATTTCCACTTATTAACTTTTTTTGTTCAGCTATCAAATAAACCTTACCAATTACCATATCTCACACAAGAAGCGTCCAATAATGGCGTTAATTTATAAAACATCCCCGCAATATCCACTTATAAAATCGAGAGTCATGATGGAAAAAATCAAAATTAACCCGTATGCTGGCATAATGTGCAGCCTGGTTTTTCTATTGTTTAGTTTTGGAGGATACGCTCAGGAAGGTACTGTTAACCACAAAACTTATTCAGAAGTTCTGCTACATCCTGTTTATTACCTTATCTTCTTTCTGGCAATTTTTAGTATAGGTGTTGGTTTATTCGCTATACTGAAAAGAAAGGAAGACAAAGCCGAAAAGGAAGAATTGGAAAAAACCAGAAAAAAAACAAAAATGATTAAGCAAGCTCATTTTTTGAGGCATAAAACCATGAGTATAAGACATTAGATGTGTGAAACAATTATTTGCTATTAGTTCAAATTCACTTACTTATCAAAATCACACATAGGTATAAAACTTGCGGGAACAGTCCATGGCCTTTTTCCCGCTCTATGAGGAATAGTAATGACCTTCTGGCAGACCCAGGGAATGCTTGCCAAACAAGGTTTAGGGAAGCTATTCTTCATAAAAAAACCCGGAAAGATCCGGGTTTTTTTATGAAAGTTATTTTTTGCTATTATTCTGCCAATACAATCACATTATTTTTTAACACTTCAACTACACCGCCTTTAATTTCGAACTTTTGTACCTGAGCGTTTTCATCGGTAATTTTAACAACCCCCCTTTTTAAAGAAACAATCATAGGTGCATGATTATTTAATATCCCGAGTAAACCTTCGGTACCAGGAACTACCACAGACTTTACATTTCCCTCATAGAGTTTTTTATCGGGAGTAATTATTTCAAGTTTCATTGCTTTGTTCGAATTAAGTACTACTATTTACTCTCTGCCATTAATTTTTTCCCTTTTTCAATTGCCTCTTCAATAGTTCCCACCAGGTTAAAGGCTGCTTCGGGATATTCGTCCACTTTACCCTCCATAATCATGTTAAATCCTTTTATGGTATCTTCAATGGATACAAATACTCCTTTAAGTCCGGTGAACTGTTCGGCAACATGGAAAGGTTGAGAAAGGAAGCGTTGTACGCGGCGAGCCCTGTGTACTACCAACTTATCGTCTTCAGAAAGTTCGTCCATACCCAGAATCGCGATGATATCCTGTAATTCTTTATAGCGTTGAAGAATTTGTTTAACCCGTTGAGCACAGGAATAGTGGCCATCTCCTAAAACAGCTGGACTAAGAATCCGGGATGTTGAATCTAAAGGATCAACCGCAGGGTAAATACCCAACTCCGCAATTTTTCTGCTTAATACAGTTGTTGCATCTAAGTGAGCGAAAGTAGTAGCAGGAGCAGGGTCGGTAAGGTCATCAGCAGGTACATATACTGCCTGTACAGAGGTAATAGAGCCTTTTTTGGTGGAGGTAATACGTTCCTGCATCAATCCCATTTCAGAAGATAGTGTAGGTTGATAACCCACCGCAGAAGGCATACGGCCTAAAAGAGCGGATACCTCGGCACCAGCCTGAGTAAACCTGAAGATATTGTCAACGAAAAATAATATATCACGACCCTGGCCAGAACCGTCTCCATCACGGAAATATTCGGCCAGTGTTAATCCAGATAAAGCAACGCGGGCACGGGCTCCGGGAGGCTCATTCATTTGTCCGAATACCAGTGTAGCCTGAGATTTAGCTAATTCTGTTTTATCCACTTTAGCCAGATCCCAACCGCCTTTTTCCATAGAGTGTTTAAACTCTTCTCCATATTTAATTACACCTGACTCAATCATCTCACGCAACAGGTCATTTCCCTCACGGGTACGCTCACCAACACCGGCAAATACTGAAAGACCTGCGTATCCTTTAGCAATGTTATTAATCAGCTCCATGATCAGTACGGTTTTACCTACACCGGCGCCACCAAACAACCCTATTTTACCCCCTTTTGCGTAAGGTTCGATTAAGTCGATTACTTTTATACCTGTAAAAAGAACCTCTGCAGAAGTAGAGAGTTCCTCGAATTTTGGAGGCATACGATGTATACTGTACCCACCGGCATTATCTACCTGCCCAATTCCATCTATAGCTTCACCTACCACGTTAAACAAACGACCCTTCACTTTGTCTCCGATTGGCATAGTTATGGGGGCACCAGTAGCCACCACATTCATCCCCCGCATTAAACCGTCTGTAGAATCCATGGCAATAGCTCTTACTGTATCTTCACCGATATGCTGCTGACACTCCAGTATTACTTTCTGGCCATTGGATTTAACAATTTCAAGAGCATCAAGGATATTAGGCAATTTCCCGCCTTCCAGATCAAAGCGGATATCGATTACCGGACCAATGATCTGGGCTATTTTTCCAACATTTTTAGACATTGAACAGATGGTTTTTAAATTTGCCCGCAAAGGTAATGTTTTTGGTTGAATCCATTACCGTTCTGTTAATATTTTTCACTTAACTTTACATTCTAAATTTTTATTCCATTTTAAGGTTTAAAGGGTATAAAATAATTTGGACATTTTTGTTGCCCTTGATTTTCAATGAAATATTAAAAAAATTACGCTGTTCTCAGGCTTGAAAGTATACAGAAATATAGATGAATATAAAGGTAATGGCCCGAATACAGTTACTATTGGCACCTTTGATGGTATTCATTTAGGCCACAGAAAGATTATTTCACGGTTACAGGAGTTAAAAACTCAGAAAGGTGGAGAAACCCTGCTTTTTACTTTTCATCCTCATCCACGCACCATACTATTTCCTACATCCCCACCTGTGCAACTGCTAAACAGCGCACAGGAAAAAATCACCTTGCTGGAGGAGCTCGGGGTAATTGACCATTTGCTTATTTTTCCGTTTAGTGCCAGCTTCTCTAAACTTAGTCCCGACACATACATTAAACAGGTGTTATTAGCCCAACTACATACACAAACATTAGTTATTGGCTACGATCATCGTTTCGGTCATTCCCGTGAAGGTGGAATAGAAACGCTGCATGATTATGCCCGCTTATTTCATTTTGAAGTAGAGGAAATACCCGCTCAGGTAATTGACGAAAACAACATCAGTTCTACTCAAATCAGAGAAGCCCTGTTATCCGGCAACTTAGCCAAAGCCAGGGCTTATTTAGGCTATTCCTATTTTATTTCCGGTACTGTTGTAAAAGGAAAACAATTAGGCCGCACCCTTGGTTACCCTACCGCCAATATTGCTATTGATGGAGAAGATAAGCTGATTCCTAAAACCGGAGTTTACACCATTAAGGCCCGGGTAAATGGGCAATGGCACAGCGGCATGAT
>JACCDP011198006.1_pt1 | contig 10108 bp, 7 predicted proteins | sample 7445841 | NCBI WGS metagenome assembly JACCDP01 (sample SAMN15323441, study PRJNA562643) | freshwater metagenome | isolation source: river surface water | place: USA:Blue River Watershed | collected 2017-08-17
AAATAATTATTACACAATAAAAAAAGGTTTAAAAGATAGATATAATAATTTATCTAACAATATAATTAAATTACAAGAATATAAAACTAATGTGACTAATTTAATAAATAAAATATTACAAAAACAAACAGGTGGTGGTATAGTGAATAATGGGTTCAGAAACATAGCAAAATACATACCAGGATCATTTGAAAAGTTAATACAAGATGCAAAAAAACAGGGTGAAACAATTGCAAAGGAAACAGGAAAACCAAACAAGGAATTTATAATACAAAATTCAAAATATCTTTTGAATTTAATGGTTGATGAATATAATGAATATGATGAATATATGAAACAAATTAAGACTGATGAAATTGGTAAAATTATCCATGATAAATCCATAGAACAATTGAAAAATATTAAAAAAAAATTGAAAGAAAAAGGTGAAGAACTTGCACTACTATTGAGAGCATCCAGATTAAGTATTGATGATATTGATCTTTATAATTTTTTGAAAAATGAAAAAATTGATAATTATTTAAATGATTCTGAAGTTAAAAGTTTATTAGGATCTAAAGCAATTCTTTTATATCATATATATGATATATCCCGACAACAACAGGAACAACAACAACATGAACAACAGCCAAATTTTACCTATACGCGTGATGATAAGGTTATAAAATATTTCATAAAAAGAATAAAAGATATTGAAAACTTAATCAATTCTTTAGAGGAAATAAAACTAAAACTTAAAAATAAATCATATTTAAAGCTTCCTCCTGATAATACAAACTTACCTGCATCTGATAATACAAACTTACCTGCATCTGGTGGTTCTCTACACGACAGTATAAATATTGCATACAAAAATCAGATAATCATAGGATATTCACATAAAAGAAAACCCAAAGCACCTCCTAAACCAAAACCCAAAGCACCCCCTAAACCAAAACCCAAAACATCTCCTAAACCTAAGCCTAAAGCAAAACCCAAAGCACCCTCTAAACCAAAACCCAAAGCACCTCCTAAACCAAAACCTAAAGCACCCTCTAAACCAAAACCCAAAACAACAACCCCTAAACCAAAACCCAAAACATCTCCTAAAGCACCTGCTAAGCCTAAACCCAAAACAACACCTAAACCCAAGCCTCAAATAGCAAAGAAAAAATGATTATTGTATCATTAAATCATCATATGTAAAAATGAAACAGTACTCAAACCTCAACATTCTGATGACTTCCAATAATTTAGTTCATATGATGTATGGATTTGACTATGGCTTCTTCAGGCCTCACATAATTGCACTGACAGGTTCCAAAGCATCTCATAATACTCGAGAATGTATTACAAGACATCTCGTAAAGCAATACTCCTATAATAGACTGGATTTCAATGCCTATACAGAACCAGATTGCAAATATAACACAAAGCCTAAGATACAAGGGCAGCAACTCATTCAGCGCATGCAGCTGACGCATAACAAACGATTTGTTATAAGCGACCTTCTTCATTATCATGAATATCAAGAGCTAGCTCCTTATGACCCTTTCATCATCAGAGTAGATGATAATAACAATGAAGAATATAAAAAGATACCCTATAATATCAAAATAGTAGATTGTGGGCGTGTGGACGAAAAGCATATTCTGAGGAAGCTCAATATTGAGTTTCAGAACTTATCTAAGTAGCTCTCAACCTTCTAGGGTCATAGCTCTGTTTGTAGAAGGTCCTAAACAAAGCTATCATTTGGATATGATATATATATTGTATCCAAGCAATCTTAGGCGGGTACACTGTTTCCCATACCAACACACTGACTGAATGCAAAATACATAGAGCAAATTGCAGCAGCTGTACCTGTGTTATAAGTTTTTTATATGGATTATTATATCCCATAGCAGTCCAGAAATAGTGCGAATACATTATAGCGTGCACTACACTATTAATCAGCGCACCAAAAGCAGCAGTACCATTCCCGTGTCCTACATGAAGCAATCCTCCCCAAATTAGCCCAATGGTCGCGTGATGATATACATGCAAAAAAGATAGCTGCCCCTTCTTTTTCCTCAAGATAATGAAAAATGTATCCAAGAAGTCCAGATATTTTGACAGATAATGTAGATAGACGTAATGCTGCAACACACCACTGTACTGGCTATTCAGGCCAAAAATATTATCCAGCGACGAAAACTCCCTTAAGCCATAAATAATATACAAGTTAAAAATTACCTGCGATGCATTATAAACTTGCATCATATTTTTCAGTTGAAGTGCCTCCTTATTTTGCATATATTTTCCCAATCCATAAATGGATGTCAAATAAAAGACCAACATTCCCATCATAAATGGCGGAGATACTGATATGTCATATACAAGCATAACAGAAGATTATATATGTAAACAGTCCATAATCTTATATTATTTATCCAAAGGTGATGATGTTATTGTCATTCCACAATATTCCACATTTTCAGTCTTGAAATCTTGCTTAACATAGATACCTATATTAATGGCCTCCTCTAAAATCCATCTGAAGTTATTCCAGAATTCATCAGTATGTCCTATGCTCTCAGTAGATAAATGTGCGAGTTCGTGCAATACTACAAACATCATTGTATTAATATCAACCAACTTGTCTTTGGTCCGTAAACATAGCACAATCTGCTCGCCCTTATTGATAGAATAGCTTGTATATCCGGGCGTATCCACACCCTCCTTGAGTTTATCTGGTCGAAAGTTTTTTTGCAACATAGCTATGCGCGCATCACCACTGCCATATACCTTCGTCAAATGGTCTACTAATACAACCAGCTTTTCCCTGATTTTCGCAATAAGGTCAGCAGCCTCTTTAGCATCTTTCTTTATTTGCACTGTATATTCGCGGTCATCTACTTCACTCTTCATACTCATTAGCCCCTCATTTATGTAATATTGGTACATAAAATATATTCCAACATAAGTCAATACAATTATGATAAGACCTTCCAAGCCTATTTCCATATCTACTATTGTAAATAAAAAAATGACATTAGTATTTAACATTTTGTTTTATTAACTATAACTATGGAGTTTCCTAGAAAACCTTACGCGCCCATTGAACCCAAAAAAGATGCCCTGGAATTTCAAATAACAGACCTCTATATTCCTGAGGCAGACAAGAATAAGGAGAAAGACGATGACGAGATGTATTCTATCCTGATTTATGGAACGTGCAAAAATGGAGCAACAGTATGCGTTAATGTTGATAAGTTCGTCCCATATTTCTATGTTAAACCTCCTGAAAGTTGGGAAACCTTATCAGATACCAACTTCGCAGCGAAGGTGGAAGATTTCAAAGCACAAATGATGAATGGAACATATAGATGCAGGTTCAATACCCAAGAATATGATAGGCGCATTATACCCAGGCGTCTAGAGCATCATTTTGACGACCTCACAATAGTCCATAAAAAGGACTTCTGGGGGTTTACAAACAATAGGATATTTCGCTTCATTAAAGTCTCAGTGAAATCGCAGCAGCTCTTTAATTCTCTGAAATATTACTTCAAGGCTATTGAGAAAGAAGGCTTCAAGCTTTATGAGAGCAATATTGATCCCTTCTTGAAATACATTCACGTACAAGGAATAAAACCTTGCGGATGGGTTCGCATAGATGCCAAGAATTATGTAGCAGGCGATGATATCAGTCGATGTGATTACAACGTACAGGCTAGGTATGATAGGATACATCCCATAGATGTCAATCAGATAGCACCGTTGATTATAACATCTTTTGATATAGAGTGTTCCAGTAGCCACGGAGACTTCCCAGTAGCCATTAAGAATTACAGCAAGGTAGCACAAGATTTGGCACTCGTGGTAAAAGCAGGGTATGAGTATGATAAGGAGTTCTTAGTCAATTGGCTGCAGAACATCTTCCTGACTGACATTATTATAGATGAAGAGACAGATCTGAAGATTAATAGGGTATATAGCAAGCGTAAAATAACCAGTGAGTTCATTGCAACTGTACCTGCATTGCTACAGCCTATCTTGAAAGATATGACTGTTATCTTGGATAAGATTGCTGTATCTGTTGCGAAGCCTGTAGCATGCGACGAGGCAGATGAAGAAGATGAGATTGAAGGAAAAAAGAATATGACAGTGCGCGAAATGAATGAGGAAGAGGATAAACTAGCGAAGCTTCTTGACAAGGTCCTGCCTCCTTTGGAAGGTGATAAAATCATTCAGATAGGAACTACCGTACATAGATATGGGTCTGACGAAATCATTTACAAGAATATCATAACATTGAATACTTGCAATGAGATAGAAGGCTGTGATGTAGTTGCTTGTAGAACTGAGAAGGAGCTACTGACAAAGTGGAAAGAGCTGATGAATAATCTGAACTCTGACATTATAACAGGCTACAATATCTTCGGTTTTGATATGGAATATATTTGGAACCGTGCGAAAGAGACTGGTATAATTGACGAGTTCAGTATTGGTCTCGGTAGGCTCATTACGCGCAAATGTTCTCTAGTAGAACAGAAGCTAAGTTCTTCTGCACTTGGCGACAATATCTTGAACTATCTTGATATGGATGGTATGGTACTCATAGATTTGTTGAAGGTTATGCAGCGCGAACAGAAGCTTGATAGCTACAAGCTCGATAATGTAGCAAGTATATTCTTAGGCGACAAAAAGAATGACCTGAAGCCTCAGGAAATCTTCGAGAAGTTCAGAGGAACTGCAGAAGACCGCTGTATTATCGCCAAATATTGCATCCAAGATTGCTGTCTAGTAAATAGGCTCATACATAAACTGAAGATTTTGGAGAACAATATTGGTATGGGAAATGTCTGCCTTGTTCCTCTCAATTACTTGTTTCGACGCGGTCAAGGTATCAAGATATTCTCTTTGGTAGCTAAGCAATGTATGGATAGAGAAACTCTTATTCCTACTATCAAGTCTTATCGCGAAAATGTGGACGATGATACAGATGGATATGAAGGTGCTGTTGTATTGGAACCCAAGGAAGGCATCTATCTCAATGAGCCTATTGTAGTCTTTGACTATGGTTCTCTGTATCCTTCATCAATGATAGCCAGGAACCTGTCGCATGACACATATATATTGGATAAGAAATATATGGTACTTGATGATCCTAATATAGAATATATGAAAGTCTGTCATGATATATATGAAGGCATGGGTGATAAAAAGAAGAAGACTGGTGTGAAGGAGTGTATATTCGCCCAATACAAGGATGGTCGCAAAGGCATTATACCAGAAATCTTGAATATGCTTCTGCAGGAGCGGAAGAACACGCGGAAGAAGATTGAATACCAGACTGCTATATTGAAAGATGGTAGTGAAGTGTTTGGGTGTCCTGCTGAGAAAGGAGATGTTGTAGAATACCATAATATTGATACAGGTGTAAAAACTGTTGTTAATAAGGCAGATATAGTATCAGTAAAAGATACATATGGCAGGTTCGAACAGGATGTGTTTGATTCTCTGCAGCTTGCCTACAAGATTACTGCAAACTCTTTGTACGGCCAGATAGGTGCTAGGACATCTTCTATCTATCTCAAAGATATTGCCGCATCAACTACTGCTACTGGCAGAGAGATGATTATGTTGGCGAAAGATTTTGTGGAGAAGAACTACAATGCAGAGGTCATCTATGGGGACACGGACTCCATATTCTGCAAGTTCCCTTTGAAAGATGGTGAGGAAAATACTGTATATGGCAAAGATGCACTACCATATGCTATTAAAATAGGGCAGCATGTTGAAAAGAACATAGTGCAGATTATGCCAAAGCCACAAAAGCTGAATTATGAAAAGTGCCTTTATCCTTTCATATTGTTTAGCAAGAAGAGGTATGTAGGGAACTTGTATGAAACTGATGTTAATAAGTTTAAGCAAAAGTCTATGGGAATTGTTCTGAAAAGACGAGATAACGCACCTATTGTCAAGAAGATTTACGGAGGTGTCATAGATATCATTCTGAATAAACAGGACCTGAGGTCATCTATAGAGTTCTTGCAAGAGGAGCTGCAAGATCTTGTAGAAGGTAAGGCTCCTATAGCCGATTTAGTTATATCTAAGAGCTTGCGAGCATCCTATAAAGATCCCTCGAAAATAGCTCACAAAGTCTTGGCAGATAGAATAGGTGCAAGAGACCCTGGCAACAGGCCAGTAGTAAATGAACGTGTTCCATTTGTCTATATCAAAACTGATAAGCCCAATGCATTGCAAGGAGACCGCATTGAGAACCCTGAATACATTGTGGAAAATGGATTGATACCAGACTATTTACATTATATAACAAATCAGATTATGAAACCTGTGCTGCAGCTCTATGCATTGTGTTTGGATCAGTTGCCAGGCTATGATAAATGCGATGAATATTGGTCGCAAGTAGAAGAGGGATTGCTTACTAAACCAATGTATGCAGATGACACACGAAGAAAATCTAGACTTGAAAGCCTCAAAGTTATGCTAGTCAAAGAGCTCTTGTTTGATAAGTTTATCAATATGTTGTGCGAACCCAAGAAGAAGCGAGTTGCAAAGACTAAGGATACAGCAGTTATAACAGTAGGCTCTCGAGATACCATACCAAAACAACCTAGGGCTCCTAAAAAGAAAGATAATGTTGCATCGGAACCCGCTACGGCGACAGCTACCGCAGCTACCGCAGCTACAGCAGCTACAGCAGCTAGTACAAAAGCTACAATAAAAATAACGAAATCAAAAGACACAGGAAACATAGTATCAGAAGCACACGTCCTAGATGGTAGGAAGAAGATTTGGACTTATACAAATGATATGAAGACAGATAAAGATACAGAAATTATGAAGATTATTAGCACAATGGTAGAGCATAATAAAAACTCTAAGTATATTATCAAAGTAAACTGTATTCCATTTGTCAGAGATTATACATTAGCCCTTGCCAAATATAATGAGATGCTTCGGAATAAAGAGATAGATGTAGTTGAGAATGCATTTAAAGACCTTGATTCAGGAAAGATTAAGGACCTTGGAAAAATAAGGAAATACTGGTCTTTGTTGGAAATATCCGATAAGTTTCAATTCGAAGTGAAGGAAGTTAAGGCCCTAGAAGCTGAAAGAAGAATCTGTTGATGTATCTGATAATTGCGATGTCAATTCTTCAGGATAAATATATTCATAATTTGACACAAGAAAACCATTGAAGGACGAGCTAGGAGCATTTGTATATGAACCATAATTTTTTACATAGAGCCAGTCACCAATCTGCAATTCAGGGTATTCTATATCATTATAAATGACATCCATACTATCACAAGTAGGTCCAAAGAAGGTTGATTTATACATATTGGCATTTTCTACAGGTGACAGCTGGATAAGTTGGGGGGCTTGATGATCGTAATGAATGCAGTTGAATGAACCATATACACCATCGCCTAAGTAATATTTGATTTGTTTCTCTTCTTTTTTCTTTGCAATCACATTGATAACTAGTGTGAGTGCTGCCTCAGTAAAAAAACGACCTGGTTCTGCTATAAATGTTATTTTATTACTATCTATCTTGCTCTTAAAGAAACTATTTTGCGCCCTCTTTATATTTTCACAAATGTCTTCAAATGTGACATTTGAAGGGGAACTAGTACCGGGGAAACCACCCCCAATATCTATGATACTTGGTATTAAGCCGTATTTGGTAGCTTCAGTATATGCATATCTGCAGTCTCTAATGGCTTTATAATAGCTGACAGGGTCTTCACAACCGCTACCAACGTGAAAGCTAAAGCCTACTAGGTTGAGATTTAAATGGCATATTCTCTCAAAAATTGGTGGCAAATCATCTAGTCTGCAGCCAAATTTGCTGTTAAACTTGCATTTACTATTGCTGTCATCAACACATATACGTAAGAGTAGTCTCGCTTCGGGGTAGATTGCATGGATTTTATCCAACTCTTCTATACAATCAAATGTCATTAATGATATATTATTTGACTTTGCATATGATATGTGAGATGGGTACTTGCACGGATTGGCAAAAATTATTCTTTCAGGATCATTTGTTATATTGAGGATGGTTGCTATCTCGGTTTTAGAAGCACAATCGAAATTGCATCCCATATTGGCTAGGAGCTTGATAATCTTCAAATCAGGGTTCGCTTTAATAGCAAAATATGGAGTTATATTAGGCAAATTGCTTATCCATTTATTATACTGTTCTGCTACTTTGGTAAGGTCTATAATATAAAAAGGTTCGTTTTCATTACGTTCTGATATATATTTCTTAATAATATCTAAACCGCATGTATCATAATCATAGCCATCTTTCATCTATTTTCTTTTTTGTATATATATAACACTTATATATTTTTTATCCTAGGGACTCTATCCATCTAGCAAAGTGTCTTTGCAAATGCTTGTGATTTGTCAGGATTTTATTGATAGTTGTAGGGGACTTTAGTGCAGGATATGCAATGATTAGATTTTTGCGAGATGCTTCCATTTCTTTCATGAAACGCACTGCCATTGCTTGACTTTCTCCCATATCACAAGGCCTATTGTCAAAGTCATATTCTCGTGTTAACATTTTGATTAGGTGTTCCTTGATTTCATTGCTGATATGTTTGTAGCTAGATGAAGGATTGGTGGCTTCAAACCGCCTATCAATTTCAGCTATCTCGTCGGGTGTAAACTGTCTCCTAGAGTGCGGAACTGTCTTACTGGCAAGAGGACCATATATCCACTTGTAGATATCATCTAGATTGTATAATTTTGAATCAAATAGGATGACTTTTGATACAGGTATTGTATTTCCAAAGACTTCATCTTCAAAAGGTTCTGAAGGATTGTTTGGGTCTGGTATGTATTCTACGCCGTTGATGAGAACCATTTTCATATAAAAAATAAATAAATTAATCATTTTTTTCACAGTTGCAGATACTTTATGACATTTTTGGCTTTTTCCTTACCAATCTTCTCAATATTGCATAAGAGCTTAATCTTATCTTCTGGTGTGGCCTCTTGTTTTAAGGCGTCCAGCAGCTGTTGCATAGTAGGATATGTAGCTGCAATATGCTTAGCAATCACGTTAGAAATATGTGGTATCTGTGCCAATTGCATAATATAACAGGTTTGTGGGTCTATATTTTCTATCTTCTTCTGTTTTAGTTTTAGGATATCAGTATAGGTTATTTCATTATTTGACTGTTTTGCGAACTTGTCAGGGTTATCAATGATTTTCGTAGCAATTGTTAGCAAGAGAGTAGTAGTCTCAGTCATATTCTTGGTGAAAAGGACGCGTATATTATCACGGAACATGCTATGTAAATATGAACTTAAAAGGGTGGATTTGTTCTGTGAATATGTCTGTGATGCAATGACATTATCTCCTTCGATAATGTATGAGATATCTTGGATGTTTGCATTTGACAAGAGCCTGGCTTTTTGCTCCTTGTATCTACCATCTTTGATAGATGATAGTAAATCAGCAGGTGTCTTTCGTTCAAATATGTAGAAGATGTCATCATATCTGATATGTATATCACCAATATCAAGAGGCTCTTGTATTATGGAGATATGATCTTGGTATTTGTCAAGGTCTCTATCTGTCAGCTGAGTGTATAGTGAGGCCTCTCTGCTATCCACTATGATTTGAAGCATCCTTTGATTAGATAATATAAGTTGTTGAAGGTTTATATACTACACTCTATGAAGATATGGTAAAAAATCTAATACAACTACTGGAACGTTTCCTTTATATCCTAAATTTTTCAAAGTTAAAATCTTCTCATTATCATCATCTTTAAAATAAGTAAAATGTCTTATTATTTGTTTTGTTTCTGATTTATATTTATAATCTGCTTTTACAACAACAGCTTCCAATTTTGTTCCTATATTTAATTTTCCTATATAATTATTTCGTCCTGTTTCCATAATACGAGCGGATCTTCTATTTTCCATTTTTATTTTTTTACTATCTCCGTATGAAGTACTGAATTCGGCAATATTAAATTCCATATATATAAGTGCGTATACTTTGTTAGGCCTAGATACATTATAAACCTCAAATACTGAAGCAATGTGAAAATAAGGGTTTGTGTTTCTAGGTGTTATGAATATATCATTGATT
>JACCDP011490780.1_pt1 | contig 10108 bp, 14 predicted proteins | sample 7445841 | NCBI WGS metagenome assembly JACCDP01 (sample SAMN15323441, study PRJNA562643) | freshwater metagenome | isolation source: river surface water | place: USA:Blue River Watershed | collected 2017-08-17
CGTCACACACAGCATCCTCTGCCTCCCCATTCTCAATCGACAAGGTGGCGTTGTCGGTGTGGCCCAAATGGTTAACAAGAAGGGAACTCCCAATGGCTTCACCTTATCCGATGAACAGGTAAGCACTCACTTCATCCACATCATATAACAGATTTCCTATTTGTCAAAGTAATGGATGCAAATAGCTTGATAAGCAATCAGTTGGCATTCAAGATTTATTGTGGAAATTAAGTGTACATAATTGCAAGATTGCACCCTATAGTGCGAATTTTGTCGTTTTCGTCAGCCATGTTTATTCTACGTGGGAGGAATCGTTTGCTAATGTTATTTTTTGTTGCGTGGGTATAGATCTTTCGGCGGTACCTATGTTTCGCCGGAATTGGGATTCAGAACGCCCGGCTGTTCCTACGTGTTCAGAATGAAAAGCAACGGAACCAGGTTTGCTAATTCAGCCTTATATCTTATTCGTGTCGTATTTGTTTATTTCCGATGGGTGCACATACGTGTCTATTTATATGTTCTATAAAAACAAAATCTAAGTTGACATCAAATAAACATGTATCGCTACAATAGGTGTTGCTGGGACTGGCGCAGTCGATATTTCAAGAACAGACATCCCTACAAAAGTTGGTAGAATTGATGATGGCTCACGCCAGGAACTATCTCCATTGTCGCCGCATAGCCCTCTACGTTTTCGCTGCGTCCGAAGCTAGTGTAATCCTCCAGAGGGTCTTGTCTAGCTTTTCTCCCGCTTGAATGAGCTAACCTTTTGACTTTTCCCACAGCACGGCCAAGAAATGGACATCACGACCGGCTTTGAGTATCTTAACGAGGAGTGTGACGGCCAACTGAGTCACGAAGAGTGTGGAATGAAATTGCTTAACAGCGCTCAACTTCAAGAATCGACGTTCACGGATCTGGCACGTTTTGTCGCACAACAACGCCAAGTTAGATACGACTTTCCTAGAACTAACGAGCCAAACGATTAGCCCCGTTTTTCTTTTAGGTGATACGAATCAATGAAATCAGTGACTACAGCGACTGCTGTTCGGAATTGGCCAAACTTTTGAGAGGCGTCGCTGTACCTATCAATCAGTTCCTATCGCTTCCGATCTATAACGCACAATCAGCGGTAGTTGGAGTAGTCCAGCTGCTCAACAAAGTACGTTACCCTATTGTGAGCGATGGATATAATGGCGCGTTCAATCACCAATCCTATCCTTATATTGGATCGATTTTTAGATGGACGGCAAATCGTTTACTTCGACGGACAAGTCGGCCGTCGAGTCGTTTGCACTTTTCTGCGGAATGGCGATCCATAATACACAGACGTACGAAGAGGTATCCAAGCTTTCGGCCAAGCAGAAAGTGGCAATTGAATGTCTTTCGTACCACTCACGTGCCAATCAAGAAGAAGTAGAACAGCTAGAGAATGAAATCATTCCCTCAACTGAATATTTTAACTTAACCAAGTAGGATAAATGATTGCATAATTCATCCTTTTGAATCTTAACGATCCTCCCTTTCGATCAGATACGATTTCGTCGATTTTGAATTATCGGACATGGAAACATGCAAAGCAGTTCTACGAATGTTTATCCACTGCGACCTCATCAATACATTTCGTATTCCGTACCAGGTCAGGCTTTTCATCTATGACGTGTGAAATCGATTATTGAAAGTCGTGGTTTACGATGAGAACTGTTGCAGGTGCTTTGTGGATGGATACTGAGCGTGAAGAAGAATTATCGACCGGTCAAGTATCACAATTGGCGTCACGCACTCAATGTCGCCCAGACCATGTTTGCCCTTTTGAAAACCGGAAAGATGGAGCAGTTCATGACGGATCTCGATGCAAGTGCAAACTCCGCCTCCATTTCGAATGTAAACATACCTACTGATTCCGCTTCTCTTTGTGCTAGTTTAGGTGCTGAGTTTGCTGGTCGCTTGCCTCTCGCACGATCTCGATCACCGTGGAACTAATAATGCTTTCCAGGTAAAATTCGCAGCCCGGCCCATTTCAGTTGCCTGCGACGAAGTTGTGTTAATGAAATAAACTTGCTACTGCTTTCTTCCTAGTCCAAAGTTATGTCGCCCCTGGCTGTTTTGTACTCAACTTCAACTATGGAACACCATCACTTGGATAGATGCATCATGATCCTAAGCGAGGATTCCAACAATATTCTTCAAGTATTTTTTATTAAATCACATTCTTTTTTAATTAAATGTTTGCTATTAATTGCCTCGCTCTTTAGTCACTTTCCCCGGAGCAGTATAAGACGGCTATGACTTTTATTGAGCACGCAATCTTGTCCACTGATTTGGCCATTTACTTCCGCAAGAAAAACCGCTTTATTTCCATTGTGGAAAACGGCGAATTCAACTGGCAAGATCCCGAACAGAAATCCCGTATGCAAATTTTAAAAATCAAGTAACCAAGTTTAGATAATATAAGAAAATATTCTTCCTCAAGTACTTTGCGGTATGATGATGACAAGTTGTGATGTAAGCGCGATTGCAAAGCCGTGGCCTATCCAGCATCGAGTAGCCAAACTAGTTGCCGAAGAGTTTTTCGAGCAAGGCGAGTTATTATAATATTAGAATTAGATTGGTATTTTACGCTTGCCAGGATAAACTTTCCAGTTTTTTTTTAAAGGCGATATGGAGAAGTTACAGCTCAATCAGACGCCTATTGTAAGATTTTCTTGGTCCGTTCTCATTTCTTGACAGTTGGATAATGGCGTTCATTTATCTCTGGGACTTTCAGGCAATGATGGACCGTGACGAAAAGGATAATCTACCGAAAATGCAGATTGGATTTATCGACTCCATCTGCTTGCCTCTGTACAGAGTAAGTAGGAAATGTCTGCTGCAACGGGAAAATAAAAACAAAATCTTATTAACACAATTTTCGGTGAAACCTAAAAAAAAAGGCTCTCTCGGAATCGTTCCCATGGGTTAAGCCGATCTATGAAACTTGTTTGGCGAACCGGGAGCAATGGAAACGGTTGGCCGATTTGGTGGATATGGGTTTAACGTGGATTGATCACTCGTTTATTGAAAAACCCGTTGAGCAGATTATAGGTGACAGATAAAAATCTTCTTTCACTTTGATCTACTTAATACCACCATTTTTTATCCGAAGCAGGGAGTAAAGAAATGGAGAAAATACCCCTGATCGTGACAGATTTAAGTGCATCCAACCAAATGGTAATTGAGTTGTAATCTATAATCGACATGATATAAATCATTAAAAAAAGCAATAATAACAATGTAGGTTCGTTGTACTCCGGAAACGCGTTCGTCCGATGTTTGAGTGCTGTCTGATTTGCGCTCTGTGTATTTGTTGAGAGTTTTTTTTTACATAATCTCTCTGCTTTCTGTGGCGCATGGATTGGGATTTTGTTTAAGGATTCTTTTTGTCAGCGCTCGTTACGGGACTTTGTCTACCTCTTTCTTTTGTTGTTTGGTCAGGTGGCACAGAGTAGCGACGTCGGTAGCTACGTAGAAAGTTCACAGTCACACCCAAAATCCATACTCAAGTTGCCCGGCAAGATCACGAGCACCGTTTCAGCTCCTGTTAGTCCTCTTCAAGACGTCAAAGCCTCGAAACACTTGATGCGGATGCGATCGGTGAGCCTCGTGGCTCCCGCGACTGTAGCGGCTGATGTCAAACACCTACGCCCCAGTCGTCATTACAATAGTAAACTATGCAGCATTTCTTGATTTACGACAACTTCTTCACTGTTTTCTTGGATCCGGCTACTCTTGCAAAGCCTTATAGAAGATCTTTGGGAAACGGTAATCCGCTCTTTTGTAATCTCGATTGGATCAGTTCGCTGAGTACGGCATTTTAATGTAAAACAGGCGTAATAAATTTCAGCATGAAATAGGGAACATTATGTGTTATGGTGTTCTAAAATACATTGCCGTATTCCCCTCCATCTTGTAGTTACAAATCATTTTGCTATGTGGAAGGTGAAATATTGCTGTGAGCCCTTTGCGTGCATCCTCGGGGTGGCTTGCTAGATATAATTACTGTCAAGTTCATTAACTATTCTCATCTACTTTATCGATTGATAATTTATTAAGCTGATTAAGATGGGGTTGGGAAATAGCGCTTGGTATGTGGTTAGTTACAAACTACTTTACCGGATAAAACCGCTTATCGAAAATGAGACTCGTCACGGTTTTTGTCAGATTACTAGCGATTATTTGTACGTAGATAAAGTTTCAGCGACTGTTCTAGATTACTTGGAAAATAGTAAATTTAAGTAATTTAACTTAAACATGCTAAAACTAATTTAAAATTTTCTTCACCTTGCAGTTTTCTTGCTGTAGCTATTAGTGGTCAGGTTATAATATATATGGCCTTTAATAATTAATAATAAATCATTAATTTATGTTCCTTGATTCACTATTAACTAATTCACTGTGGACGGTACGTACATATGCTAGTTGAAGTTGTGGGTGTAGCATGGTTCAAATTACACGAAACCTATGGATAGCGATCAATACGTTGAATACACCACGGAACAAGAGAGTGAGCTAGGATACGACATCGGAAAAGCCATTCTTCCAGACATTCTAACAATTCGGAAGATGAAACAATAAACTTTCTACTGCTAGTAGAAGGATCTTTCACTTTATCGATCCTAACTGGTTTTTTTTCTGTGTTAAAAGCATGTCGCACAGCATTGTAAGAAAAGTTATCGATGGCTGAAGAATTAACTAGAAGGGAAGCATGAAGTTGACTGTTGAACTAATTTACTTTAAAGAAACAAGTAACTCAACATTTAATGTTTTTAAAGAGGAAGTGAGAACACGTTTGCTTTTTCCGAAGTAAAGGTCGCTTACATTGCGTTTTCATTCGGACTATTTTATTTTAAGTTAAGTCAATGGCTTTACAATTAAGTGCGCGGATAAAGAAAATTTCGTAACTTTTAGTTCCAATAGAAAATAGTCGTTAACTAAGTTCCAACAATTCCCATTCCAAAAACGCATGCGAACATATTAACAATCACTTATTTAATTTGGTTTTGGTTTTGTGTTTATTGCAAAAGAGACAAAAATCTTCGGAAGCCAGTGTGGTAATACCGGAACAGATGAATATTTCAAGTCATTTAATGGAGGAAAACATCATAACCTCTTACGAGTAATAGGGAGAAGGTGGATATCGTCCAACTCTTTTAATTCATGAAGACGAATGCATGCGCTCAAGGCAACGGCTCGTTTGGCCAGACGTTTAGTAGGCATCACTTGGCCAATCAACTCTTCTTTTAATGGCGAATTTTGCGGGAGACGGAGGTGGCATCGGAATAAGGCACAATTCACCTGCACTTTACCAGTTTTTGCTTCGGATGCAATGTATGGCAACTGTTTTAGCAACTCTTTAATATTTTTTAACAATGTAGGGTCAACTGACTGTTGATCTACTTCCTTGACATCCCATTGGGGAACGAACACGACTCCAGCATATGACATGAACTGGCTGCAATATCTGTATAATTAATTGGTAACACGATATAGATTTTCCCTCAAACATAGACGATAAACGACATGGATTACCTGCTGACGAGGGAAATACTACTCTGCAAAGTAATTCGAGGTCCTTGGACGCCAGATGGAGTGTACGGTTCGATTATTTGGCTGAACAAACTGTCGATCAGGCAATCTCGATCCTCCTCAAAGTTCGCCGTAGTTAAAAGTTGCTGCTCGATAGCGTGGAACTGAGCCAAATCTTGCAGGAAGACGTCCGTTTCACTTTTACTCACCAGCATACAGTAAAATGCTTTCGTTGATCTGGCTCTCCCTATTCGCGAAAACAACAAGTTTTACAGATAAGAATTTTACGAAGATGATCGAATAAAGATTGTTGCTTAAGGTACCTTTGGTCTGTACGTAATCACAGTAGGTCCTTATTTTGTCAAATCGAATTATTAAATTACACGCAGGAATGTCAACTCCTTCTTCCAACACACTAGTAGCAACTAACAAGTTGCAACGACCATCGTGGAATTGTCGCATAATTTCTTTTTGATTCATATCAAGAACGTCTGATTCTTTGAGCGAAGACCTTGCGGCTGCTGCTTGACCCATAGTAAACAATGGTTTGACAAACTCCAAGCTAGTATCTTGTTTCCGAATATCCTTGATCGACAAATTTTAAATATAGGTCAATTTTAAGTTGGAATTTTCACAAAGAAGGCGGACACACCTGTAGAAATGCATATATCATTTCGGCCATGCATCGTCGCTCGACGAAAACAATGCCACACATTTTAAAGTTGACTCTAAAAAAAAGGGTTTAGATTTCCTTCTGAAGTTAATTACAGTTTAAGAATAACCTTTCATTTTCATTTGAATCCCTGTGCTGTGGACTAAACTTTTTGATGATTTCAAGAAGGCGAATTACAATCGGTTGAACGAATTCTATAAGACGATCTTTTGGCGAATACTTGGCAAAGCACGGAGTGCAAAGTGCCCTAAACGGTTAATGGTACGGAAAACAGTTTTCTTATTAAGACGATAAGTTTGCACATACAGTAATTATTACTACCGAATTTCCTTGCAAAGAGTTATAGCTCCCTCCAAACTGGACGCGAACTGAGGATCTCTGGCTCGGCCCTTGGCTGCTAATAAGATGGGAATATACACTTGCGCGCAGTGAAAGGCCCCATATGGCCCTAGTGAAGGAAGCAAGAGAAAATTGAGTAGTCCCTGCATATGAAAGGAGTGAAATCACTAATAATTTACCAAATGTTACGAGGAGGAAGCTGATGTCTTTCAGTGCGTCCCACAGAACCTCGATTTTATCCAATTGCTTACGGGCAAAAGCAGCAGATTCCATATCTCCATATTTTTGAACAAAGTTTAGCATGTGCGGGCGGACCATTTCTAGGATCCTGGTAGTCAGGTCCCGGGCGTCTTTATTCTGTCCTTCATTTTCATCGTCAAACTGAAAGATGATCTCGCACGGTTTAGTCGAGGAACTGCATTAAAACGAGATACAGCATTTAAGATGATAGACCTCACTTGCGCCTTAGTGAATCGAAGTCGGCATACCGATAAACCGTTTCAATGTTCGACGGAATTCTCACGACACACCCCATCGCGTCCGACAAGTGCTGGATAACACCGAGCACATCACGGGGTTTACATCGTTTTCGAAACAAAGCTGCGGTCAATCCGAGGATTTTAGGCCGCTGTGCAACTTTCGATTTGACAAAGCTCTGACTTAGATAAACGAAATGATTATAGCAATCTTAATTAATACTTTCACAGGATTGAAGCTTCGAAAGCACTTGTCTCATGGGCGCATCTTTAACGGCCGCATGACACTCGTCAAATATAAGCAAATTCAGTTGTCCAGGTGAAAAGTAAGCGTGATTTAAGATTTCCACAAAAGTTTGCGCTGTCATCACTAATACATGGGTTTCCTCAAAGGCTGCAACCCACCTGAAAAATTGTAAATAAAATTGAGAGACCGAATTCTACTACGGGTATTATTGTCGACGAGCGTCTTTACCTGCCTTTTCCCCACATGTCCACAGCCATGTTTCCATGGAACTCCTTCACTTTAAGTTGAGTATGTCGCTGAAGGTACGCAGCTTGCTGAACCGCCAATACAATAGTAGGGACAAGGAAAACCGTGCGCTTCCCTCCCGAATTCAAAGGTCGCGTTATTTCATGTGCCTTTTCTTTGATCAAAAGAGCTGCTACAAAAGTTTTGCCTGAGCCAGTAGGTAGATATACAATTATATTTTCATCCAAGGCTGCTTGAAATAATTCAATCTAATTAAGATTGAAATCCAGTTATAATGAAATAAAAATTTGCAACAGAAGAGATAACAGAGCATGACAACACACCTGATAATCTCGTGGAGTGACTGCATCACATTCAGGATTCTGAACAGTTTGCATAGCCATGTCGTTTCTTTAAGAAATTGCGAACAAATATTCTTTTTGTTGAGATCTATAACAGGGATCCAACTTTTTTCAGTACTATATTGTACATATCATATCAGCTACAGTTATAAAAAGATATATTTATCGAAAATTCCTAAGATTTATTTCAAATTAACTTCAATCTCATCTGTTCAATCTCAGAATTGCAAAATAAGTTCTCATCCCGTTTACATCAAAACCCTGTATTTCCAAATACCAAGTTTGTATACCTTGAATGCTCAAACTGGCTCAAATTTATCTAAAACACAAAACACGTCACAAACGCAAAGTAAACGCTACTTTGGTCAAGTACAAGTAACTCGTTTTTCGGTCGCGACGACGAGGTGTCTTGAAATCAGCATGCCGGTTTGTTGTGATTATTTCTGGGTACAACGGCACCTAGCGGATAATATTTTTTCATCGATGTGTTGTAAAAGCGGTAAATGGATACAGCTTCTTGACTACCAAGTAATACGATCGAATAGAAAACAGCAAGGGGTTGTCAGCATAATCAACACCGTAGCTGACTTGAGGCCTTTTAAATCAGATACTTTCATACTCAAACTAACTTATCGGATGACATCGGGGTTCGATAATGCAGAATGACTAAATCCGATACTTAGTACCATTCTACTTTCTTCGTTTTTGTAAACAAAGTTAAATCAACTTAATAGGAGTGTGTCAAAAAGTAAATACACATGCAACATCTGGAAAGTAATACCTACATGCTCACGTATTGAAGGTATCATACCTCTTTAGGGCTAATGAATCTCGGAGTTCACATTTCAGTGTTTCATGTAAGAGCATCTCCTTACTAAAGGTCCTATCGGTTACACAGAAAAAGGCGATAAATCGATAACGAGCCATTTTACTAGTGTGAGAGTGTTGCGATTTATTAAGCAAACAGCAGGCTTTCATCAATCACATCAGGAAACGGCGAGCAGCAGCAAAGCAAAAAAAAAACAAGGACGAAAGGAAACTGCTCTCTTTTGATCGAGGCAAATTGTTTAAAAAGGACGGCCTCTTCCTGGGCGGCCTGGTGGAGCGGGACCTTCTCCCGACCTGTTCGCGAAATTTTGGTGAATTAGACGATAAGTCAATATAGACAAGCAAAATTAGCATTTACTTAGGGTTCTTAATGGTCTCGTCCACCGAAAGAATGAGGCACGTAGCTTCGGAAGCAGCACTCAAAGCATTAATCTTGACCAAAGAAGGTTCCCAAACGCACTTTTCCATGTTGTCGGCAACATCTTCGTTAAGAATGTCGACACCCATCCAGCGGTTACCTTGATTGAAATGTTGAATAATGAAATGAGCCAATTATTTCAAAACAATGTAGTACCTTGCGCATGCTTTTGCCTGAGCTTGTTCAAGATGTTGGTTGAATCAAATCCAGCGTTATCGCATAGCTGCCTAGGAATGACTTCAAGCGCTCTAGCAATAGCGCTGATAAGCATCTGTTCTTTTCCGGCAATTGTGCGTGAAACATCACGAAGATGTTTTGACAATTCCATTTCAATAGCTCCTCCACCTTAACCAATAAAAACGTTACAAGTGGAGCTTAAATGATATGTAGCACGAAAAGGATACCGGCAACAACAGCATCGTTCTTCTTGGCGCGACGAACGATCATGATGGCATCGTGAAGAGACCTTTCTGTTTCTTCCATGAACTGTTCGGCTCCACCACGAATAATGATTGTGCAGGTTTTGGCTTGTGGGCAACCAGTAAAAATGTTGAATCTAATGCACGAAAAAGTTTGTTTGTTCAATACTGAAGAAGACAGAGTTACCAGTAAATTACCGATCACCACCGATTTGTTTCTCTTCAAAGTGCTGGCATGTTCCTAGGACAGAGTCGCCAAGATCAGCAACTGTCGTAAGGATTGAGCCACCGCATGCTTTCATGGTACGTTTAAGATCTTCGTCTGGGACACGGCCGGCACAGAACATGTCACGGTCGGCAAAATACTGAGTGGCAACATCTCCAATAGGAAGTTTTGACAGAACAACTTTAGCACCGCTTAGATGCAGTTTTTCCAGTTTATCGTACAAAATGGTCCACTCTGCATCAACCACTTTTTGGTACTCCTACAGACATCGTATAAAATATTAAGGTTTGAAATAAATAGACAACTTTAAACAAAATGTAACAAATTAAA
>JACCDP010113537.1_pt1 | contig 10106 bp, 8 predicted proteins | sample 7445841 | NCBI WGS metagenome assembly JACCDP01 (sample SAMN15323441, study PRJNA562643) | freshwater metagenome | isolation source: river surface water | place: USA:Blue River Watershed | collected 2017-08-17
AGAACAACATAATTGGACCAGGTGCTATTTGATAAATTTTTATAAAATGATCCTCCTCCGATGTCTAGAGTGCGGCCTAGATTTCCATTGAGTAATTTAAAAAGAGGTCTGGAAAGGAAATTTCTAATCAAATAGGTTACTTTGATTGAAATTGAAGTTTCTTGAATTGTGGCCATACCTTTTGTTTCCTCTCTTTAAACTTCTTCAATAATACCTATCACAATTTGAAGACACAAAGGGGTAATTTCTCATTAATTGACATCTATAAGGCATGATTGAGAACATGACCAGAAAAGTGTCAGTAGTTGTGCCGGTCTATTACAACGCGCTTAGTCTGCCTGAATTGTTCAATCGTCTTGATAATCTAAATAGAGAACTTTTGGGAATCAATCTAGAGTTAGAAGTTGTTGCCGTTGATGATGGTTCGAAAGATGATAGCTTTGAAATTTTAGTTGAATATTCGAAAAAGTTTAGTTTTCTAAATGCTTTTCAACTGACCAAAAACTTTGGAGAAGCAACTGCTTCAAAGTTTGGATTGAAAAAGATCACTGGTGATGCTTTTTCGGTACTCGCAGCTGACTTGCAGGATCCTCCTGAATTAATTTTTGAGATGGCAAAAAATTGGCTCGAAGGTAATAATTATGTGATTTGCGAGAGGACGAAGAGAAATGATCCTATTTTTTCCAAATTTTTAGCAAATATTTATTACAAATTTTTGGTTAAATTTATCATGCCTACATATCCCAAAAAAGGTTTTGATTTATTCTTGATGGATGCGAAATACCTGCCTGTAATCATTGAAAGCTCTAAATCTTCAAGCATCCCACTAATTCTTTCATGGATTGGAATCGAACCATTAAAAATAGGTTATGTGAGACAGACGCGGGAATACGGCAAATCAACTTGGACCATATTTAAGAGAATTAATTTATTACTCGATGTACTATTTTCGTTTTCACGAAAACCAATTAGGATAGTAAGTTCTATTGGTGCAGTTACGGCACTAGCGGGATTAATTTATGGAATTTCAGTGATAATTGAGAGATTAAATGGAATTACAGGTTCGCAAGGTACCGCTTCACTCATTGCCTTGGTGTCTTTCACTTCAGGATTGGTTCTATTGACTTTAGGAATTATTGCTGAATATATATGGAGAATTTGGGATGAAGTTAATAACCGACCAGATGGTATTGAGAAATTTAAGAATTAGTTTCTCTGTAGTGCAAAAATTCTTCAAAGTTGTGTAAATAATCTTCTGGATCAAATCTTTCTGAAGCTAATACAAGTAAAGAACCATCTGAAGAATAATTGTATTGAGTTCCCCATGTTAATGGAGGAATTAGCAAACCCTTGTCAGGACGATCTAAGATATAAGTTTCTTTAATCTTTCCATCAGTTACATCAACAGTTATAGATCCTGCTGCTGCGATTAGGAATTGCCAACATTTTTTATGTGCGTGCTCGCCTCGAATTTCTAAATCAGAAACATGATGAACTAAGAAAACTCTCTTAACCTCAAAAGGTATAATTTGAGGTAATTCCAGGGCGGTTAAATCTCCCCTAGCAGCTTGAACCGTAGGCAAACTTACTAACAAAACGCCTTGGACTTTGCTTTGCATACAATTTCTCCTAAAAGCTAGTTACCGCTGTAATAATGTGATTTATATCTTCTTGTTTCATCCCAGGATAAATTGGCAAAGATAGAATTTTTCCAACAGAATCCTCTGTTATTGGTAATTTAATATCTTTAAATCTATTCTCATATATTTTTTGTTTATGATCCGCAATTGGGTAGTGAATTGCTGATTGGATTTTGTGTTTTGCTAAATGGTCGATTAATTCTTTTCGATTATCCGATAGGACTACAAAAAGATGAGCAACTCCCTCTAGGGTATTACTCAAAACTTTAACCTTGGCACCAGTAAAAGCTTTGGTGTATTTTTCCGCAATCGAAATTCTTTGCTTATTCCAAGTATCTAAGTTTTCTAATTTTTCTATTAAAAATGCTGCTTGTAATTCATCTAGTCTTGAATTTACTCCATTTTCAATTTCTACTTCATACTTCTTACCCCATCCATACTGTCTAATTCTTCTGACTTTTTCAGCAAGTTCAACGTTATTTGTTAAAACCGCCCCACCGTCTCCAACTGCACCTAAATTTTTTGTCGGATAAAAAGAAAACGTTGAAATGTCGCCAAATGAACCGACTTTCTTACTACCTACTTGAGCCCCATGTGCTTGTGCACAATCTTCTAGAACACGTATTCCGTTCTCGATACATATTTCAAGTATTTCCTTTATTGGGGCTACCTGCCCGTAAAGGTGTGTGACTACTAAAAACTTGATTTTATTTGTAAAAACTTTACTTTTGAAATCTTTTGGATCAATTAACTGAGAATCTAGATCAATATCTATAAAGATTGGTTGTGCCCCTATTTGATTAAGAGCTGCGCACGTATAAAAACCAGCATTGGCAACTGTTGCGACCTCATCATTTCTATCTACACCCAAGGCTCTGAGGGCAATAACTAATGCGTCACTTCCATTAGCTACTCCTATACATTCTTTAACCCCTATGTAATTTGCAAATACTCTTTCAAAATCAGTAACATTTTGTCCTAAAATATGTTGACTTGAGTTTAAGACACTTGATGCTATTTCCGTGAGCTTCTCTACATCGGTCACATTAGAAAGATTAAACATTGGCACAGAAGTCATAATGTCAACTTTATCCTAAATTCAAGAAGTAACTGGATTCTCATTCAATTCAAAATAATGGTGGGGCGGCTGGGGCTCGAACCCAGGACCGAAGGATTATGAGTCCTTTGCTCTAACCAACTGAGCTACCGCCCCGTGTGTCTGAATTAATCAGTTTACTAACTATATGAAACTCTATAGCCTATGAAGCAAATCAAGATATTTGTGTTGTCTACGATCATTGTTCAAACTGCTCAGTTAATTATTCTATTGTCATGGCTTTCAATTGGAAAATCGGCAATTTACGGAACTAATGACGATTCCTTGATCTCAAGTATTTCCTCCGGACAAATAACTGGTACTCCCGACCCCTATTTGATATTTATTCAACCCCTAATTTCGTATCCGATTGCCTGGCTAGAAGTACTCCTCACTAGTTATTCAGGATATTCAATTTTCTTAATTATGGTCACAACATTTTCCTTCACGTTAATTTTTTCATTGCTTATTTCCTCAAGAAAGTTGAATATCGTAAACACAACATTTTGGTTCTTAAGTAATCTAATTTTTCAAAGTTGGTATTCCTTGAACCCCACTTACACGGGGGCAAGTTTGTTTGCTGCAGGAGCAGCCGCAGGTTTCATATTATTTTATGTATTGAGTCAAGATGAACAACCAAAACTTTATATAAAATTTATATTAGTTATTTCATCACTATTAACATTTCTGTGTTTTGGGATAAGAAAAGAGGGCATATATATACTTTTAATTTTAGTAATTCCAGTAATTCTCTTAAACATCAAAAATATATTGAGAGAACAGTATAATCTTTTCTATTTTTTTCTTCCCCTAATAAGTTTACTGGTTATAAATAGTGCGATATCCCAATCAATGTATAAAAACACTGAATGGGAGGAATTTACAAATATGAATAATTTAAGGCATCAAATCCAATTACGTTCACCTGAAGTTGAAATTGTCAAAAAACTTGACCAATTAGGATGGACCAAAGAAACTTATGTAATGTTCACAAGATTTAGTCTACTTGACAATAATCAGATGAATTCGGAAAAAATGAAAACAATACTAACTTTGACGAAAAATTCTAATGGTCCAAGATCTTTATTGTTAACAAATCCAGAAACAATATTTAAGGTAGTTAAGGAAGCATTTAATCCTTGGACTTGGATTATAAAATACATCGCCTTAATATTACTTTTTGCTGGATTGCTAAATTATTTTCATTCTAATCTAAAAAGATTTCTTATGCAGAACTTTGCTCTTTTCAGCTCTTCAATAATTCTCATAGTTGTTTTAGCCAGTGGCTATCAAATACCAGAACGGATATCGCTAAATCTCTTAGCGGCTACTTCCTTAGTTTTACTAACAACAACTCTGCAGACACGTAATATAAAAACAAGTCTTCCAAGAATAATTAACATAATTTTAATAATTGCTATGATCTTTCTTACGAGAAATACCTACAATAGATTTACGGTTGAATTAAATGCCAGAGAAGGTTTATACAAAACACGTCAAGCTTATGCAATTCAGCAAGCTAATTCACTGACAGAGCAAGGCAATAGCAAAATAATTTCTAACGCCTCTGGGTTAAAAAGTCATTGGAGATATCCATATTTATCATGGACACCATTTGATTCACGAAATAAAACGATAATTCTAGGATGGCAAAATCTCAGTCCACTTTCCGAAATTCAATTTAATGAACAGGGATTTAAAATTGAAGATTTCCCTGAAAAGTTCATTAATTCAAACATTTTGTGGGTTGATTCCCTTGACTCAATCAATGAGACTACAAAATTTTTAAATCAATACACGACATCAAAAATTCAGTACATCGATATGGGACCGGTTGGAAATGATGAATATCACTATTTTCAGTTCGTGACATCTGAAAATTTATAAGCTGCGTACTCTGCCTGATCGAAAATTACTGAACCAATTTTTTCAACTTTGGGATAGTTGCCCGTCATTGATTGAATAGCTTCGCTAATAACCTTTGTGTATTCGTCATCCGACATCCAGATTGTATCCGGATTATCCAATAGTGACTTGATCAAATTATCTGGATTCAAGTCTAGGTTTCTAGCTTTATTATTCCAATATGGCGAAAATGTATACCAACCAGTTTGCAAGATTTGCAGATTATTCAGAGACGCATTTGTCCTATATGGATCTGACCACATCGATCTAAATTGAGAGGCATTTCCAATAAGGATCTTATTTGAACCCAGTGATTGTAAGAATGCACTTTGCTCGCCCCAAAAAGATCGATAAGCAGGATTTGTTTTAAAGAAAAAGGATTGGTTAAAATCTTCCTTAGAATCAAAAGCTACAGCAAATAATAGTATAAAAGCGAAAATTGTACTTATTAATTTATTTGATTTGATTTCATTGTTTCTATAAAATATCAAGATATAAGAAAATATAAATAGAAATGGTAACAAAGTCATAAAGGGGAAAAAGACTCTCTCCGGAAGTCTTAAGTAGATGGAGATATAAATGCCAAGTATTGCAAAGATGATAAATCCGAATCCTGTATAAATTAAAAGATCTTTTATCCCTTTACGTTTCTTATTAAGCAGCAATTGTAAAATTAATAAAGTTAAGAAAATGAAGACGCTTTTAATTATGAAATCGAATGATTTAAATTTTGGTTCAATCCTATTTACAAAATCATCAAATTTTGAATCGAAAATGGAGGCAGGCGTTATATTTGTTTCATCAATTATTTTGATTAATTTTTGACCAGTAAAGGGATCTTTGTAAAGGAAATTGTACGAGTCAAATAGTTGGTACTCATATTTTTCCCACCCATACTTCGATGGATCTTCCGAAATTATCCTCTCAATCTCATTATCCTGGATGGTGTACCTTGCGGATTCAAAATTTCGATAATCTCTCCATTCTTGATCGGAGAATTGAATTTTATATGCTGTAAAATTGATGAGTAAAGTCAAAATTGGTAAAAGTGAAATCAAGATTAGATTTTTTATAATATCTTTTTTGCTAGATCTGTTGGTTATTATGAAAATTAAGATCAATATTAAGAATAAAGACAATACTCCAATAAAACTTTCTGTTCTGGTGGAGATTGACCAACTTATCAACAGAGCGGCTATGATTCCAAAGATAGTTTTAGATTTATCAATGAGATAAACAGCTAATGAAAATAATCCAGAAGTGCCCGAGTAGAAAGCACTCGCTGTATAAGTTGGGCTCTGGATATACCAAATAAGGATCACCGAGGATAGTAAATTCGCAAATGTTATTGAAATCAGATCCTGTGTCAATATGTGTGTAACAAAAGTTATGATTGTGACCGAGATAATTACCGTAAGTGCCAGAATAATAAAATACCATGAAATATTTGGGTTTATTTTAAAAAAACTAGATACGATTAATCCAAAAATCCATTGCGGGGATGCATTAGCAATGTGGACTTGCGATTCGGGAATTCCGGTGTACGAGCCAGATACTAATTGCGCAAAAAATTCATCGTCATTAACACCTATCGTAGGATAAGTTTTCTTATAAACTTGTAATGAAAGAACAGTATAAAAAGAAAAATACATTAGGTATATAAATTTATTTTTATTTACTTTTATAAAACCCATAAAAATCTGACTCAATTTTATATATTTTCTCTTGACTTATTTTGGATTCATTAAAGTCTTAAATCGGAAAATGTTCAAGAATCTAACGAAACTTACGATAAACAGCGTTCGCCACATCACGGCAGCGATTAAATTATGTCTTGCCATGTCAGCTGGCTTGGATCCAAACCACCAGTTTGGATAACTCCAAATAATAATTATGAATATTGTTAAAAGAACTAGAAATAGATCAGAATTTGATTTGAATCTGAATGACATAAGAAATATTCCTAGGGATATGAATATAATTCCAAGTAGTAGGTAGGCTTTTTCTGGCTCATCAGGCCATAATATTGTTCGAGGCGCTTTAGAATTTACGAAACCTTCGTAATCGTAAGTTAAATCAGTGCCTTGACTCCATCCACTTAATAAAGTTTTTTTATAGTTATATTCGCTGTTAAGCAAAGGTAAAGCAATAGGACCAAAAATGGCATAGTCCGGATTATTAAATAAGAATTTCAGTAAAAAGTTTTCGCCACCTTGTTTCCACCAAGATTTGAAATCTGGTAAATCTACTACCGCCTGATCCGCTGGACTACCAAGATTTTCTTTCGTGTGAGCTAGCCAAATTTCGTGAGAATTATTTGGATATCCAGAAATAAGCAATTCTTCACGCCATTTTTCGTCTATCCAAATACGATTATTGATAGTTCCACTCGTAGTAAGTGTTTTCGTGACGTTAGAGGATAGCGCAGTAGAGAGGAAAAGAAACACCATTACCCCACAAAAAACTAACGAAATTATAACGCCTAGATTTTTTCTAAATGTTCGAACAACCACTAATATTAGTATCAAGAGTATTATTGGCGAAATGATTGCATTTGATGATTTTGTGGAACTAAACCAGATCAATGCAAAGATTAACAAAATTATATTCTTATTATTTTTCTTAATCAATAAATAGTTTGCTGTTGAAGCGAATAAAAATATTGCGCTAGATAAAGATAGTGACTCACTTAGAAGGGATGCATCGTGCTCGACGATAACGGTTGATGAAGCAAAATAAAAAAACAAAATAGTGAAAATAAATTTGAGTAAATTATAATGGATTGTTGAATTGATGATACTCCAAAGATAAATAACTACTATAATTCCTAATAATGTTTGAAAAATAACTATTCCATTCTCATTTTGAATTAGTGAATAAAAGAAAGTGATTCCTTGCATTCGAAAAGATGGGAAAATAGAAAATTTAAAATATTGAGGACTATCAAAATTGTCAAAAAAGGGACTCACTACTAAAGAATTATAAATTCGAAAAAAAACATACGTGGTTATGACCAAAATATTCAATACCCTAAAAACTATTTTTGATGTTAATCTCATCGCAAATTCCATGATAATAATTTAGCGCCAAAATTTCTAACGTCCTCTTCAATAGGTTTGCATTTTTCCATTCCTAAAAATTTTATGATAACTGGAAATTCTTTTTTAGGCATTAAAGTAATGGGTATTTGAATATTTTGTGCTTCAAGATTTGGTTTAATCTCTAATTTTTTTAGGCTTACTCCATATTCAATTTCCACAATACCCTCTCCCTTACAAGGGTTGCTAGAAAAAACTAGATTTATTTCTCCAACTATTTCTTCATCTGAACTATTTGTGAATTTAAGATAGCTATCTGGCTGCACCATCCACCAAAATGGCTTGTTTTCTGAATCAAATTCCATTGGAATTGCACTTTGCATTCCTACAAACTTTTGTTTTTCTATTTCGTTAGACTTTGGATCAAAAAGTGGTATAGCTACTCTTGTGATTACAAAAACGCCGAAAAAAAATAACGTCAAAGAAATAAGTGAGCTAAAAATTCGTCCAATCTTTTTCATTTACAATTCAACTCAACATTTCATCATCTATTTACAAGGGAAAAGCAAGCTGCTCTATGAATTTATCATTAAAATCTGATCTATCTGATAATTCAACATATTCAATTTCTTCGATAACGGTTTCAGCCCCCTTTCGTTCACTTTGCGACAAGAGAGTCATTTTTGCTCCCTCACCTGCGACATTTCCGGCACTCAGTATTCGTAAAATTGGCAATTTAGGCACAAGTCCTATGTTTACAGCTGATGCAGGTGATAAGTAGGAGCCAAAAGAGCCGGCTAATAAGACTTGTTGAATTTCTGATTCTTGAATCTCTAATTGCTCTAAAAGTATTTTCCAACCTGTCGCAATCGATGCTTTTGCAAACTGTAATTCTCTAACATCTCGCTGGGTTAAATAGACAAGGGGTTCCAAAGCATCACCGTGCAAAATAAATATTCGTTCACCGTTTTCTAAAGTTATTAGTCTGCTTGCCAAATCAGGTTGAATTTTTAGAGCTGAAACATCATCAACGAATCGCCCAGAACTATCGAGAAACCCAACTTTGACAAGTTCGGATACAGCATCGACAAGTCCAGACCCACACAATCCAACAGGTGGTACTTCTCCAATTACCTGTATTTCTAAACCATCTTGATTTATTTTAATTACTTCAATTGCACCTTCCGCCGCTCTCATTCCGCATTTAATCGATGCGGCTTCAAAAGCTGGACCGGCTGGAGCTGCAGTTGTTAAAATGGTGTCCCCTGAACTTAATACGATTTCACAATTTGTTCCAACGTCTATGAACAACCTAACTCTCTTGTCACGATCCATTCCAGTGGCAAGCACTCCAGCAACAATGTCTCCGCCAACGTATGCGCCCAAAGACGGGAAAGTATATGCCTTTGCATTCGGGTTAATCTGTACTCCATATTCGTTTGCTAACAAAATCGGCCAGTGTTGACTAGCCGTGATAAATGGTGCGACTCCAACCGGCTCAGGATCTACTCCAAGAGCAAGTTGAATCATTGTTGCGTTACCCGCAACTGAAATTTCGTAAACATTCATTGGTTCGATTTTTGCTGTTTCACATACCTCGATTGTTAATTCGCTTAAGGTATTTTGGGCAGCAAGTCTTAATTTACCTAACGCTGTTTCGTCTAACATCGTTGCAGATATGCGCGAAATTACATCAGCACCAAATGGTTGCTGTTTGTTTAGCATTGATTTAACTGCTGCTGGAGTTCCCGTTTCTAGGTCCAAAAGAGTAGCTACGACAGTAGTAGTTCCCAAATCAAAAGCAATTCCAAATTTTATAATTGAAGTGTCGCCGGGCTCAATATCGATCAAGGTGTCGTCCACGATTACCGCCGTTACTTTGAAATTCGCACTCCTCAATATTTTGGGTAATTTTTGCAAGACACTAAATTCAACCTTAAGTTCAAAATCGTCAATTGCATCTAAAACCCTTTGAATATCTGGCCTTTGATCTTGAAGAGTTGGTTCAATTAATTCTAAATATCGTTTTTGAACTGCAGGTCTAAGAATTACCTGTCGTCCAACTCCTACTGTTGCAGCCTTTGGTCTGGTGGTCATTGCAGGAACTGTGATTGCTAAGTTTTCGGTCGCTCGGGCCACACAAGCAAGGCGCCAACCGTTTTTTAATTCTTCTTGACTAAATGCACGTATATCTAACCTAGAAATTGGAACAATACCTTCAGTTATTTGCACTTTACATTTTTTGCAAGTTCCATGACCGCCACAAGTTGAATCAATGGCAATTCCATTCCAAGAAGCAGCATCAAAGACGCTTACTCCAGGTGGAACTTTAAATGACTGATTACTTGGTGAAAAATCTAATTTAACTCGCCCAAGTCCTGAATGCTCAACTAATTCAGGTTCAATTTTTTCTTTAGCCATTTAAAT
>JACCDP011026600.1_pt1 | contig 10106 bp, 12 predicted proteins | sample 7445841 | NCBI WGS metagenome assembly JACCDP01 (sample SAMN15323441, study PRJNA562643) | freshwater metagenome | isolation source: river surface water | place: USA:Blue River Watershed | collected 2017-08-17
AACGAAGTATGGGGAACTAAGATACGTAAAGGTGTGATTTTCATGTGTTCAGCAGATAATCAATATCAGGAATTCATCGTAGAAAATGAAGAATTTGACAAATATACAGATAAATGGTATCAACGTCTAGACCAATATTATTGTCAGTTCTTATAAATTCCTAGCATAAATAGTTGTACTACTTGGTAAATGTACAACTATGTCAATAATACAGATTTCAAAAATCCAGCAACGTTCGGGTGATCTTGTCGATCTTCCACAGTTAAGCGAAGCAGAATTCGGTTTCGCCACCGATGAGCGCAGGCTATTCATTGGTAAAACTGAAGGAAATACAGAAAATATAGAAGTATTGACAGCTTATAGTCAGATAGCATTTGATCAAATTGACGGTGTAACCGGAAATATCAATATCGATGCAGGCACCTTAGCCAACGGTCAGGTGTTGGTTTACAATGGTACTGATTGGGTAAACGGTGGATACATTAATCTAGGCAATGTAAGTAATGTTTCTATAGAAGGTGGAGCCATAGGTTATGTGTTGACGACCGACGGATCAGGTGGATTAAGCTGGACACCAAAAGGAATAGTATCACAGGATATAGAAACTATTTCAGCTAACTCTACTGCAAGAATAACATTATCTCAGCCTTATCCATTCTCAGAAGGTGTAGAAGTAACAATCAATGGGATAGACACATCTGATTTTGATGTTCTTAATGGCAATGTTTATTACCTTAAGACAGTTCCTGGAAATCTACAGCTTTATGACATTTACACTGATACTGCACTTGTAACCCCATTCGATTCTACATCATTCGGATCATATCCATCTAACACCGGAGTAGTAATTTTTAACACAGTAACTTCAAATGGTGGTCTAGTAGCAGGTACTACTTATAGTATTCAATACAACTCAGGCACAGACTTTGCCGGGGACTCAGATTTAATTTGGAATTTCACTACGAAAGAAATGACAGTTACCGGTAATGCAATAGTTACAGGAACTACTGTGACCACTGCGATCACAGCGGGCGGCAACACTACAGCAGGCACATTGACAGGTAACTGGACGTTAACAGCAGGTTCAAGATTGACTGCAACTTATGCCGACTTGGCAGAGTATTATTGTGCAGATAATGCATATGAGCCAGGAACTGTAGTAGAGTTCGGGGGTGATAAAGAAATCACATTAGCAAAAGAAGAATCAAATAAAGTAGCAGGTGTCGTATCTACTAATCCTGCATATGTTATGAATGCTACATTAGAATGCCAAGAAAATTCTTTGATGATCGCATTGATCGGTCGTGTTCCTGTCAAGGTCATAGGTAAAGTTAGTAAGGGTGACATGTTAATCAGCGCAGGTAATGGGTTGGCTAAGGCAGCAATTACTATGCCTAAAGTCGGTACAGTCATCGGCAAAGCTATAGCTAATAAATCAGACGACATTGAAGGTGTTGTCGAAGTGTTGGTTGGCAGACTATAAGATAAATACAAGATAGGACAACGGAAATGGCAGCAACAATTTATACACCAAGTGGATCAAGTCAACTAACATCAGCAGCCACTACGGATAAAGTCCGCATATCAACTACAAGTAGCGCAATAGCAATAGCAGTAGGCAACAGTTCAGTAACAGCAAATCTCACATCATGTGAAATTGTTCCAGCAAATACAGTACTCAACTCATTCATAGTAGGCGAAGGCAATTACATAGCATATATAGCCGTAAGTGGCACAGGCATCTTCTCAATCACTGATCTAGGCGCACCAACAGGCGAATAAGCCACGTAAAAAATTATACTTTTTTGATAAATACAGTATACACTCTCATAGGGAGAGTTTATGCAGTGACCCACTGCGTAGCGGCTAGAACCCGCATTTAACAGGAGAAAACAAATGGGACGTCCTTTAAAGATCGCTAAAGCGCAAGCAGTTATCACTTTGACTGATGCCGCAGCAGCGACAGATATAGTAACAACTTCAGCAAACTTAACTAATCTAGGTATTATTGCAGGTATGCCATTCATACCAGCAAGTAACTTCGGTGGTTTGGTTGCAGGTACAACTTACTGGATTCTACAAGTGTTGTCATCAACAACATTTACAGTTTCAGCAACACAATTATCAGCAAACCCAACATATGCAAAAGTTGATTTGTCAGCAGTTAGTGGTGCTAGCGTAGCAGCCACAGTTGGTTTAGTAGATGCATATTTCAATAACCCAAATGGTTCAGCAAATACTTACTCAGTAGTCGGTGGTAACACAGCACTATATGGTAACCAAGTATTAGTTGGTGTATGTATCGGCATCGCAGGTGATGGTACGATCACTGTAGCAGACGATAGTCCAAACATCGATGGTGTTGGCACTGACTTTGCAAACACTTTTGTTGATGGTACAATCGTATATGATGTTGATGGTAACATTCTTGGTACTATCGATGACATCGCAAACGCAAACGCAGTATTCGCAACATTCGCTGCCAATGCTAGCGCAAACGTAACAGGCGGTGTATATACATATGGTACACCAGAAGCAGGTTTCATCGTTCGCCAGAAGGGTAAGCAGAAGTATCTAGTCACTGGTTCAACTAGTGGTTTGACTGCCGCTTGCTATACTGCTAACGTAGCAAACACAGCATTGTTGCCAAACACTTTCAACATTGAAGGTACATATGCAAATAGCTCAACAGTTTATGTTCAATCATTGAGCGATCATACTGCTGAATTGTTCACAGCAGATTCAGGTGTTACTGCTCTACCAAATGAGACAGCAAACATTAACAATTCTGCCCCAGCATATTCAACATTCAATACAGCTTATGCAGCTAATACATACGGTGGACAACCTTATCCTATCGTAACTATTAATAAGGCATAATGAATCATGAGTATTAATGCCGCAACTAAAAGAGTAGAACAAGCCGAGACTGAGATCGCGGTTCTCCGTGTTCGTTTTGATAATCTAGACGACAAGATGGATGAACTCAAAGGTGAAGTCAAGGAGTTGCATGATTGTCTTGATCGTAACATGGAAGAAACTAAAGTTATTTTGAAAGAATTTCAAGATAGCAATAAGAAGTCACATGACGATTTGGCAGAAAAAATCTCTAACATGGAGAAATTAAAATGGATGCTAATGGGTGCGGCTGCTGTTGTAGGAGCCACCGGCGTTCAGGCGTTTAAGATGATTTTCGGGATGGGATGAGTGGTAGTTCATCTCAGTAAAAACGGGGCTTAAGCCCCGTTTTTATTTTGTGTGAGTGAAACTAACTTTTCTTTGACTATATCTATGTTGATGGTACTGAATAAACCTGGATGCATGGGTTTAGGATGTTGATCATTACCTACCCAAGCATATCCGATGTGTTCATCATTTAATACTGGCATGAACTCATCTTCTACTGCACAGAAAAACGTGTGGTAAGTAAAACTATTATTGACGAATTTTTGTATTGGAATCAATTTAGCATCTTTTGGAAAATATCCGATCTCTTCCATACATTCACGTTCTAAACCTTCAAACAATGTTTCGTCTTTTTCTAGCTTACCACCAGGAACACCCCAACTATAGTTGGCATCACTACGCAGTAGATATAAGAATCTCTGGGTAGTGTTACTATAGAAGAATATGCCTGCGCTTGTGTTTTTCATAGAGCAATTATAGCACTCTTGTACTTAAATTACAATACTATAATCGCCCTGATCATACCAGCCTTCATAAGATTTCATCCATTGTCCTTCTTGATCTACGTAACGATATTGTATATTTGTTGTGAGATTGGTCACATATTCTACAGTAGTTGATTCGCTAGCATCAAAACTCACGAACCATTCTCCCGCGCTAGCATCATACTGAATGATGTCATTTGCTTCGGCTATTAGTGTACCCCAACTTAAAGTAGAATTACCTTGGCTTCCTATATCTTCAACGATCAGATACCTGCGCCCGTTGACTGGTCCGGGCAGTCCTGCGTTTGGTCCAGATAATTGCGGATTTATCACAGCATCGACAGGGTCAAGTGTATTTTGTGGTAGTGTGTCAGGATCGATATCATATATCAATAGTCTATCATCAACCGGATCGGGCACGATAGTACCAACGATGTCATCTTCCATATATGGATTCTGCAACCATATCTGACTGATGCCGGGTTTCACAGCCCCATATACGTTCAATAAACTTGACCAATATAGATTTGTGTTAGGTGGCGCCGGATCATTTAGATCAGTATTAGGTGGATAGAATGCCTCATCGGCAGGTAACAATTGCAACCTGTTACCTATCAACAATATCTTATATCCATATGGTGTGATCTTCTGTCTAGTACCTAATAATAGATCATCATCTTGCATATCTTGCAATGCGCTACCTTGATATATGCTAGCAATAATTTTGTTGATGACACCCATCTTTTTGAGTTTAGTACTAGTGCTTAGCCATATAGGCATATAGAATTTCCAACTTAGCACATCGATAGGGTTACCTGTGCCTTGCGGTATACTACGTGAACTAAATGTCAACCCATCTTGATATACGACACTTAGTGAAGTCCAGTCAACAAAATTATCTGTGCTTTGTATCTCTAAGCTAGGATTGAAAACAGTACCTAACTGTTCGATCAATTGTAATTTTTGATTATAGTTCGTAGTCCAAAAATCAACCTGCATACGTAATGTGTAAGGAACTGGCATCAAGCGTTCTACTGTAAATGCTTGTCCTTGCACTTGCTCATAGCTCTGTGTCTCTGTGTTATAAGCACGTTGTCTCACATTGACTTTTTCGATGTATGTAGGATTCTGCATCCAACTCTGATTATATTCTAATCCAGTGATCCAATAAGTTATGATCGGTGCAGCCGGCAGAGTGCTTGCACTATTATTAGCGATGACAGTAGATACTTGACGACTTTGGTCGCCATACATGACAGGCACACGTATCAATATGTCATTGCCATTTGGATCTTTTCCTTTAGTCACATACCAGTTAGAAAATATCTTTGCGAACTGTAGTAAAAATCTGCGTATCTGATTGTCGTAAAAAAATTGTGCCATGTGTTACTCTTAAGGTAATGGTGGTAAATTGTCCGGTGCTAATTCAAGTATGCTTGATAACGGTTGCGCAGAAGGTATCAACTGCTCTTGATTATTGTTATATATCACACCTTCGTTATTGATGAATTGTGATTTCTGTGCTTGGTCATCAGCAGTGAATCCTGTGTCCGTTCTAACATTTGTAGATATGCGAACCCATAATTTGCCGTCCCAGCGATACAATATCTGCGGCATATAATCTATGCGTAAGAAATAATCACCGACTTGAGGACTTTGTGGGAATGCTATTCCTGCACCGCTTGGATAGCCATTTGGCGCAGTACCATCTCCTGATAGATATCCTGCTTCATAACCGAAACTTCTTGGACTTGCACGACTGATATATTGATATGCAGGGTCGCAGTCTGCACGATAATCCATAGTATCAGGACCATATGGTTCAGTGCCTGTGAAGCCTGGCTGTGTTGGGTCTTGGTCAGCAGTTGCGTATGTATTATCAGCAGTTCCGTATGGTCCTGTAACAGGACCGAATGACATCACGGATAAAACCTTTTGACCTTCTAATGCTCTAGAACCGCTGCCTTCTGCTAATGCGATCGGAGCTTTTTCTAAGACTTCCATATTCGCTTGAACGTGTATATCCATCTTAGTGAAATCCATATCGGCTGTCATATCCCATATTGATTTCAATAATTCTTTGCTTACCTTGATACCCGCGCTAGGATTCTTGTATTTAGGATTGCGCATGAATACTACAGTTCCGAAAGAACCTGTATTAGGAGCACCGCCGCTGTATGTAACTACGTTGATTGGCGGTGCAGGTTGATTTAACTTACCTGATAATGTGTCATTACTTTCGTAGATGCCATACGTAGGTACAACATATAAATCGCTATTGTCATAGCCTGCTTTAGGCACGATGCGTTTAGCTTCTTCAAGTTGAGCATTGTTGATCTCAAGGTTCTTATTATATGTTGATAGGATATCTTTGAGTTGTTCTCCGACCTGCAATTGCCAGTATGTTTCATTTGGAGGATATACACCTGCTGGAACTTCTATCAAACTAATGTAATTCTTGTCACCATATGTAATCACATACCCAGGTGGATATGTCTTATCTTTGTCCCATGGGCCGAGATAATTATCTTTGTTGATTGGCTCAGTAAGTATTTGTGTAAACTCTTGGCTGTCAACTAATGGCTCACATTTGATACGCCATAAGTGCGGATACCAAGTTTGACTAAATCCTTCACTTGCGAAGTTAGCATCAGTGATGCTATAGAAACGTTTCAATGCGACCGGAATCGTTTCTTTCAATGGATTGTAATCAAGCAAGTGCGGTAGTTCTAAAACATCGCCCACCATCAATTTTCTACCAACGATGTCGATCATATCATTGTAGTGAACGGTAATAAAAATGATGTCATTATTCAAGAATAAACCAAATTGGCTTAGATCGAAGTCTAGGTTCTGTACGTTATAATGACCGCGCAATCTATAAATGTTTGGATCGTATACCCTATCACGATTCTCTAAAAATAACAAGTCCTGTATCTGTGTAGGATCAGGACTGATATACTCTGGTTGAGTGTAGTCAGGGCTAGGGGTCTGTGCGTTTGGACCCATATACTTGTGGATATACAGATCAGTACCGCCAACAGTCATTTGTTCCGAAATAGTCCTATCGAAGAACTTATAATCGTTCGTTTTGGTCGGATGATAAAGCGATAATTTGGGCATACAGTATTTAGTCGTTTAGAATCAATGACTTACAAAGGACTTGACTTTATTCATACAAGGTGATAGAATAAGTAAATTGATAGAACACTGGAGACTATTATGGTCAAGACTAAAACGCATGAGATCAAGCCCCTAAACCCAAGAGATGCAGATGCTAAGTATTTCGGCCCTGAACCCGATTTTAGTGTAGAAAACGCTAAACATAGTTTGGGCGAGGCATTGACATGGTATCATCACTTCTACGATAAGAAGGACGCTAAAGAATTTATTGCCCAATATCTTGACTTTACAGGAAAAGTTAACGAGGCGAAAGCATTTCGCCGTGTAAGTGATAGTAAGGTTCCTTCTACGTATGGATTCGTAGCACGATGTGTGTTGCGAGGATACAACGACGAACTCGCCATTAGTAAACTAACTAATGAGATTGAACGTTTGTTGATTGATGATAAAACAGACGAGCCCGAAACTTCAGAGGACACAGTAGTTTCTATTAAACCGAACATTCAAGAACGTATGCGTGAGAAAGCCCTAGAAGCAGGTGGTGAACTTGAAGGGCAATGGGATGACTACATCAAAGATGGTTGTAAGAAAGAAAGCAACATCAATCCTGTCAGCGTCTTGACACAAAACAACGTGCTACCCCAACATATCAATCTGTTGACTATGGCTTGGCAACGTAAACTGGACGAATATCTTGAACTTCAAGCAGGCAAAGATGCGCAATTGAATGAAGCGTATGCGCATTTGGGTAAGATTCAAGTGCGCAACATCATTGGTGTCATCGAAAAGGTCATTGGTGATCTTAATTCATATGTCAATATCAAGAAAGCGGGACGTAAGCCACGTGCTAAGAAGGCTGTACCGGTTGAGAAAATTGTTCGTAGTCTCAAATATCTAAAGACATTTAAACTTGATAAACTTGAACTAGTAAGTGTACCACCTACTAAGTTACATGGTTGTGCTGAGGCTTGGGTCTATGACACTAAGAAGCGCAAACTGATTCATTTGGTCGCTGACGAGTATGGTCGCTCACTAAGTGTCAAGGGTAATAGTGTTATCGGGTTCTGCACTAAGAATTCTGAGACAAAAACACTACGTAAGCCTGAGGTACAGATCAAAGAAGTCATGGGAAGTAAACCCGCGGCACGTAAGTACTTTAAAGATATCAAAGCCGTAGGAAGTACACCCAATGGTCGCTTTAACGAAAACATGATCATATTGAAGGCATTCTAATGGAAGAACAATTTGACCCACTAGGTAAAAGAATGGAAACTATGATGACGATCATAGACACTGCTATACTTTCAGCGAACACACCTGAGGATCAATTAATGTTAGCGTGTGCTATGTTGCAGAGAACTAGGGAGTTATTTGATCACATCATAGGTGAAGAAGGTAGGAAAAAAATGTTCAAGGAATTGTATTAAAATATATGAGCAGATTGATAGTTTTTGGATGTTCTAGCACTTATGGTCAAGGATTGGAAGACTGTCCCACAGGAGAAGAACCGCCCAGCAAACTTGCATGGCCATATATCGTAGCTGAAAAACTTAAATTAGAGTGTGTCAATACAAGCACTTGCGGAGCACCAAATAAAAAAATTCTATTGCAAATACTTGAATTTCCTTTTCAGAAAGATGATCGTGTGATTGTATTATGGTCATTCCATCATCGTGGTTATATTTTTCAAAATTCTAAAAAAGCAGAAATAATGAGTATAAACAAAGAATCATCAAAGGATTTTTATATGCTTCACACAGAATATGACATGTGTGTAGATATGTCTTTATACATGGATCATGCTGAAAAATATTTAGATAGCCAAAGTATTAAAAATTCTCATTTTTATTTTGATTTGACAATGTATTCCCACGTCTCATCGAAAAAAAATATAATAAATGTTAATGCAAAATATGTCTCATATCCTGACTTGCAAGTTGATAGGGCTATGGATAAAATTCATATAGGTCCAAAATCACATCAAAATGTAGCAGGTTATATTTTAAATAAAGTAGTCAATGTTGCGTAAGGCTAAATTATTAATAGCAGGTGATAGTTTTGCCGCAGATTGGAATAATAGTAATCCTGGCTGGCCTAATATGTTAGCTAGAGATTTCCTAGTTACTAATATTGCGCAAGCAGGTTGTAGCGAATACAAAATTTATAAACAATTATGCTCAATAAATTTAGCCGACTTTGATCATATCATCGTGTCTCACACAAGTCCTTATAGGATTTATACACAAGAAAATCCTCTGCATAAACATAATGACTTGCATAAAAATAGTTGCTTTATTTATAGCGATGTTAAAGAACACGGATTTCCGTGTGTAACAGAATTTTTTGAAAAATATTTTGATATGGAGTATGCAGAACATGTTCATAATCTTTTACTGAAAGACATTGAACAAAAATGCCCTGAGCATACTATTCATATCACAAGTTTTGAATGGAATAAACTGTATAAGTGTAAGAAATGGATTGATTTTCATAAAGTTTTCTTAGCACATAGAGGATCTATTAATCATTATGATGATGAGGGAAACAATATAGTTTATCAAAGACTAATTAACCAAATAAAAAAGGAGTCAATATGAGTAATGTGGATTTAAACAAGTATATGGAATTTGTAGAGGCTGTGACTAGCAAAGAGAGCCAAGACCTCACTTCATTCATGAATCAGTTGGATAGGCTCGATGGTAATTATGAAGCATATGGTGCAGATGGTGAATACATGCATGGCCCAGATGTCAACGTACCGTTATTGCTTTGCGGTGCTATCGGTCTAGGTAGCGAAACAGGTGAGTTCCAAGAGATCGTAAAGAAGTGTGTGTTTCAAGGTAAACCATTAAGCGAAGACACTGTGTTTCACATGAAGCGTGAACTAGGGGACATCATGTGGTACTGGGTCAATGCCTGCAGGGCACTTCAGCTAGATCCAAATGATGTCGTTGCTGAGAACGTCAAGAAACTAGAAGCACGTTATCCTGGTGGCAAGTTTGATGTCTATCATAGCGAGAATCGAAAGGAAGGAGACCTGTAAAATCCGATAAATACAACTATTAATCGGAATATAACATGGCCGCTGATCCACTATCAACACCAACAAATGCTAATTTACAGCAGTTAAAAGAAGCGATGTTCAACAACCTAAGATTGCGCTTAGGTGGTGACATCATCGATCTTGAATTAGATCCTCAACATTATGAGGCGGCATATGATTATGCTATCAAAGTATATCGCCAACGTGCGCAGAATAGTACACAAGAAGGATATACATTGATGACTATCATAAAGAACGTTGATACATAT
>JACCDP011012961.1_pt1 | contig 10103 bp, 7 predicted proteins | sample 7445841 | NCBI WGS metagenome assembly JACCDP01 (sample SAMN15323441, study PRJNA562643) | freshwater metagenome | isolation source: river surface water | place: USA:Blue River Watershed | collected 2017-08-17
GTAAAGAAATGAGTCCGACCCAAGTGCTGAGGATTTGTCAGAGAGCAGCTCCCTATCAGCATCTCGCGCCTGAAAGGTTTGAAAAAATTTTACATTGGCTCAGTGAGGGTCTTGGCGAAAGAACGCGTCGCGGAGCTTATCTCCATTGGGACAAGCTCAACGACAAGCTGCGCCCCCGTCGCAATGCCCGTCTCGCTGTTATCAGCGCTGGAGGCGCCATCCCCGAACAGAACCTCTATCGTGTTATCGATGAGGCCGATCAGAGTTTTGTGGGGACGGTAGATGAGGAGTTTGCGATTGAGAGTGCGCGCGGCGATATTTTCCTGCTTGGAAATCACTCCTGGCAAATTACCGGTCTCAAGGGGGATACTCTTCTCGTTCAAGACAAGAATGGTGCGCCTCCGAACGTACCCTTTTGGAAAGGTGAAGCCGGAGGACGTACCTACGAACTCTCTCAGGAAATCTCGCGTCTAAGGGCTGAGCTTGCCAGTCACCTTGACGAGCGCCTGGGCGCCGACACAGCCGAAGAAGATGTGCAACGTGCTGGAGACGAGCTGAGCGTTTGGATTCAAAAGAACTTTGCAACGCCTCCCAAGCTCAATCAGGAAATCACTGCCTTCATTCTGTCCCAGCATCGTGCGATCGGGATCTTGCCCACCCAAGAAAAGATCGTCTATGAGCGTTTTTTTGATGAAACGTCTGGCATGCAACTGGTCGTGCATGCCCCCTTTGGCAGTCGCATCAACCGTGCTTGGGGTCTCGCATTTCGCAAACGTTTTTGTCGCGGCTTTGACTTTGAACTGCAGGCTACCGCTACCGATAACGGCATTCTTTTGTCACTCGGCCCCAATCAGAGTTTTCCGCTCGAAGCTATGTTCACTATGCTCAATCCACAAAACTGTCGGGAGATCTTGATTCAAGCCTTGCTAGATGTCCCGATGTTTGAAATTCGGTGGCGATGGAATGTCACGAGAGCTCTCGCTGTTTTGCGAAGTAAAGCAGGTAAACGTGTTCCTCCACACCTGCAAAGATATCAAGCGAACGATCTTCTCACAGCTGTTTTTCCTGCTCAAACGCAGTGTTTCGAGCATCGAACGGGAGACTTAGAAGTCCCTGATCACCCGCTCGTCGAGCAGACCCTTGAAGACTGTCTGCAGGAAGCTATGGATGCTGCACGTTTTCAGATGATCATGGAAAAGATCGCTCACAAAGAGATCGAGCTTATTGCTCGGGATACGCGTGAGCCTTCACCTTTTTGCTATGAATTGATTCATGCCAATCCTTATGCTTTTTTGGATGATGCACCGCTTGAAGAGCGTCGTGTGCGCGCTTTGACTACACGAAGACAGTTTGATCCGCAGGTTTTTGAAGAATTGACTGTCCTCTCTCCTGCGGCCGTTTCTCAGGTGCGGAGTGAGGCCTGGCCTTTGATCAGAGATGCTGACGAGCTCTACGATGCTCTAAAACAGGCTATCATCATGGAAGAAGCTAGCCTTCTTCCCTATCAGGAAGCGCTCGTTCAACTGCTCGAATCTCGTCGTGCTCTGCGATGGTCATGGAACGATCGCCTTTACTATGTGTGTCATGAGTATCTCGATTTGGCAAATGCGCTTTATCCTCATGCTCAAGGCGATCTTTACTCTGTGGACTGGACTCTTGAGCAAGACGCACTCAAAGCACTCCTTCGAGGACATCTTGAGATAGAAGGCCCACTCTATAGCAGTGATCTAGCTCAGCGCTTTCAAAAAGCCCCCGAGCTCGTCGAAGCCTGTCTTGCAGAGCTTGAAAGCCAAGGCATCATCCTTTCTGGTCACTTCCTCTGCTCCGCAACAGAGCAATCCGAACGATCATGGTGCGATCGTCGTCTCTTGCAGCGTATCCATCAGCTTACGATCGAGGGTTTGCGTGAGCAGATAAAGCCTGTACCGGTCGCAAGCTATCTTCATTTTCTCAGCATTCATCAAAAGCTCCACCCTCTCCACCGGGCCAGAGGAGCCGAAGGCTTTCAGGCTGTCACCGAACTCCTCGCAGGCTGGGAGGCTCCTTCATCAAGCTGGGAAAGCGAGCTTTTTCTCAGTCGTATGCAAGACTGGAATAGTCAGCTCACGGATCAGCTTTGTGTTGCAGGTCGACTCAGTTGGGGTCGTATTCGTCCTCCACAAAAAAAGCCCGAAGCTGGCAAAGCTCAAAAGCTATTTGGCCGTCATACCAAGCTCAGCTTCACACCACGGAGCAGCTTACCCTGGGTCCTGCCCGAAGATCGCCATGTTCCTCGTGAGGGACTCAGTCCGCTAGCACTCGAGATATACGAGCTTTTGGAAAAAAGAGGGGCTCTGTTCTTTGATGAGATTCAAGCACAAATCAAACAAACTCGCTATACCTGCGAGGATGCTCTCAGCGAATTGATCAGCTGGGGACATGTACATAGCGATAGCTTTGCAGGTCTACGTCCTCTTATACGCCCAGATCGCAAACCGCGTCCGAGCCTGGGATCTGCTGGCCCCAAAGCCCTGCGCTATGAGACAGACTTCGGCGCTGCAGGACGTTTTGCTTTATTTGGTGCTCACACTTCAGCTGCTGAGAATTTAGAGAAAAGAGAAAAGTGGGCCTGGCAAATGCTCCAGCGTTATGGAATCGTGTTTCGTGATCTACTTCAGCGAGAAGAGCTGTCCCCTTCCTGGGGAGAGCTGCTCCCTATCTTTCGCACTCTCGAAGCCCGCGGTCTTATTCGAGGCGGACGCTTTGTCGAAAAAGTCGGGGGAGAACAGTTTGCCTTGAAGGACAGCGTTGCAGAACTCCGCAAAGCTCATCAAGAGCGAGCTACTGATAGCTCGACTTTTCTTGTGCTCAGTGCCAGTGATCCTGCTAATCTTATGGGTTGGATTGATGGAACTGCTAAGATTCCTCAGGTGAGTAGCAATCGCGTGCTTCTCTGGAAGGGTCGCTATCTTGCCTGGAAAAATCGTGATCAGATTGAATTTGCTGACGAGCCCATTAGCATGGAACTTAAAGTTGCCATGGAGCGAGCTCTGCGCTTGCACGGTCTCTATCGCCGACAAGATCCTTTTTGTCAAGCTCCGCCTGCTACGGCAGCCGCTGCGAGCAGCGAGGGCACACCGCAGCAGCGACTGAAGTCTCTACGCAAACACTGGCAAGACTATCTTCAGCAGTCGCGGCCCGGTACTTACTCCCATTGAACTCAGTAAGCAAAGCGCCGCGCTCCTCAAACCTTTTTCTTTCGCTTGGGCTTACCGTCTTCGGGCTTGTCTCCCTCACTTGGCCCTGAATCTTTCGCCATGCAGGTGCCCCTCATGTAAACCCGATCGGTCCAGGAGAAAAAGCCGAGTGCTGTTTGAATCTCAGTGCTCACTCCCACTAGATCCGCATCGTCACAGCGAGATTTCAACTGAGCGTAGGCCTGATCGATGTAGCTTGTATCATCCGAAAAGCCTAGGACCGAAAAACGTTCGGCCGACGCCGTCACCAACTTGCCTTCGGACTTTGGACTGTAGGGATCAAAGCCACTGACGTGGACGTTATGAACGGAAAAAGCGCATGACTGCAAGAGGCCTGCCCATATTGCGAGACTCACAAATTTCTTCATTGAATAGAATCTCCCTCAAGTTCTGCGACCGTCTTAGGATGTTGGACGCAATAGCCTTTGGCATGAACTTCGCGGAGATGTACAAAGAGGGGAAAATAGACGACATGTTCATCCTTGGTCAAAATTCCCCGAACCTGCCCTTTGGGACAAGCCTGCTTGAGTTGATTTGTGATCTCATCTACATAGTCGTTGTCAAAATTGAAGCCGAGAAAGATCCAGCGACTCGCAGAGGCCTGAACCTCTTTCTCTCTTTTCGAGGGAATTTGGGTCAGAGAAACACTTTGAATCGAGCGACAGCCTATGAGAGAGCTTAGAAAAAACAATGTCACGAACAGACTTTTCATAGCAGACCTTTCTCATTTGATAGTCAAGCATTCAGCTTTGATTTTGACGATTTCCCCAGAGATCACTGGATATGCTCGCGTCTCGCGAATCGACTGCAAAGCTGTGATCGTTCCAGCAGGACAAGCCTCCCACACCTTATCCACGATCTTGCGCGCATAGTCTGAGGTGTAAACGGCATTGCCCGTACGAGGTCCCATCTGAAAATAGCCGATATATTCGGCCAAGCGATTTGCATCGCGTGCTTCTTTTTTGCCGCCAAGACTGCCAACGATGGAAGCAGCATCGTCGACATTAACCCCCACCTCACTCACCTTAATATCGATAGGACTCCGAGAACCTTCTCGATTATCGATATCTCCAATCTGAACATGATGCAAAACCGCACAACCGGACTGTAAGCCCAGCCATACGAATACAGCAGGTAGCACTCGCATGAGATATGCCTCTCCTTTGCTAGGAATCATGGAAAAAGATTAGCTTACTTTTTTCCAGCCGTCTCCCTTCAATTAGATTGTAAAAAATCTATTGCCTTCCCGACCTCACAGCGCTAATTTGCCCGAGAGGGGCTCGACCTACCCTCTCATCAGGAGATGCACACATGAGTTCAAAATCAGATATATTCCAAGAAATGCAGGGACATAGACGTCCAGGCCAGGTTTCTCCCGACGAGGACGTGCCCTCGGCGAGCTTTGCGGCCGATCATCTTAAAGCCTTTCAAAAGGTCCTGCGTGCACGGCGTTCCATTCGAATCTATACGGGCGAGCGCATCCCCGAGACGACCATGCGAGACATCTTGGAAGATGCAACCTTAGCCCCGAGTTCTTCTAACCTGCAAAGCTATCAACTCTACTGGATCAAAGACGCCGCAAAAAAAGCAGCTGTGGCTCAAGCTTGTTTGGGTCAACCTGCAGCTACCACTGCCGGCGAACTCGTTGTGGTTGTCGCAAGGCACGACCTTTGGCGAGAGAATCTCAACGAGCTCCTCTCTGTCATGCGAAAGCAAGGCGAGCTGCCTGCTCCCGTCAAGTTTTACTACGAAAAGCTTATCCCAAAGGTGATGGCGAACGATCCGCTCGGCATCAGCAATTTCATCCGCCGTGTGGTTTACTTTTTCACTGGCCTCAAGCGCCCAACAGTGCGTGGTCCCGTCAATCAAGGCGACCATAGGGTATTTGGTCACACCCAAGCGGCTCTAGCGGCTCAGACTCTGATGCTTTCGTTTGCAGCACACGGCTACGATAGCTGTCCCATGGGAGGCATGGACGCCAAACGCATCGCTAACATCATCGAACTTCCTTCTAAAGCTGAAGTTGCCATGGTGATCAGCGCGGGAACGCGCAAACCCGAGGGCCTGTATGGTCCCCGCTATCGACTCCCATTTACATCATTGGTGAAAGAAGTGTGATCAAAGGGATCCAGGATTATCCCGCTGAATACTTTGCTGACGCACAATGGGTGCTTCGAAGTCCTCAAGAACCAAAGCAGGCTTGAGGACGGCTTGAAGCTTGTCTCGTTTCAAAGGAATGAGAGAACCACTTTTGGTTCTGAGTTCAGCTGCCACCTCGAGACCTTGTACTGTCGCCTGAATATTTTCAAGACTTGCTCCACGCACCGTATAAAGTGCCTGATAGATCGGATTTGAGCTTAGTTCATCTATCATGACATGCTCATCACTCGCTCTCCAGACCAAGGCTAAGCCACCCACATCCAACTTTTTCCCTGTACTGGAATCGCTGAGGCGACAACCATACTGAGCCTCGAGCATGTCTGCCTTCGCTTCCTGGCGCAGAGCACAAACAAGATAAGATCCGACTACATTTTTAGGAATTTCGATCGCATCGTCCTGCGCTTTAGCGTCCTGGGAATTTGGTACATCTTTGCTTTCAGGCTTGGTTTGTCCCTGTGGCTGACAAGCCAAAGCAAAACAGCATAGAAGCAGCGTCATGCCCAGAGCTTTCATGGATTAGCTCCACAAAACTCTTGTACCGCGACACTTGCTATACCTTTGCTCGGACAGTTTGCTTCTGTCTTGGGAACCGAGGTTCCGAGCGGATTGGACTGCAGCCTGAGACTTTGCAGCCGTCTGAGGTCCGTCAGGGCTGTGATATCGCTGATCTGATTGTTTACGAGATTTAATGACTCTAGTCGCAGCAGTACTTTTAAGGGAATCAGCTCTTTGATTTGATTGGCAGAGATAGCTAGCTCACGCAGAGAGATTTTGTCTCTCAATGGGGTGAGATCTGTGATTTTATTTGCCTGAGCGATCACCCGTCTTAGTTCCCCGAGAGGACTCAAGCAATCGAGACTTGCAAGTTGATTGCGGGACAGGTCGATGTCTCGCAAGTTCTTGAGTGCACTGATACTTGCACAGTCACTCCAGGCCAGGTCACTTGCCTGGAGAAATTGGAGTTGCTTGAGGGCACTTAATCCGCTTGGATCGAGTCCAGGATTGGCCCCTATATCAGCGAACTGAAGTTTTAGAAGTTTCGTGAGAGGAGCGAGAGAACGTACTTGGTTACGATTGATGGCAAGGGCTTCTAGTTCGACAAAAGTAGCCATGACACTGAGATCGGTAATCTGATTGCCGCTGAGATCTAATTTTTTGAGCTTGCTCATACTTTGCAAAGGCATAATGTCGACGACAGCATTCGCAAAGAGCAAGAGCTCTTCCATCCTACTGAGGCTATTGAGAGGCGTGAGATCGATCAGACCAGTAGAGGTCAGATTGAGTGATCGCAGCTTTATAAGAGAACTCAGGCCCGAAAAATCTGTGATGGGATTACTGCTCAGACTAAGAATTTCGAGGTTCACCAGGGTTCTTAAAAATGTGGTATTCGTTAATCCACAACTTTCGCAGGAGAGTTGAACGAGTGACGTAAGTCCCATCAGCTGGTTTGGATCAGCGATAGGATTAAAGTTAAGAGTCAGTGATTTGAGACTAGAAAGCTGACTCAGAGGACTGAGGTCGGTGATGCTCTGATTGATCAGTACCAGTTTTTGCAGACTTTTGAGACCAATAAGGAGTTTGGGATCAAGACTCACAGCCCCCGGCGAAAGACTACCTCCCGCATCGACATCAAGGCTCAGGAGATTGGGAAGATTGCTCAGTGGGGCAAAGTTAGTGATCAGCTTTGTGTTAAGTTTTATCTCTTGGAGTTCTTTTAGACCAACCAGCACGGTGATATCGCTCACTGCCGTCCCTTGGATATCTAGAGAACGAAGACGAGTGAGGCCTGCGAGAGGAGCTAACTCGCGCAGCTCAGGATTTGCCTGGATACTCAAAAAACCGAGAGTATTGAGAGAACTCAGCGGGCTCAGCTCTTTGATCTTGTTCGTATGCAGAGTCAGGGTTTCTAGATTTTTGAGAGCTTGCAAGGGGCTGACACTTGTAATCGCATTGCGGGAGAGCTGCAAAACTTTGAGCTCTGTGAGGCTTTGCAATGGGCTTAGATCGATAATTTTGTTTTCTGAAAGCCCTAACTCCTGAAGCTTTGTCAACGAGCGTAAAGGCGCAAGATCGCTTACGCGATTGCGAGCAACTTCGAGGAAACGAAGCTGATCGAAGCCTTGGAGAGGCGTTAAATCTTGAATGAAGTTGTCGTTTAAATTGAGACGGACAAGGTGATTCATGCCTTTAAAGAAACTGATGTCATCCAGATCAAGTCCTGCAAGATCCAGTTCTGGTTGCGAGAGGATAAAGCCTATTGTCTTCTCGCAGGAGTCGAATTTATAGAGAGCCATGAGCTTTTGCAGACTCTGGTGACTCGGATCTTGAACCTGCTGAGCCCGCAAACAAAACTGTCCAGGATCACCAGCACCGTTGAAATCGATTTGATTTTGACTGACATTAGTGGAACGCACGGGACGTCGTACCCCGTTGTCACGCTTATCATAAGCGAGAGGATTACAGGCCAAAAGGGTGAGGCAAAGAAGTCCTAAAAATCGCATCGATACACCCATCCCGTTCGCAACACATGGGTATCGGAAAACACGATAAGTGAGTTCAAAGTCTCTGTATTTGGATTTAATTCCAGACACTTAGCTGAATATTTATCAGCCAAGGTCTAGGCTCCTGCAAAAGACGCTTTAAAAGCCTGTGAAATCTGGAGGTTTTAACGCGAAACAAAGGTGAAAAGGACTACCAAAAAGGAGCCTGCGTACAGCAAGATTACAAGACCAAACTTGCAAAACGCCGCCGATAACTATGTACGAGCGGGTCCTGCGGCCCGAGAACCTCAAAGATCGACAGCATAGCCTGTCGCGCCTTTTGCTCACCAAAGTTTTTATTCTTAGCAATGATCTCGAGCAGCCTATCCATGGCCTCCTGCTGCTCCCCAGCCCCAGAGAGTGCCATGGCCCATTGGTAGCGTGCTTCTAGGTCATTCGGATCAGCTTTGGCTTTTGCCTCCCAGACGGAGAGGGAACCCTGAGCTTCTTGGGCCTGCGCGATCATACGCCTGAGGGCCTGAACATCCGAGCGTGTCGCCGGCAAAGGGCTCAAACTTGCTTCGGCAGAAGGGTAGTCTTTAATCTTCAGATACGTGCGAGCCAGAGTGAGACGCGCCTCGTCTTGATCTGGCTTCAGTTGCAAGAGAGCCTGCAGGCGATCAATCGCCTGCTCGTAAGCTGCGGCTTCGATATCTTCATGAATGAGTGTCAGCAATTCTGCAATAGGATCTCCACAGTGCTGCTCCAGCAAACGCCGAATTTCACCCTCAGGCTTGACGCCCTGGAATTCCGCCACGATCTGACCACCTTTAAAGAGCTTACAGTCGGGTATGCTACGAATTCCGAGATGCTGCGCTATCTCAGGATTTTCGTCCGTGTTGCAGGAGACGATCTGCAGACGGCCCTGCATCTGGGCTGCCAGGCGCTCTAGAATTGGACTCAAAGAACGGCAGGGACCACACCAAGGCGCCCAAAAATCTACCAATATAGGTTGTTGAAAGGAGGCGTGCAGGACTGCTGCTTCAAAATTTTCGAGGTTAACTGCTGGGATAGAGGGAGCGTTCATGAGTGCACCTTTGCGTTAGCAGAGAAACGCTATCTTAGCGCTCTCGTGCCATAGTCTCAAGTGCCGAACGCAGTGCTAGAGGAAAAATTTCTTGTCTTAGGCTTCGATAACTCCCAAGCGGTCGACGCCAGGGAAGTCACGGACTCGGATGCCTTGCGGTAAAACCACCAGACGAATGCTGCTATCTTTTTCTGCTAGATTTCCGGTGCATATCCCCATCGCCGACGGAAACTTGCCAAGGAGATTTTGGCCATCTGCGGTCTCGATCGCTTGCTTGGTGAATTCTTGCAAACGAGCAGCCAGGTTTGCTGGTTGCCCGATGACGGCAAGCTCGGTCTTATTTCGTGTCCCCAGCATCCCCAGCAAGACCTCGCCGTCTGCGAGTCCAACCGACAGTTTGAGGTTGGGAATTTCTTTGGGATCCATTCCTTGCAAAATGGAAGGAAAGGAAGTCACGATCTGTTTGAGGGCTTGTATTCCCCCGAGGTTGCCCGACTCAGGATCGGTGAGACCAAAAACAGCCATCAAGCCATCCCCAAGGTGCTTATCCACGATGCCACCATTTGAGTAGATTATGGCATGGATAGGCTCAAAGATGCTCTGCAAGATCTTCATCACTTGTGTTGCAGGCGTGTTGGCAGAGAATTGAGTAAAGCCACGGATATCGACAAAGAGAACAGCCAACCTGATTTTCTTAGGCTCTTGCAACGAAAGGCGGCTTTCATCGCTCTGCGTATAAGCACTTTGTCCCGTAAGAGCAAGCTTTTTAGCAAGCTCAGCATTCTCCTCGAGCAACTGTTTGACGAGCGAGATAAGTCGCATATTTTCAGAGCGGATCTTATGCTGTTGAACCGTATCGCGGATGGTCGCTAACAAAAGCTCAGGCTCGATCGGTTTGGTGAGATAGCGGGCAATCTTGCCTTCATTGACACCTTGGATAACTGAATTTAGCTCCGCAAAACCTGTGAGAATGATGCGAGGAGCTGGGTGACTGAGACGATTGAGCTCGATAAAGAACTCTACTCCTGTCATGCCTGGCATACGCTGATCGCTCACGATACTGACGAAATTATGTTCGCGAATCTTTTCGAGCGCATCCTGACCACTTTCGGCTGTCACGACATTGTATTCGCGTGATAA
>JACCDP010110188.1_pt1 | contig 10101 bp, 10 predicted proteins | sample 7445841 | NCBI WGS metagenome assembly JACCDP01 (sample SAMN15323441, study PRJNA562643) | freshwater metagenome | isolation source: river surface water | place: USA:Blue River Watershed | collected 2017-08-17
GCTTGTTAAGGTAACATTTGTAAAAACATCTGATGCATATCGGCCTGAAGCACAAGGATCTTGGCTGTAAGAGGTTCCGACAAATAGGGACAGCAATAAGAGTAATTTTTGTTTCATGGTATTTAAATTTTAAGGAAAGATAACACTTCTATAGTTCGTCGCGTTCAGCAACGGAATTTTTGCATTGAATTTAGCATTCATTGCTTTAATAAACTCATTGGCCAACAATGCATTTCCTCTTGGTGTTGGATTGATTCCGTCCAAAGAAATCATCCCTCCGGAGACAAATTTTAAACTGAGTGAAATTCCGTTGTAAACGATTCCGCTCTTCAATTTTTTAAAGTAATCATGAAGATCTACCACCGCTAAATTTCTTTGGTTGGCCTGGGCAATCAATTCATTATTGTAGGCTCCAATTGCGCTTCTGATCTCTGACAACTCAGTATTTGTTAAAACAAATTCATTCCTAAAAGGAAAAACAGACCCCATTTTGTAGCATTTTACTGAATCCAACGGCACTGAAAGCACTATCAATTCTCCAGGCTCCATTTGCCTCACACCAAAAATTCCAGCAGTAGGATCTTCAATCATAAAAGCATTACTGCCCAATTGAAAATTAAAACCCAAGGGATTATAGATTAGATTCAGCGTATCAACTTTTTGCTGGTTAAGATTCAATCCATTGTAAGGAATTGCAGTAAAATAGGGTAAATCTGTAACATCAGGAATGGTAGCAACGATTCCTTTCGATCCATTTGCAGTTAGCGCATCCAGCGCATTTGAAATACTTCCCGAAAAGCCTATTCCGTCAGCCCCTGAAAGTGGAGGTAACGCACCCGTTTTAGCGCCTTTTTTGGCATAATCAAGCACGTCTTCCATTCCTACAAAAAAGCTAAAAAACGTGGGTGATTTAGCTGTTGCTTGTGACAAAACCTGATCTGTTGATATGGTTGGGGTCATCCTTGCAAAATAGGGATTCGTTGTGCCATATCCATTTTGGGTCAATTTCAATACGGATAAACCCGGAATACCAAAGTTATGAAAACCGGTAGCATACACATTTTGAGCAAATGCTGACACGTCTCCTGCACTGGCTTTACGGACAGGTGACAATGAACTTATACCTAAGCAATCTGTTTTATAGCCAAGGATTAGAGCACTCAATCCTTCTGCGTTACAACCAACATTTCCTCCAGGCATCAATGGTTGCAAAAATTCAGTGGTACCAACGAGCTTCAACTGATTGGCAATAAGATTCCCCAATGAAAATTCCTGCCCCTCAGCATAGAGCGCATCATCCATAAATCCAGCCGTAACTGAGCATCCAATAGCAACAAATCGAGTAGCATCTATGTCTCCGGCAGAAACCTCTTTGGAATCTACTTTGGGTTTACATGAAATAATCCCACAAATGAGTAGAAGGAGAGCGAAAAGTGATTTATTTTTTCCCATGACCAAATCGATAATAAAGTGCTATTCCCGGTGCAATAACATTGGTTGTGAATGTCCCACTTAAATTTGTTTCCAAATTGGTGTCTTTCCTTTCAAGATGGGTATAAAAAACGGAAATATCTATTCCGAAATGTTCCCCAAATGCAGCAGAAACGCCCGCTGTATAATTCAAGCGGTTGGCGTCCGGTGTTTCAGGAGTAACGTAGCCATTTTGCACAGGAGTCAAGCCATAAGCCAAACCAAGTCGAAACGTAAACATATCATTTAGGGCATAGGAAGCACCTGCCCGCACGGCCATGATGTTCTTGTAATTTCTAGCGGATTTTGTGTCTGCCAATGAAGATGAATTCAACTCATAATCAAATGCCAAGGTGTCATATGCTTTCCATCCAACATAATTTACATCAAGTGCAAACTGCCATTTCTGTTTCAATTTATACCCTGCACCTATTGAAATTACTTTCGGCAATGGCAAGGAAGAAGAAAACTTGCCATCTGGGAAATTAGCGTCAAGAGAAGAAGGAACCGTAAAGGTGGCTTGGCCATCGGAAACCTCCATGTCAATTTGAGAACGATAGGTGATTCCGAAACTCCACTTTTCGTTTGGTTGTGCATAAAGACCAATGTTGTAACCGAAACCAGACGCTTTGCCCGATAATTCAGCTAAACCATCTTCTCCATCCGGCCCCTGCACAGGAATATTCTTTTGAAGGTTCACTCCACCTGTAGCTAATACAAGCCCAATCCCTATCCCTATTTCTTCGGTGATCTTGTAAGATATTGAAGGCTGTATAAAAATCGATTTCAATTGAAGCGATTTCAGGGCGTATCTTCCAACCCAGCCATCTTCGTATGACACTGTGCTGCCAAATGGTGTATATACCCCCAGTCCAAAAGCAACCTTGCTACTGTCTTTGGTTTTGTAATTTGCATACAATGAAAAGGGTGTGCCAACAGGAGAATTGGTGCGCCCAATTTCATTCGTTCCTTCCTCCTCAAATAACACATTCGAAAAAATAGGTGTTATAGCCGCGTTTATTTCATTCTTTGACTGATAGGCCATGGCTCCAGGATTGAAAAAAACAGCCGCCGCATCCGTGCACAAGCCTGTTCCTGCGCCACCCATGCCCTGTTGCTTCTGTCCCTGAAAATTCACTTGAAACCCTTGTGAAAAAAGTTCAGACGACACAATAAAAGACAGCAAAAAACAAAGGGAAAAGCGCATAGTTTTTTCGTAGTTCTCGGGTTGTGATGGTGTTAAAGATACATTATTTTTCTATGTATCCTATTAGGCGCTTATTTTTTCAATAAAATGAAGCCGTGCCGATTACCATCAAAATGATTGTAAATTAAGCTATAATGAATGCTCATTGCACGGTCAGTAGAAATAATTTTAGGGTTATTCAACCTCCCGTTCAAGCATTGTACGCCCAAATATGTTGCAAAACCTGAGGAAGTTCGGTATTCTCCAACAGCATTTTTGTAATAACACGATTCTGTTTTTGGGAACCTTTCAGACTGTAAAAATGTATACCAATCATCTGTTCGCTTATCCCCATTTTTACCTAAAACAAGAAGGTCTATTTGGTCAGGTGATATCCTGTTTTTTTTCAATAGCTGGTCTATAACGATCAATAAATGCTCTTTGCTTTTCGCGGTCATTTGAGCGGTATCAACAATTTCTGCCAGTGATCCCTCCGGATTGTTAGAAACAATAAACATGTTGGCCCCCTCTCCATTTACTGAGCCATCGGTGATTGATGCTAACAAGTCTGTATTTGACACTACTTCATGTTTAAAGCGGCCACATAAATAATCCATGTTGTAGTTGTACGTTGAAATTTCCTCAACGGCGCCAATAAGTAAAGAGGAATCATTGTTTCCACATTCTTCGAAATACATTTTTGCGTCCAGTAACGCATTTTCAAAAGCAAGTGAACAATTGACATGGGTCACGTTATAACCTCTATTGACAGTCAACATACCAAGGGTTCCGGCTAGGGCATTGGGTGTACTTTGCACGAAATTGGTCGGTGTAAGGGTTCCCTCCTTGTAATCAACAATCTGGTTTAAAAATTTTATACAATCCTCCAATCCTCCATTCGCAGTGCCAATAATGATCCCATCCAATGGTCCATTTCTTTTGATCAGTGGCAATCCCGCCCCAACTCCCATTCTCACTGCTTTTCCCATTCGGCGTAGCATTCCGGGCGGAATAAACTCGAGATAATTTGGTTCTATTGCATTGTAAACCCTGGTTTCATGATATTGCCAGTCGCCCTCCTCGAATGAGGCATCGAACGTTTTTTGAGGAGATATAGCAAAAAGGTCTTTTACGAACATTTGGATAAAATCAAAGAAGTACAGTTGCCTCCGAATCCAAAAGAATTGGAAAGCACATGACTGATGTTATAATTGTTCTTGAATGTTTTTATAGGAGCAAAAAGAAAGCCCTCAATAGGGTGCTTGCAATTTAAACTTGGATAAAGTTCTCCGTGTTGAATACTCAGGACGGAAAAAATCGCTTCTATCGCACCAGCTGCTGCAAGGGTATGACCTGTGTATGATTTTGTTGAATTATATGGGGGAATTTCCTTGAAGACTTGCGAAAAAGCAAAAGATTCCGTCAGATCGTTGTTTGGGGTTCCTGTTCCATGTGCATTGATGTAATCGATTTGCTCAGGTTGTAGCCCGGCATTTTGAAGAGCCCTTTCCATGGCGGCTATCGGGCCGAAGGCTTCATCAGAAGTTGCAGAAGGATGGTGCGCATCATTTGCATTTCCATACCCCTTTACTTCTGCATAAACCTTTTTGTCGTTGATGTTTTGTTCGCCTTCTAATACAAGATAGGCTGCAGCTTCACCCAACGTCAAACCATCACGTGTCACATCAAACGGTCTGCATGGTTCTCGGCTTACGATGGTCAATGCATTGAATCCATTTACTGTAAATTTTGCCAGACAGTCAGTTCCACCTACGATAACCCTTTTGGCCCTGCCTGATCTTATGAGCCTTGCGCCCAACATGATGGCATTTGCCGAGGATGAGCATGCTGTGTTGATTGTATCTGTGATCCCTCCAATTTGATAACGCTCGACCAAACGCAAGGTATGGTCTGAGCCCTCATAAGAACGAATAAATGAGGAGGGTTCTCCCGATAGATTGGCATCGTGATAGAGCTCATCTGTGTAACACATGCCTCCCACTGTTGAGGATGTAATCAAAGCAGTTGTCGAATCGGCAAGAATCGATTCTGTTAATCCAGCGTCGCTAACCGCCTCTTCAAAAGCAGTAAAAGCAATCAGTGCAGTGCGGGTTAGTTCTTGCTGGTCAATTATGTTCAAATAATGACGAAGTTCTAGGTCACTTTGATCAATCTCAGCAAAAAACAACTCATCTGAATAACTGGACTTAAAGTGCTTTGCTTTACGTATGCCACTTTTTCCCTCTCTAAGGGCTTTCAAATTTTCGGAAACATTTCTTCCAAGTGCGGATATTGCGCCGATACCGGTAATGTATATCCTTTCCATTGAGGATTATTTCGTTCTGTTTGCTACGATATAATCAGTAATTGTGTTCACGTCAACAAGAATTTGTCGACCTTCTGTGGGATTGTTTATTTTGACACCATACTCTCTATCAAGCAATACGATCAATTCGACAGAGTCAATCGAATCCAGCCCCAAATCGCCACCAAATAATGGTTCGTCGTCTTTGATATCCTCGGGTTTAACTTCCAATAAATTCAAATACGTAATGAGGTGCTGTTTGAATTCCAGTTTTAATGCTTCGTTCTCCATTTTACTTTAAAAAATTTTGTGCTTTTAGCTTGACAAATGTCAGAAAATGACAGACAAAAATAAATAATAATAAATAAATAAAGGTCGGCCCAAGCTCATTCCAATTACCATGCTTCAGAAATAAAGAATAATAACCCTCAATACACCAATGCAAAGGGGATAATTTGCCAATCATTTGCAAATATTGGGGCATTATAAAAGACGGCACCCAAATACCCCCAATAGCTGCGAAAACGATTACAGACACGGCGCCAAAACCATTTGCTTGTTCTTGTGTCTGCGCATATGTGCCTATCAAAAGTGCATAGCTAATTGCTGACCAAGCAGAAAGAATAGAGACAATAACCAAGGCGAAAACATTTGTAGGGACTTCAAGTGCAGGCAAGCCTATCAGCGGGAAGACAAATACGCCCATGGAAAAAATCAAGATCAATTGAATCAATGCAACAAATAAAAACAGGGACATTTTTCCTGCGATAGCATATGAAAATGCAGAGGGAACCATTTTTAGACGGACAAAGCTTCCCACCAACCGCTCCTTAACCAAGTTTCCCCCGAGTGAAATGACCATGAAAAACATAGCAAAAATGGCCCATGCAGGCACATTGTGTTGGGTGGCGTTTGGAATAACTTGCTGCCCTGATGTTGTGGCTGGTTTCGACTGAAGATCCAACTTGGAAGCGCTTAATTGCTCCTTTATAGGGTTGGGGATTTTAGTCTCTCCCATTTGAACGAACATTTGATTCAGCATATCCTCATTCTTTATAGCAGCCAGTATATTGTTGATCCCATTGAAAAGTGAAAAACGAAAATTCTCCTGTAAAACAGGGTCATAATAAATAGTTATCTGTGGTCCATCTTGGGTTGATTTTTGGATTTTGTCATTTTTCTCTAGGGCACCAAATTCACTCAACACGAGCTTTGCAACATTTAGGGACTGTTGACGAATACCTTTGGTAAATCCACTTGGGACAACAATTGAAATGAGCTTTTTCCTTTTGATGGTTTCAAGCATTAATTGCTGATTCATCAATCTGTTATCTTTCTCTACCCGAAAAGATCCTGCATGCTCTAGCAGAGCAATGAATTCGGACGCCAACTGACCCTTGTCATGATTGACAACTAGAATGTCCATTTTATTCTCGCCCACCAATTGAAAGGCGCTGTTTTGGACAATGGTGATAACAAAAACAAGGAGCAAAGGCATCAAGAAAAGTAAGGACAAGCCAATTTTGTCGTGCCACAAGACAAGAAATTCTTTGGTTATTGATGCACGCCATTTTTTCATCAATCCCTCAATTTTTTACCCGTAAAATGGATCATTAGCTCTTCTAAATCGGCCACATTGTGCTCGCTCACTAGTTCACTTAAGTGACCATTGGCAATTATCCTTCCCTCGTCAAGCAGGGCAATTCGGTCACAAAAATTCTCAGCCTCTTTCAGGTGATGAGATGTATAAATGATGGTTGTTCCTTTGCTGTTCAATTCTTCCAACAATTCTACGATTGCCAGCTTACTCTGGACATCCACGCCCACAGTGGGCTCGTCTAGAAACAAAATTTCAGGATCATTTATCAAGCCGATGGCCAGATTAATCCTTCGTTTCATTCCGCCTGAAAATGTTTGAATTTTAGCATTCCTGACGTGTTCTAAACTCAATTTGTCTAACAACAGGTTAATCTTTTCCGAAAGTGTTTTTGGAGGAATGCCATAAAGGGCTCCGAAGTAATTCAAATTTTGTGCGGGAGTTAGCTCCTGAAAAAAGGCGAAATCCTGCGGAACATATCCCAATTTTTGACTTATGGAACGCATGGACAAGGTTTTCTCTTGTATGAAACAATCAATGGCTCCTTGAGTTGGTTCAATAATCCCACACATCAAAGAAATCAAGGTCGTTTTTCCAGCGCCATTCGGACCGAAAACACCAAATTTTTCACCTTTTAAAATTTGAAGGTTAATGTTATCAAGGCTTAAAAAGCTGTTCGCAGCATATTTTTTTGAAAGACCTTTGATCTCAATTAAAACCGGCTTCATCAGCGCAATAGTTTGATTTTTGATAGCTCCGTAAAGGCATCTTTTTCCAATGCGCTGATTTCATTCATAATGTCAGCACAAGCGTCAAAATCACTTTGTGCGCTAAGCCTACCTTTGTATATGCCGGCCATTTGAACTGCACTGTCTCGCCATAAATCGCCGGATCGCGTAATTTTTTCTGACACCCTCAACAACGCGTCATTGGCCATTATTTCACTTGCTTGTTCCAAAAATGCCGCATACAAAAACCTGAAACCACCACCACCTGTGCCAATTTCCTCTTGCATGCGAACAATTTGACCCAAATAAAGGGCCGCTTGCCTCTCTCCCAGTTTTTCCCTCCAGGTACGGATTTTTTTTGCCGTATGGTTGATTCCTTTTACGCCGGCAATACCCCCGGGTATATTGATCATGTCTCTACAATTCCTCTTGATTCCTTTAGCAATGCCTTTCTGAAGGGTTTCTTTGGAGATGTTCCCTACTTCAACTGGATAGTAAATGTGACCTTTAGGAGCAAGGGCTCCCTGAGCAAAACGAACTTTCTCAAGTTCTTCCGGAGAAATCGATGCTGTTCCTTCCATGACCGGGTCACTCACGAGGTAATTCCCATTTTCTTCACCAAAAACAATCAAGTTGTGGGCATTGAAGTGAAACCTATACTCCTTAGGAAAATACGGCAAATGAAAAACGCCTACCTGACAGCCTACAGGTATTCCTTGTTCTATTTTAGCATCCAGAAAGGACTGAGCATCGGTTTTCGACTTGAACTTCCGGCGCTCAACCTTTACTCCCAACGATTTACATGTACGTTTAAAAATAGCTCCTGGCATGGTGCGAAAAGAGATGGCCGGTCCGTTGTTTACCTTAAGAAAAGGAATATGGATGTAAAACAAACCCGAGCCTAAGCCAAATGCTAGCGGCTCCGTAATAAAATCAGCGCCGTGGTATTTTAGCAGGCTAACTGTTACGCCATTCTCGCAATGTGCAGCTTGATGATGCTTAAAATCAATCATGATGGTTTGTAGTTTTTTAATTGCTCTACAGTCACATCAAATGCAGCCGCATAGATTTGTAATTTTTTTACTGGAAGCCGATCGAACACTTTCGGTTTAAAGTGCCTTTTTATTTGCCATTGCCAAAATCCTGTATAGCCTGATAATACAAGCAAATCCATCAAGCGTAATTCCATGAAATATAGAATTGGACTGGCTTCTCCACGCCGAACCATATCTTCTGCCTGTTGGATTCGAGCATTTATTTCCTCCCATGCCTTGTCCAACGCAACAGTTTTAGCTTCCCATCCTGTACTTAGTCCGGCTTCATATTTTCCCTCTTCATTCTTAACGTAACAAACCTCTCGAGTGAAATTGATCAAGGCGCTTTTGTCTTGAGGTAATTCAGCTTTTTTCATGCTCAGCAAACCGTTAATAGGCTGAAAACGTATGAAAATCTTGCGCTTTCAGGAATTGCCAACAATATTTTATCGCCTTGTTTCAAACGTCCACTGTGGAAAAGCTCATCAACCATTAAATAAATAGATCCTGCGCCTACATTTCCCACCAACGATAAGTTAGTAAACCATCTTTCCTTTGGAATTTCAATTTGATATTCTACAAGGGCCTGATAAATTTTATCTTCAAAAAAATGACTTGACATGTGAGGTAAGAAAAAAGTAACCTCATCTGGAGAAAGGTTGTGCTTTTGAAACATTAGGGCTAACTTTTTAAACCCTAAACGCACGATGTTCTCGCCCAAAAGTTTAACATCTTGTTTGACGCTGAGAATGGACTGCTCATAAATTTCCAGTGGCGTGTAATCCATAAAACTTTTCAAAGAGCCATCGGCTAATTTGTCTGAACCCATGTACATGCAAGTTTCAGCCTCGTTGGCAAATGAAAACCCTTCCATCCAATCTATTCTGAGTGAAAGATCTTTTTCATTTTTCTTGTTTTCCAATAAAAAACTTGCGGCGCCATCTGATAACATCCAACGTAAAAAATCCTTTTCAAAAGCCAAGTAGGGATTCGCTTCCAGCTCAGTTAATTTTTTTATTTCCGGCTCGAAATGTTTTGAACGAAGCGCAGCCGACATTCTTTCCGAACCGGCGCAAACAGCCTTATTCGATTGGCCTAATTTAACAGCCATGAATGCATATTTTAATGCATGCATACCCGAACAGCAATTACCTGCTGGTGAGACAACCTCAATCGATGCAGACTCGGGTAAAAAACCATGAACCATCACTGAATGAGAAGGCATGAGTTGATCAGGACTTGATGTTCCGCAAGTCAATAAATCCACCTCCTTCAACTCTGCAGGATTTTTGTCAAACAATTTTTTTATCGCCAAAGAGGCCATTTCCGCATTGGTATGTGTAACCGTCCCGTCCTTTAAAAGCGCATAAAATCGGTTGGTGATACCATTGTTTCGCAATACAATGCGTCGGGATTTTGAAGCCTGATCATTGATAACCCCTAAAAAATCCTCCATTTCATCATTAGAAACAGGCTGATTTGGCAGAAAGTTCGAGGTTCGAGTAATGTAGACTTCAGATAAACTCATTTGGTTTGTATTCAACACTGCAAAAATATTGTTTTTTCTCGTTTATTGACCGAGTGGTAAAGGGGCGAATGAAAATTGAATAGATAAGTAAGAGGATAGGAGCCACACAATATAATGCAAAATGAAGGTAAAACTTAAATATCCTTACCCAAAGTGGTCTTTTTCCAATGCTTTCTTTTGATTTTAAGAGCTTGGCCCAAAGCCTGAAAATCTTTTTTGCTCTGCCTTCAATGAATAAAATGGTAGTGGGGAC
>JACCDP010604130.1_pt1 | contig 10099 bp, 19 predicted proteins | sample 7445841 | NCBI WGS metagenome assembly JACCDP01 (sample SAMN15323441, study PRJNA562643) | freshwater metagenome | isolation source: river surface water | place: USA:Blue River Watershed | collected 2017-08-17
CAAACCCTTGTCCTTGATCTCGTATGGGAAGTCTACGAACGGGGCTTGGCCGTGGTCGTAGGGCAGTTCCATGGGATCCCGAAGGTCGAGATCCACGGCAGCCGGCGAGTAGGTGTAGACCTCCCACTTGCCGTCGTCGCGCTTGCGGTACACCTCCCAGACGATGACACCGTCGGTGTTGGTGGTGTACGTGATGCCTTCGCGAAGCTGTTTGGCGGACGACTCCAGATTGGTTCCGGGGATGTTGTCGTCGTTGGGGTTACCGCGGATGCGCTCGATGGTCTTGGAATCGGCTTTCCATCCATACTGGCGGGCCATGCGCTTGTATGCGGCGATGGACATCGGCATGACCTGCACCATCCAGTCGGCGTCCTGAAGATCGACGGTGTAGGCCGGGACCAAGAAGTAGAGGGGATCGATTGCCTCGAAACCCACACGTTTGTCGCCGGGGTTCCAGTAGCACTTGAGGACACCGCGACCGGACATGAGGGTGTAGTCCACCCAGGACAACACCTCGTCGGTGAAGTTGGTCTTCTCGCGGATCTTGTAGTTGAACCAGTCCTCGGCCACCCGTGTGTAGGCGTTGAGCTGCTGGCGCATCGGTACGAACGTGGCAACCACGTCCATGCCGAGGGCTTGCTGGAGGAAGAGTGGCTTCAGCTTCTCGATGGCAGTGTCGATGAGGGGCCAATGCAGGTCTGCTGCCTTGAGCCACGGCTTGTTCTGCCGGCGGAGCCCATGATGACGGAGTTCGTACCAGCGTGTCTGGCGCGTTTCCCACGGCTGCCGCTGATCGACAGCTTCTTCGATCTGCCCTTGCAAATTTTGCCGTTGTTTGTCTGTCATCATCTCCTCCAAGCGTTATCCACCGACCTCGCAACCTGCAAGCGGACCTGAATCCGGCTCGATTGGCCCGATTTCCTCTTCCATCCGCTGCAAAAGGCTCTTTCCGTCCTCACCCAAGGCGCGGAAGTACTCGTCCATGCGTCTGCCACCGGCAGCACAGAAGGCCAGTACCAGTGCATCCGCTCGATCCGGCGAGTTGATGCCTCGGGAGCGCAGCTCGTCCTTGCCTTCCAGCGAGAGTTTGCCTTTGCCGTTGGTGCGGACCTTGCGATTGATGAACTGGTTGAGCGTGATCTCGTCGTTGCCCGCTGGCCCCAGAACAATCTCGTTCTTTTCGATGGATCGACCGAACTCGATCCACATTTCTGCGCCTCTGGAGACGAATTGATCGTCCCGGATGGCTTTCTCACCGAAATTCACACGGTTCACGTCCCATCCCTCGGACTTGAGCGCATCGCACATCACGATACCCATGCCGCCCGCGTCCGCGTAGATGTCTTCGGGTCGCAAGCTCCACTTCCTGAACTGGTGGATGAACTTCCCGATGGAATTCATGGTGTCGCGATCCCGCCACGTCACCAATCCCTTGATCACATTGCCCTGGCGCACCGCCAACACGCTCTCGTCGCCACCGGCAGAGAAGTCGCACCCCGCCATGAGCCGTTCCCCCTTCTCCTTGGCCTCCGGTGGGTTGGAAACCGCCTTCTGCCAGTCCGCCGTCTTGACTGCCGTGAGCGAACCATCGTCCTCCATGAACTCGGCGTAGATCATTGAGCGCACCAGCGGGTGATTCTCGCCCCATCGCTCGATCTGGTCGTTGATCCAGTCCTTCTTGATGTGCGGACAGTCGTGTGCGGTAACGGTAAACGTCTTCCACTTACCGTCATTGCGCCGGAAGATCTCGTAGAAGTACCCGCTGGCACCACCCGGCGACGACATGAGCAGCGTGCGCGTGGGTTGGCAGCGTTCCATCGACTGGAAGATGCCGTCCTGAACGGATTTGGCCTCGTCAATGATGTACAGCAGGTTGTCGCCCTGTCCTTGGCCGTGCCAACCCTCGGCTTTCTCCGGGTTGGAAGCTGAAAACCCGATGCACCGGGCCGGCGGCATGTTGGATCCGCGTCTGGTGTACGTGATTTCTCCGTCCACGATGCGGAATCCAACGTCTTCACCGCCCAAACCATTGGCCAACTTCCTAAGGTGAGGCCACAGAGCGTCTTGAACCTGCCGGTAAACGCCCGCTGTGCACACCACAAGGCTCCCTGGGAACCGGCACATGTGCCAGATGATCAGGCTGGCGGCCACGATGGATGTCTTTCCGCTGCCGTTGGCTGCCTTGAGGGCCACCTTGGAGTGCTTGTAGTCAGCAGCATCCAGTACGGCTTCCTGCCACGGGTAGATTTCCATCCCGAACATGAGCCTCGGCCAGTTCTTGGCGAGGTTCAGTTCCTTGATGAGCTTGGCCTTCTGCCAGCCTGAGATCTTGGCCATGTCAACCTTTCTGGCAGATGCTTACGACGCGGCGTTCGAACGTGTCATCGTACTTCTGGCGTTCGCGGATCTGCCGGATGGCTTCCAGTGCATCTTCGTACACGGCATTCCACCGTTTCCATTCACGATTCACCGGGCACAGGAACTCGACGTAGAACAGGAACTTCATTGGGCCTCCTTCATGGCTTGTGCGACCACCGGGAACTGGATCTCAAAGAGATGGCCAATCATCCTTGCGATCTCTTGGTGCTCCTTCTGCGTGCCATTTCCGGTACGCACCTTCAGGTAATGGATCCACGACCGTACGTTGCCCTTCATGTACAGCTTGGTGCGCGTACAGAGCGGCAACACCATGCGGGCAGTCTCCCGGCTGACACCGTTGGACAGCAGCAGGTCGTAGCTCTTGAGGCAGATGTCCAAGGTCTCAGCGACCTCACGGTTCAATGTCCAGTCATCCACCTTGTTGCCACTGGCCTGCCGGTTCTTTGGGTCCTGGGTACGGAGTTCGACGGGCTCAAACCCCTGCACCTCGGCGTACCGCTGGCTGAACTCTTGGAACGAGAAGCTCCGATGCCGCAGGATCTGCGCTGCAATCGCTCTGGAGGTCTCGATCTCCACCGTCCAATCCGCCATCTCAAACACGGACCAGTGCCCGTTGCGTAGACAGTAGGCCAACAGCTTGTGGCCCGTGTCGTAGTTCTCTTGGTTCTTCGGATTGCTGACCCTCGCGCAGTACACCATCAGGTCTTCCGCCGTCTTCGCTCCCCCAAACAATGGGACAGTCACACTGACAGATTTCACATTCATCGGGAGCCTCTCTTCGACAGGTTCCAAAACAGGAATCCAAACTCACACAGACACACCCACATGCAGGCCAACTGCATCACCGCGTAGGACACACACCAGATCTCCAGAAACAGATTCACTTGAGCCTCCCATTGACGATCCCCCAGACAGTCTGGAGCGATCTTTTGAATTTCTTCGCCAAAGCAGTGTACGTCACGCCCTCGGACCGCAACCGGATAATCTCCTTGCGATCCTCGTCGCTCGTCCGTCGCCACTGCCGTTTGCCGTTCACCGTGTACTTGTACACCGATGCGTGGCAGCACCCCACAAGAGCAGCAACCTCCCGCGTACTACGCCCCGCCGTGTGCAGCTTCCAGATCATCTTCTGCTTGGCCTCACTCAGCTTGGTGTTGTCCTTGCGCGGCAAATTGACCGGCTTCTCGCGCTTGGGTTCCTTGATGGGCTTATCCGGTATGCGTGCCGTGACCTTGGGCATGAACTGCTTCATGTACTCGCGGCTAGGTAAATCAATCTTCATAGCTCAATCTTCCATCCTCTGCGTCTGGCGTTGTTGGCGACGATGCGAAGCACCCGGAACCGTGAATCTCCAAACACTTCCGGGACGATACCCGTGGAGATCCACAGCGTCGGTTTGATCTGTTTCGCACCAATCACCAACCACGCCTTTTTCTTCCTCAGCTTCACTCGATGTCTTCCGTAATCCTGATCTCACATCCCGTGTTCACGGTGGCATACCGCTTCCGCAGCCGGCCATCGGTAACCTGCGAATCATCGTGCCAGATACCGGCGGACGTGAGTGCGTCGAGAACCGCCTTCTCCAAGTTGTCCCGATCCGGTTTCCCGGTAGGTCGCGTTGGAGCCGATGCCTTCAACACGATCGCGTTCTTCCCACTCCCGTAGTGAGCCTTGGGCCGGGGCAGAAAGAACGTCAGATCACATCGCACCGGGATGCCCGCCGGGAACAATCCAGCATTCCCGCGCACCGCATGGATGACGCACGCCTTCCACTCATTGGACGTACCGGGATCGTACATCCGCGCACGCCCACCGAACGACGTTGCGCGAGGTCTCGGTTGGCCAACGGGTAGCCCAGGGACAAAGACGGATAGGGATTTCACTGATCTCCTTTCGCGGCCTCGCGGCATCGCATGGATCGTTCCCAGCCCTCAATCTGACACCATGTCGTCCCGCACTCAAAGTCCGTAAACGATGCGGCGATGGTTGCAACGCACGATCCGCAGAAGTCGCAGGTCTTGCTCATCGTCCGTCCTTGTCCTTGTCGGAGTCCTTGTCGTCGTCCTCACAGCGTCCATCGAACGTGTAGGCCACAGTAGCCACTGCGCTCGCTGCCGTGCGCCACGCCAACGTGTAGTCACCCGGTCCGCTGTACCAAGTGCGGGCACTGGCCTGCGTCACCACCGGCACCGTGCCAGTACCAATCCACGCGGACAGGTTGCGATTGGTCGTCGCCGCACCGGCCAACACCACCGGGAAGCTGACCAGATTCGTCGTGTTGGATGCCGCCACTCCGGTGTGCGCCCCAACCACAACGCTCGACGCCACCAGTCCGCCAGCCGACACAGACGCCGCGTTCGTCACCGCCAACTCATACGCGGGCTGCCTAACAACCCGGCTGAATACTACCCGCGCCAACGCATCGCTCGACCCATCCACCGTCACCTGGACGGAGCGCAGCTTCCCGAGCCGCGCATCGAACTGCGGGACCCGGTTGGTCACACTCCAATCCGTCAGCGTCGGGTTCACGGTGATCGTGTGTGTGACCGTCGCGGCCTGCGTTGTGTAGGCCACCACCATTGCCATCAGTGTTCTCTTCATGTTGTTCATTTGGTTTGTGTTGTTGAAATCTTTTGCGCCTTCCATCGCTTCAGCTTACGCACCGCTTCCTTCACATCATCCGTCCCAAGCAACGCCGTGAACTCCTCCCGCAGCTTCCAGTTCTGGTCTGCCTGCTGCCTTGCGCTGTCCCGCTCGGCGATGAGTAGTCGGATTCGCTCTTGGGCCTCCTGAAGCTCGCGCTCCAGATGGCGGGCGAAGTCGGCTTTCACCATATACCCGCCGAACCGCTGAGTCTGGCGCAACTCTTCGGCATCCGTCCTCGGTGTATCACTCACGGCTTGGCCTCCTTGGCTTGGTTCCACACATCAACCGCATCCGGGTCCGCGCAGTACCAGTGCATCAAATCCCCCGCCTCCTCCAACTTCCTCGCGTACTCTTCCAGCTCCTCAACTCGTCGATTCGCGTCCTGCAGCTCGCGCTCAAGTTGGCATGCCACCCCAGCCACTACGGTTTCGTTTCCCGTTGGAACGTGGCCTGTGACCTGAAAAATCGCGCACCTAACACGCGGTGTAAGTCCGTCGCTCATGGCTTTTCCCCCTTCGCCTCATTCCACCGCGCAACGTCACGCCACGCCTTCTCACGCGTCGTCACCACCGCCAAATGCCACTCAGCCAACAGGTCGCCAGCAGCCTCCAACCGCTTCACACGCTCCACGAGCGACTTGTTCTCGCGAAGCGCAGAGTCAGACACCAAATTGGCGTGGTCTCGCTCACGCTCACGGCCAGCAATCCGATCCTTCAGCAGGCCAATCTCCAACACCAAGCAATCCCTGCTTCGATACACATCGCCCACACTCCCACACCGCCACTCGACAGGGCAGTCATATCGCAAACTTGATCCGCAATAGGGACAGTTGTTCATCGCTTTGCCTCCTTGGCTCGGTTCCAAACCTCCAACGCGTCACTTTCTCGACCGTGAGACGCCTCGTGAATTGCTGCATCCCCCGCCTTCTCCAGCCGCCTCACATGCTCCTTCAGCAGGCCAATCTCATTCCCCATGCACTCCTTGCTCCTATACACATCGCGCACGGATCCACACCAAAACTCCACAGGGTAATCAGTTCGCACCTTCATCCCGCAATAGCCACACTTGTTCATCGCAACCCCTCCAAAAACTCCAGTTCCCGGCGTGCGCGTTCGATGCGGCATTCAAGGTCGTCCAGTTTCAGGAGCGGTAGGCATGCTTGGACGTGCCTCAACAAGTCTTGAATCTTTTCGATAGACTCCGGAACTCCGCGCTCCCCGTTGTCCTTTACGTCCCATCCGTCGATTGCCAACTGCTTGGCTAGCTGAAGCGTGAATCGTTCGATGTTGTTCATTCGTTCACCCCTTTCCCATTCAACTCCTTCATCCGCCCATTTCGGTAGGTCACAACATGCTTTCCACCACAGTCCACCACCACATCGCACAACGTCGCACGTTGGCTGAATTCCCACGCAATCTTCATCACCTCATCCTTGCTCTTCCTATAACCCCTCAAAGCCACACGCCAACCCGTAACCTCCTCCTTAACTGATACCGTATAGGTTTTCATAGTCCGCTCCTTCAGCAGGCCAATCAAAGTCTCCGCAGAAACCCACAGTCGAAACATCAGCAGGCTCCCACGGACCCAGCCATCCCGCACTCGCGGAAGCCGGAAAATACCATACCCGCCGCCAGCCCCGTCCTTGATAACACCCATCCTTAGGACCAACGGCGGGATCCAACCACACGGTCAGACCCACTCAACCTGCCACAGTTCACGACAGTACGCTATACCCCGAACAGGGCATTCTTAAAAATGGGGGGCGGTGGGAAAGGGGGGGGTACACATTCAACCCCACCCCCCCGTGGGGGTCCCCCCACCCCCCGTGGTCTTTTGCCGAGCTGGCCGGCGGGCCGATACCAGGGCGACGCTCCCGGCTCCTCACCCCTACACGCCAACCCCTACACTTCCGCCGTCTTGTAGTCCGCTGTTTCCGATAACCTGTTGGTATTGCGAGGCTTGTGGCTTTGTCGGTTTGTACTGGTTCTGAATATAATCGTTATTGGGCTACGCCCTCTCACCATGCTGTACGGCCGCAAGTACTTGGTGGGCAATGGTTAGGGCTTTGCCTCCCGGGCCGGAATGCTCGAGTTGTTGCCGGGCAACGTAGCCGCGGGTCCTTTCGAGGATCCACGCGCTTCCTTGCCAACCATTCCCAGCCCCTTGCACCACGCTCGCCATGTCCACCTCGCCCCGGACTCTGGCTTGCTTCAGCTCATTCCCGAAGTCTGGATTCCTTGTCAGGTACGCCCCCCAAGCTCCGCCCCCGTCGTAAAACCCGCACAGGATTGCGATACGTTCATCCGGGATTCCTAGCTCCGCCGCACGCACTGCTTTTTTTTGAAGCTCCGTCGGAACCGTTCTAGCGGGCCTTCCCCCTTTGCTTCCCCCTTTGCTCCCCACCTTCTCAACCGCCCCCTTCTCGCTCCCTTCCCCCCCCTTCCCAACCTCTTTCCCCCCCGTCAAATCCCTATAGCCATCCTTCCTAGCTACTTTTTTTTGCCTCTTCATCTCGCACGCATACAGAGCGTTAAGCGTCCTGACAATATCCCTCGTGCGTTTGTTTGTTGCGAACTATCGCGGCGCGATGCATTCTGGCCTTCCAATGAACGCACAAAACAAGCCGAACGAAAACGACAGTGTGGCCTTCTTGGCCTATCTGGTATCGGAGGCTGAAGATACAATGGATAGCCACAAGGAGCGCACCCCGTTTGACGCGGTATGGTCTGGAATCCAAAACGCGAACGACACCCATGGCTGGTGGCCTACCGACGGCAAAAACGCTGTATGGGCTCAATGCGCCGTGAACTCCATTCGGAGCAATTGCCGAGAGTCAGAACCAGAAGAAGTTTGCCAGTGGTTCAAAGCACGCGGCCTGACGTACTAACCCCCACCCCCACCCCTTTATGTCAAAGCACGAAAACGAACTCATTCGGCAGATTAGCGGCTGGGCTGCAGAGCACGACAGCGTCGTGCTGGTAGACAGTGTGGGCCACGTGGCCGTACAGGCCAGACATTGGGACGACGAGGGCCGCAGGATCCTGCGGCATCGTCCGGACCCGGTAGATTACCGGATGCCGGTATTGTGGGTTGCAGCGAGTGAATCGGAGCGCCTCCGTTGGATTTGCTGACAACCCCCACCCCTTACCCCTTACCCCTAAACACCATGGAATCTAAATACCGAGTAATCCGCGTTTCCCCTAACGGATGGGATATTGAGGCCCTAGACGAAAACGGAGTGTGGGTATTGTCGCATCCCGGCAGTCCCGCCTATCACACGGAGGATGAGGCTCAAGAGGCATGCGATGAGCTCATCGCATTTCGACGCGAATGCAGCGAGCGAGAATTCGTCGACGGCTTTGCTGACGGCGCGGATATCAGTGTGCGTGAGGCGCGTGAGGCGTGGGCCTCATTCTCCCGTCAAATGAGCGATTCGGCGCGTGAGGAAGAGGAGCAACAAGGCCGGGAGCGCGGAATTACGCTCGGGATGGAATACCGTTCGCTCTGACCCCGTCCCAGCCTCCGGTTTCTGTCGGGGGTTGTGGCGGTGCTAGAGCACCCAACAAACCTATGAACGAGTACATATTCGGAGTTACAAGCGAGAAGCTAACCAAGACCGAGGGTCGTCGTCGCGACGCAATCGCCCGGCGGCATGGCGGGACCTTCGTTGGCCCCGTATCGATTGCCGGCAATTCTGCGAAGGGATGGTTTGAAATCTCCAACCTGGGCGAGCCATTCAATCGCCGCCGGTCTGCCGAGATCCTGTCCGCGTGCGGTCTCTAATCTTCAACCCAACACACTATGTCCCAAACCTACCACCTATCCCCGCAGTCTAGTAACGTGAAAACGGGAGGGATTCCCGTTTCAACGTCCCCCAACACCACCTGCCCAACAACCAATTGCCCCCTGCGTGGCAAGGGCTGTTACGCGGAACAAGGCCCCCTTGCATGGCATTGGCGCAAGGTATCGTCAGGCCAGCGCGGCGTGCCTTGGCAATCCTTCCTCGCCCTCATTTCCTCAATCGCCCCCGGAAGTTTGTGGCGTCACAATCAGGCTGGGGATTTGCCCGGCGAAGGCGATGACATAGACGCGAAGATGCTCGCCCAACTGGTCAAAGCGAACGCTGGTAAACGCGGTTGGACGTACACCCATAAACCCGTCGTCGGGGATTCCCCGCAATCCGTCGGCAATAGCGCCGCCATCCGATACGCGAACCGCAACGGGTTCCGGGTCAATCTCAGTGCGGACACTCTTGCCGAAGCGGACGAACTGGCCGACGTGGATTGCGGCCCCGTCGTCGTCGTCCTTCCATCCGATTCTCCCCACACTGTCCGAACCCCTGCCGGTCGCAAGGTGGTGGTCTGTCCAGCGCAACGCGGCCCGGTAACCTGCGCCGACTGCGGTCTCTGCGCGGCATCGCGCTCCGTTATCGTCGGATTCCTCGCCCATGGCCGTAGCGCGAAACGTGTAGAGAGTGTTTGCCGCAACTGACCTCCCCCGCCTCGCCCTGGGCAATGCTCGGGGCGAGTAGGGGTGGGCCATGAAGGCCACCCAACTATCGAACACCATGGAAACAAATATTGCCGATGTGATATCGGACTTAGAAAAACGCATCGCTTCGAACCGTGAACTCATCGCGGCTTGCGTAGCAGCCCTGGAATTGCTCCGAGACCCGGACGCGGACGCAATCGCCGCCGCCAAGGTTGAATCCATGCTGGATGGCGTAATCAGCAAAGCGAAAGGCCAAGTATGAAAGAGAAGGTCATTGAATTCTTGGGGTGGGTATTCGTCGCGCTCTGTACCGGGGTCATCATGATTGGAATGTTGCTCCTGTAACCCTCCCAAACCCACCGCGCCCACTCTGGAAACGGAGTGGGCTTTTTCGTGCCCTAGTGGGTAGGCCACGCATCCCCATCCCCCGCAGAATCCTCCTGGAATCGGCATCCGCTCCTCCCATCCTGCCGGGTTCCAGCCTGTCCCGTTCGCCTGGTCGTCGACTGCCCGCGCTCCTCGCCCCCCGGTACCCGCTGGCCTGTCCCCGCCATCCTCGATCCATCCGGCGTACCCACCCACC
>JACCDP010020432.1_pt1 | contig 10098 bp, 7 predicted proteins | sample 7445841 | NCBI WGS metagenome assembly JACCDP01 (sample SAMN15323441, study PRJNA562643) | freshwater metagenome | isolation source: river surface water | place: USA:Blue River Watershed | collected 2017-08-17
ACCACCTTCAAGATGCAAGAATTCGGAATTTTCAAAAATGGCCGATCATTGGACAGTACGTGAATTGGAATGCTTTCGTGGGTAATACTTACCAAGAAGACTTGGACTTCATGAAAGATTACATAAGCCAAAGAGCCGCTTGGCTGGATAACAACATTCCGGGAATTTGCAACGTAGGTTTATCCGAAACAGCGATGGAGCCATTCTTTCGGTGTTTCCCTAACCCTGCTCAAGAATGGTTAAATGTTGATAGCGCTGATGAGGGGTCGGTATTTACGATAATGGATGCTGAAGGTAAATTTTTAACCGTCATAGACGCCTCATCTCCTATATGGATTGGCGAATTAGCACCAGGATTGTACCTTCTTCAAGGAACTTCATCCGATGGACAACATCAAACGATACGATTTGTAAAACATTGAAAAAGACTGCAAAACGTTTTTACCATGCCGCATCGGGCATAAAAACCCACTTAAAAAAAGGCGTTAATTTTAGGATTCAACTTACCATTGGATTGCTTGTATTTTTTTTAGGAGCACTGCTGAAATTAAGTTCAATTGAATGGCTGTTTATTACCCTGTTCATTGCCGGAGTGCTTGCATTGGAAACGATCAATAGCTCCATTGAGGCCTTGTGCGACACGGTAACTTTGGAATCGAACGAAGGGATCAAGAGGAGTAAAGACCTTGCAGCGGGAGCAGTTCTGCTGTTTTCAATCGGCGCATTTATTGGAGGAATCATCATTTTTCTTCCAAAAATCTTGGCATTGTTTCGCTAGAGAGCCGAAAACTTTCCACCGCCTAAATTCAATACCCCGCCCTTTAGTTGCAGCGTTAGTAAAAGCCCCATCAGTTGAGAGGTAGGTAAGCCGCACTTATCGGATAATTCATCCAAAAACAGTGATTCGTAACGTTTAAGAAGGTCCAACACGTTTTTTTCGTCAGGGTTCAGTTCGAGGAACAAGGTTTTTTGGGTTGATAACATGGAATGGTTCCATCCCATCATGCTTAAGAAATCCTTGGATCCTGTGATTAAATGCGCTTTTTGTTGTCGAATTAACGCATTGCAGCCGGCTGAATGCCTTTGCTTAACCGAACCCGGAAAAGCAAAAACGTCGCGGTTATAGTCGTTGCCGAATTCAGCCGTAATCAAAGAACCTCCACGCTCTTTACTTTCTACAACGACTACTGCATCGCAGAGTCCCGCAATGATGCGATTACGCACAGGGAAATTCTCGCGAACTGGGGTTGAGAATAGGGAATACTCGCTAACCAATGCGCCTTGATTTTCCAGCATTTTTTGAGCAATCGGCCAATTTTTAGTAGGAAACACATCGTTTAACCCATGTCCCAGGACACCCACCGTAGGGATGTCGTTTTTCAAGCATGCTTCGTGAGCCAAGGCATCGATACCCATGGCAAGTCCTGAAACCACAACGGGCTTTGCATCTTTTAAATCCGATATCAATTCTTTGACAAGCTCTTTACCGTATTCTGTAAAGTTTCTAGTCCCAACAATGGCAATAACACGCCTGGCATTGACATCGGCATTGCCTTTTTGATATAGGACAATGGGGGCATCGGGGCATTGACGGAGGCGTCTTGGGTAGGATTCGTCTTGAAAAAAAAGCGGAACAATTCCTTTTTTATCGCAGGCTTCTAGTTCTATTTCAGCGGAGATTAGCGCATTCGGACGGTCCATATTGGCTAATTGCAGATGCGTAAATCCGGTAAGCTGTTTTAAATCATGGAGGGAAAGGTGGAAAAAGTCCTTGGGGTCTGCTAATTTGGCTAAAGCGGCATGGACTCTCACGGGTCCCATACCCTTCAAAAAACTCAACGCCACCTTTTCCAACATCCCAATAAAAATTTGTTTTTATCTTAGCAACACTAATTTAACGATTTAATTAAAGACTATTTTGCGAAAGTGGATTTTTAACATCTTACTAGTTTTGCCTCTAGGGCTTTACGGGCAAATAAAGTTCACCGGAAAAATACAATCTACCGAAACAGGCAAAGCGATTGAAGGTGCACTCATTAAAAACAATCAGAATAATTTTCGGGTTAAATCCGACTCAACGGGTAAATTTACGATAGAGGCAGAAAGCTTCCCTGTTAATATTACCCTGACCGCTAATGGGTTTGAACGTCAAGAACAGGTTATCAGCTCGGATGAAGTCAAGGTTTTTTCTTTAGAAACCAAACAACGCACCATGAATACGGTGGTTGTGAGTGCAGGACGACGAGATCAAAAAATTGAAGAGATCCCTATATCAATCGACATCATAAAACCCTCTTTGATTGTCAATAAAGGGTTAACCAATTTAGCGCAAGCTGTTGACCAAAGCCCGGGCGTGTACGTCATGGACGGACAGGTTAGTATACGTGGAGGGGGAGGTTACGCTTACGGAGCGGGCAGTCGTGTAATGTTGCTGTGGAATGGAATCCCCATGTTGTCTCCCGATGTGGGAGATGCGAAATGGAACGCCGTTCCCATGGAACAAGCCTCACAAATTGAGGTCCTTAAAGGTGCGTCTTCGGTACTGTACGGAAGTGGGGCACTCAATGGAATCATTGCCTTAAATGAGCGAGAACCAGGACCCGAAGGAATTATGCAAGCAAGGGTGCAAAGTGGCTTGTACACCAATCCAAGAAGAAAATCCATGCAATGGTGGGGAGAAGGCAAAGAACAAGCGTTCAACCCCATGTTTCATTTGGCCGATGTTTATTACGGGAAATCGGTGAAAAATTTTGGATTTACCCTTGGTGCCAACGGATTTTACACGGAGGCTTATCGGCAAGGAGAAATGGAAAAACGAGGCCGAATCAACGGCAGTTTCTTCTACCGTCCGCTTAAGGAAAATTCCCGCTTTAAAACAGGGTTAAGTTATAACCTTCAATGGCAAGATGCTGGGGTATTTGTATTATGGAAAAACGACAGTATGGGGTACCAAGCCATGGACAATTCCCTTTCACGTCAACGCGCCATACGCTTTAATATCGACCCTTATTTTCGATTCATAGATGGAAAAAAAGGGCGCCACCATGTACGTTCTCGGTATTACCTTGTAACCACGGGCAATGAAGGAAATGTAGTCGATGCCTCCTTTGCACAAATGTACTATTTGGACTATCAATATCAACGAAAAATCAAGGAAAGAGGAAATGTTACGCTTGGTTTAACCAATACCCACAACCGAATTAAAAGTTGGGTTTTTGGAGACCATAATTCATGGAACAGTGCCGCCTATGGGCAATTGGAATTGAAATCTAAAAAGTGGGATTTTACAGGTGGGTTAAGGTTAGAATACTGCCAACTCGACACCCTAATTCCTGACTCACAGGTAGAGATCTTAGGCGTAAATTCTCCCGTATACCCCATTGCGCGTGCAGGCATTCATTATGAACCTCATAAAGGAACGCATCTTAGGGGTTCCTTAGGTCAAGGCATTCGTTTTCCATCCGTAGCGGAACGGTTTGTTTCTACTTCTGTGGGGGGAGTTGTGATTTTCAAAAATCCGAATTTACGACCAGAAACGGGATATGCCGGAGAATTGGGGGTAAAACAAGTGTTTTTGTTGGGAAACTGGAAAGCCATGGCGGATATCGCTGGATTTGCGAACTATTATTCCAACATGACCGAGTTTACCTTTGGACTGTATAAACCTGATAGCATTGCAACGCTCCAAACAACGGATCCCAATGCCATTGATTATTTTTACAAATGGGTCGGATTTCAGGCCCAAAATGCCGAACAAGCTTTTATTGGTGGATTCGAAATTTCATTGAACAGCGAAGGAAAGATTAACGACGTAGAACTGACCTCCTTGTTAGGATATACCTACATGAATCCCATCAGCTTGAACAACGATTCCATCTACCGTTTATCGTTTTCTGATCCTACAACAAACATGCTCAAGTACCGATTCAACCACATGGCTAAAGCAGATGTTCAAGCAACCTACAAAGGAGTGAGTTTAGGGATTTCCACGCGTTACAACAGCTTCATGAAGAATATTGATGCGGTTTTTGAAGACGGTATTTTGGGGCAAGAATTATTGGTTGGTATGGCGAAATACCGAGCAATTTATAACAAGGGTGTTGCGGTTGTTGACGCTCGATTAGGATATCGAATTAATGACGTATTAAAGGTTAATTTCATTATGGATAACCTTTTCAACGTGGAATACGTAAGCCGTCCGGGTACCGTTCAACCTCCGCGTACTATAATCCTGCAAATGCAAATGACCTTGTAAATTATTGATTACTTTCAACCATCCAACTAACCTAATGAAAGCAACATTACTTTTTATTCTCTTGTACGTAATTGGTTTCCATACCTACGGACAAATTACGGGAATTGTCACTGACAAATCCGATGGTAATCCTTTACTCAACGTAAAAATTTATGCTTCCAATGGCCAGCGTACCCTTACGGATGCTGAAGGGAAATTTCAAATTAACGCAAGCTCCTACCCCATAACCCTGATTTTTTCGCTGCTCGAGTATAAAACCGATACCTTGTTGATTACCGCTGCCGGAAACTATCCACTTTCCATGGGGGTCAATGAAAAAACGGAACAAACCGTCGTGGTTTCAGCCAATAAACGAGCTCAGACCATAGAAGAAATACCCATCTCTTTAGAAGTTATTAAACCACGACTCATCGAAAACAAAGGGATGGTGAGCTTGGAACAGGCCGTTGAACAAACACCCGGCGTTTTTACCATGGACGGTCAAGTAAGTATTCGAGGAGGTTCAGGTTTTGCCTATGGAGCAGGAAGTAGAGTCATGATGCTCTGGAACGGTATGCCCTTACTTTCTGGTTATGCTGGTGATGCGCAATGGAATGCTATTCCAATCGAACAAGCATCGCAAGTTGAAGTGATTAAAGGTGCTTCATCGGTACTCTACGGAAGCGGTGCGCTGAACGGGGTTATTGCCTTATCGGAAAAAGAACCTGGCTTGGTCCCCGAAACTAAAATCAAAGTACAAGCAGGGATTTACGATGCCCCTAAACGAAAGTCCATGAAATGGTGGGGGCCAGACAGCTCCCAACGATTCAACCCCTTGAACCAGCAAATAGAATTTTTTAGAAGTCAAATGTTCAAGAAAACCGGTTACACGATTTCGACCGTTTTTTACAACGATCAAGGGTATCGTCAAGGAGAAACGGAAACCCGAGGAAGAGTAAGCGGAACCCTATACTTTAGACCGGTCAAAATAGAACGGTTAAAAGCAGGTATTAGTTTTAACTACCAATACCATAAAACCGGTAGTTTTATAATTTGGCAGCACGCAGACCAAGGTTATACACCAAGTGGGGGTGCGGATACCGCGAATCCTGCTTCAACCTTAACCTACAACATCGCAAATCGGTTGTTCATTGATCCCTATATTAAATACATCGATCGGTTCAAGAATAAACACACGTTCAAATCAAGAGCTTACTTAACTACCAATCAAAACATCAGCAACAGTCAACAAAGTAATGGTGCCATCGTTTATACGGGTGATTATGGATTTCAACATAATTTTAAATCGGGCGGAACCCTAATATCTGGAGCTTTTTACTCTTACAACGTCGTGTTTTCCAACCTATTTGGAGACCACCAAGCTTCTAATGCTGCTGCCTACACACAATTTGAACAGCACCTTGGAAAATTCGATTTAACGGCAGGAATGCGGGCAGAGTATTTTACGATGGACAAAAAACGGGGCGATTCCGATTTTAAACTAGGAGCAGTTACCTTGCCTTTTTATCCCGTGTTTAGAGCGGGTGCACACTATGAATTGAAAAAATACACCCACCTTCGCGCATCCGTTGGACAAGGAATTCGTTATCCTTCGGTTGGAGAGCGATTTACCAGCACTTCGGTAGGAGCGTTAAATATTTTCCCGAATCCGAATCTAACTCCAGAAACCGGTTGGGCAGCAGAGCTCGGAATTAAGCAAGGGGTGAAAATGGGCGAATGGAAAGGGATGATTGATCTTGCAGGTTTCATCAACAATTACAACAATATGATTGAATTTTCCTTTGGGTTTTACAACCCTCAAAATGGAAATTCTATTGACATTTACACCCCAGAAGGACAAGCTGAATTATCTTATATTCAACAAACCTATGGCTACACGATTCAGCAAATTATTGGGTTTGGTGCTCAAAACGTAGAAAAAGCAAGAATTACAGGAGTTGAGTTGTCCTTCAATAGCATGGGGAAAATTGGCGATGTTGAAGTTGTTTCACTCATTGGATATACCTACATGAACCCTGTTTCGTTGAATGCTGACCCGAAATATACTGTTTACAACTCTGACAGTACCAATATTTTAAAATACCGTTTCCGGCATTTAGTTCGAGCCGATATTGAGGCTGTTTATAAAAAATGGGGATTTGGAATATCCAACCGTTATAATAGTTATATGCGGAATATCGATAAGGTATTCGAGGATGCAATTGCAGGCAATACTTTTATTCTTCCCGGTTTAAAGGAATACCGTCAAGTGTACAACAAAGGTAACATAACCTTTGATGCAAGAATCAGCTACCAATGCACGGAAAAATTGAAAGCATCCTTCATCGCCAATAACGTATTTAACACAGAAACAACCAGCCGGCCTGGAGATATTCAAGCTCCGAGAAACTTCTTGGTTCAATTAGCTATGAAATTTTAATGCGAGTTCTAGGTATTATTCCTGCGCGTTATGCATCGAGCCGTTTTCCCGGAAAACCGCTCATCGATTTGAAAGGAAAATCGATGATTCAACGGGTCTACGAAGGAGCATCAGCATGCCCACAACTAACGGATTTGGTGGTAGCGACGGATGATGAACTCATACTTGATCATGTTCTTGGATTTGGAGGCAAGGCCGTAATGACGAGTACGCAACATACCACGGGAACAGAACGTTGCCAGGAAGTCGCAAAGAACTTTCCCGACATGGAGGTCATTGTCAACATTCAAGGCGATGAACCATTGGTAAAACATGAACAATTGTCAACACTCATCCAACTTTTTAATCGCCCGGAGGTTGCTATTGGAACCTTGATTATTCCAATAAAAGACGAAGCAGATCTTCATAATGTTAACCGTGTGAAAGTGGTTACTAACCAATATGGAGAAGCTCTTTGTTTTAGCAGAAATGCTATTCCTTCGAACTATTTTCCGTCGGCAGTGATTTATTATCGACATCTTGGTTTGTATGCCTACCGCAATGCAACCTTAGCGGAAATTAGTCAACTCCCAACTTGTGAATGGGAAAAAAGTGAATCCCTTGAACAATTGAGGTGGCTTCATGCGGGGCATCGGATCTACACCGCTACCACTTTGATTGAAACCCCGAATATTGACTGCCCGGAGGATGTTGAAAGGGTATTAAGTCTTATTCATTCTTAATGTTTTTAAAATATTCCACGAATTTGTATTTTTGAATAATGAAGAGCATTGAACAGCTGGTGTTTTCGTTATTGCAAACCCAAGAATGTGTTATTATTCCCTCTTTCGGGGGCTTTATTGTAAAAACAAAGAGCGCACGCATTGACTTTGAAAAAGGAATTGCCATACCCCCTTGTAAGGATCTCTCGTTTAACGTTAAGCTTAAAGACCATGACGGACAATTGATTAACTCATGTTCCTTGGAAAATAAGTTAAGTTATGCAGATAGTGAGTCCTTGATCCAAAAGCATGTTTCGGAGTGGAACGAAAATATTTCTCATGGAAATAGACTTCATTTAGAAAACATAGGTTATTTCTGGAAGAGTGAAGAAGGCAACATACAATTCGAGCAGGACCGATCCTTTAATTTTTTACTGAGTTCCTACGGATTAGCATCGGTGGAATTTATTCCAGCATCAATAGCAGAAACAGAAAAAGAAGCAACCATCATTCCTGTTCGGGTAAGAAAGAAGCAATTGTTGAAATACGCTGCCGCTGCTGCCATTGTTTTACCAATAGCTTTTTATTCCTACTGGATTCCAGCTAAGACCCCGGCCCTCGAATCTGGAATGATTTCTTATCATGATTTCAATCCCCTCGTAGAATTTAATCAAGGGAGTTATCATTATGCTCCAATTTCTTTGAAAAAGCTTGACTTACCAAAAGTGGATGTTTCAAAAACTGAAACAGTTGTTCAAAACATCCCGAACGAAGAGCCTAGCACAAGCAACTATCATGATCTATCTTCCGGACCTGTAATAAGCCCTCAATCCATGCATTTGGTTGCTGGATGTTTTGCCAATATTAACAATGCAACGCGTTTGGTTTCTAAAATGAAGACGTTAGGATTTGATGCGCAACTTTTGCAAACGGGTGGGCTCTACAAAGTTTCGCTTGCCTCGGGATTCACCGCTGAATCTTTAACTGCCATTCAACAGAAAGCGAAAGAGGCTTCCATCGATTGTTGGATATTAAAACCATAATATGAAATATACCTTACTTTTTTGTCTTGCTTTTACCCTTCATATTCTTGGTCAAACACCTACGAATGTTGAAGGAAGTTCGTATCAGTTTACCAAAACCTACCACTTGGATGCAACACCTGTTCAAAGTCAAGGCAAAACAGGTACGTGTTGGAGTTTTTCGGGACTCTCCTTTTTTGAATCGGAGTTAATTAGAAAAGGAGGCAAAGCAGATCCTCTATCAGAAATGTATGTAGTACGCAAATCGTATGAGAATAAGGCGGACAAGTTCATCCGAATGGATGGAAAAATCAATTTCGGAGAAGGGGGCGCTTTCCATGATATTCCCTGGGTTATCAAAAACCACGGGATTGTTCCTTATGAAGTATACAGTGGTTTAAATGCTACCGATGCCTACGACCATTCTGAATTCTTTGAAGTATTAAACGGTGCTATGCAAGGACTCTTGAAAGCCCTCGGCAACAACAACGGAATCAGTTCTAATTGGAAATCAGGAATCAACGGAATACTCGATGCTTACCTTGGAAAGGATATTAAGGAGTTCGAATGGAAAGGTAAAAAATATACTCCTCAAAGTTATGCAGCAAGCATTGGGCTCAACATGGACGAATACGTTTCTCTCACTTCCTTTACCAACCATGCTCCGTATTCAAAATGCCAATTAGCCATTCCCGACAATTACAACTGGGGGGATTCTTACAACGTAGGCTTGGACGACCTAATGTCTACCGTAGAAAATGCGCTTGCAGGAGGATATACCGTAGCATGGGGAGCCGATGTTTCTGAGAAAGGTTTCAGTTTCAAAAACGGTATCGCGTTGGTTCCCTCCGACATGAACACCATTCAAGTTTCGGGAAGAGACAACCGCAATTTCAATGACGCAGGTGCGGACCGCAGCTCCAATGCTTTTCTTACCCCAGGTAAAGAACAAACGATTACTGTGGAGATGCGACAAAAAGGGTACGATAACAAAACTACTACCGACGACCATGGAATGCATATTGTAGGTTTGTACAAGGATCAGAATGGCACGAAATACCTGCTCGTCAAAAATTCATGGGGTACCAATAATTATCCCAAGGGCTATCTGTATGTTTCGGAAGCTTACTTCCGGTACAAAACCATTAACATTTACTTGAATAAAGCGGGAATTAACGCAGACCTGAAAAAGAAAATAGGATTGAATTAACTTTTTACGAGGCGTAAAATACTGTTTCCAACACTGATTAAATAAACTCCTGGATTCCAAGGCATGGCGATAATTTCAGTGCTATGATTTTTGGAAATCTCCTGCATCATCGTTCTTCCTTTTGCGTCATAAACCATGAATTGAAGCCCTTCCTGTGCCCTTAAGCAGAACATGGAATTGGAAGGATTAGGCCAAATACTGAATGAGATTTCCACCGCTTTTCCCAAAGTAACCGTTGAATTTACCAACTCCTTAAATTCCTGGGCATTGGTTCCAATAGCGTTCGCTACCCGTAGTATGCTTACGAGCTGAAAGTGGGAAAAAAAATAACCAACGATTCTTACGAATATTAGGGTTATAAAAGCGGCGTTGTCTTATGCTGACGTAATGGTCAGCACCCTGGCCGAAGCGTCAGGGCTTGTGCTGACCGAAGCGTCAGGGCTTGTGCTGACCGAAGCGTCAGGGCTTGTGCTGACCGAAGCGTCAGGGCT
>JACCDP010032095.1_pt1 | contig 10098 bp, 14 predicted proteins | sample 7445841 | NCBI WGS metagenome assembly JACCDP01 (sample SAMN15323441, study PRJNA562643) | freshwater metagenome | isolation source: river surface water | place: USA:Blue River Watershed | collected 2017-08-17
AGTCTTCTACGGGCGTAGTGCAATTATCGTTTTCTCAGTTCAAACTCTCACATGCACAAGTAGTTTACGAACTCAGTTACAGTTTTATTTCCCTATTAATCCCCGCAACATGATTAGAGGTAAGTTCTCTAGCGACGTTAGATCCAGAGGCGAGAACAAACTCTGGGTAACGGTCATCAGAGCTAGCTTAGGCAGCTAGTTGATAATCAGCGGCAGTTTTACTTGCGCTTATAGTTTGCCATGTTTTTGTGGTTAACGAGATCATCACGGCTTCCTCGGCCCGCTTCCCTTGAAGTAACGACTAAAGTCGAGACCGATCACCCCCAAGATTAAAGCGTCTATTCCTCTTTAATTTTTCAATTAAAGACTCCTAGTTTTTACTGCGTGCAATATGTAATTGTTGTTGCAATTGTTTTCTTCAACAATTGAACCCCAAATTTTAGAGGGTTATTCCAGAAACTGTTAATTGATAGCAAAGACTACGAAGAGTGAGCGTAATATCTAGTCAGTCAGATTCATTCCTAAAGTGAAAAATTACTAGTCGTAATCCTGATCTTTGCTTCGCTTTCCACCCTTACCTGAATTCCTACGTGAAACTTCGCGAGCGACCTCACGATCTGCCTGCTTCTCCATCAAAGTATTTCGCTTATCGTGGGCTTTCTTTCCCTTAGCGATTGCAATCTCAACCTTTGCCTTGCCATCTTTAAAGTAAAGGGAAAGTGGAATCAGGGTTAAACCACCATGCTTGATTACGCCATTTATTTGGGCAATCTCTCGCTTATGCAATAAAAGTTTGCGATCGCGACGAGGCAGGTGGTTAGTCCAGCTACCTTGGTTGTATTCAGGAATATGTACACCGCTAACCCAAATCTCACCATCGCGAGCCATGGCATAACCATCGGTTAATGTGGCACGACCAGCGCGAAGTGATTTAACCTCGGTACCAGTAAGTACTAACCCGCATTCATAAACCTCTTCAATAAAGTACTCATGCCGAGCAGTTTTATTTTGGGCAATTATCTTTTTGCCTAATTCTTTGACCATAGGCGACCTACTTTATTAAACCTTTAGATACTTGCGAAGTGTTACAACTGAGGCAACGCTGCTTACTAACAAACCAGTAAACAGAAGAATCAAAGAAGCACTTAAAACATCACTCCAGGTAAAGAATTGAGTGAAGGTAAGAAGTGGTGCAACCTTGCTATCAATTACCCATTTAAAGCCAGATAAAAATCCAGTTGCAACTAACCAGCCTGAGATTGCAGCAAATACACCTTCAAGAAGGAATGGAAGTTGAATTGAGAAGGAAGATGCGCCAACTAATTTCATAACACCGGTTTCACGGCGGCGGTTGAAGGCTGCGATTCGAAGTGTGTTGCTGATCAATAATGCAGCTGTTAAAACTGAGGCTAGACCAATCGCAAGTGCGCCATTTCTTAGTACTCCAAGTAATTTGAAGAATTTATCAAGGATGGCACGTTGATCCTGCACAATATCAACACCAGGTCGGCCGCTAAATGCACTTTCAATGACTGCAAATTTTGTTGGATCCTTTAATTTAACGCGAAATGATTCTGGCAATTGATCTGGGGTTACATTTTGTGCAATTGCAGATCCTTTAAATCTCTCTTGAAAACGTGTATAAGCCTGTGATTGTGTCTCATAAAAAACTTCATCAACAACAGGAAGTGCCTGCAGATCTCGTTGAATTGCAATCTTCTGATCAGCGGTAATTACGCCCTTGGCACAAGATGGCGAATCAGAAAGAGATCCGCAAAGAAAGATTGATACTTCAATCTTGTCATACCAATAATCTTTCATGACCTTAACTTGTGAGTTAGCTAGTAAACCAATTCCAAGAAGTGTTAAGGAGATTGCAACTGTAATCATTACCGCAAAGGTCATTGTCAGATTTCGGCGCAGGCCGATGCCTACCTCTTGTGCAACAAACTTTGCTCTCATGTTTCTACCCTATCCGTCTGTTCTTTAAATTTCCGTCAATTGGGTCAATTAATCTGGAATTAGCCGGTGTAGCCGTAAACGCCACGGGCTTGGTCACGAATTACATGTCCGCCCTCTAATTCAATAACGCGCTTTCGCATCTGATCCACAATTCCGGCATCGTGGGTAGCCATTACAACTGTGGTTCCTTCGCGGTTAATGCGATCAAGTAATTTCATAATTCCAACTGATGTATTTGGATCAAGGTTTCCAGTTGGCTCATCTGCAATCAAAATAGCTGGTCTTGAAACATAGGCACGAGCGATTGCAACGCGTTGTTGTTCACCGCCTGATAATTCACTCGGCTTACGATCGGATTTATCCTCAAGTCCAACTAACTCTAAAACCTCTGGGACTTCACGGCTGATTTGTTTTTCAGAGTAGCCAAGTACATGCAATGTAAAGGCAACATTTTCTGCAACAGTTTTATTTGGTAGCAATCTAAAATCTTGGAAAACAGTTCCGACTTGGCGACGTAACTCAGGCACCTTGTGGTCAGCCAATGTATTTAAATCTTTGCCAGCAACATGAATTGTTCCAGCGCTAGGACGCTCCTCGCGAAGAACTAATCTTAAAAAGGTTGATTTACCAGATCCAGATTGACCAACAAGGAATGCAAATTCTCCCTTAGTGATTTCAAGGTTCACGCCATCAAGAGCTGCACGCTCCTGGTTTTGATACATCTTTGATACATTTTCAAAACGAATCACTTAAATGCGCCCCTCGATTAGCTGCTAATTCAACAAGCCCCCAGTTTAGATAAGTAATGGGTATCTGTCCTGATTTACACGCAATTTAAAAATATTGAGCGTGCTTATTTCAAAAATTATGCGTGGATTTTCCTGAGAATCTTTATAGTTTATTTATTAATCGCGGCTCTTGCGCCACTTGATACCAGCTTCAATAAATCCATCAAGATCACCATCTAATACACCAGATGGATTTCCAACTTCATAATCAGTTCTCAAATCTTTCACCATTTGATACGGCGCTAAAACATAAGAGCGCATTTGATTTCCCCAAGAGCCAGAGTTATCACCCTTTAATGCATCCATCTTTGCCCGCTCTTCTTGGCGACGTCGTTCTAATAATTTAGATTGTAAAACTGCCATAGCGGTTGCTTTGTTTTGAATTTGCGAACGTTCATTCTGACAAGAAACCACAATGCCAGTTGGTAAATGAGTAATTCGAACTGCCGAGTCAGTTGTGTTAACACCTTGACCACCAGGACCAGATGAGCGATAAACATCAACCCTTAAATCTTTTTCATCAATTTCAATGTGATCATTTTGTTCAACAACTGGCACAACTTCAACGCCAGCAAAAGAGGTGTGGCGACGAGATTGTGAATCAAATGGTGAAATACGAACTAAGCGATGAGTTCCCTGTTCAACTGATAAACGGCCATATGCATATGGCGCAGATACTCTGAAAGTAGTTGATTTAATTCCAGCCTCCTCGGCATATGAAGTTTCAAGTACATCTGTCTTGTATGAATGTCTTTCACAAAATCTTAAATACATACGCATCAACATTTCAGCCCAATCAGCAGCTTCAACGCCACCTGCCTCTGATCGAATAGTTACCAATGCATCACGATCATCATATTCACCACTTAATAATGTTTGAACTTCTAGATCATTAATTGTTTTAGTTAAATTATCCAACTCCAGATCAATATCTTTATACGCCGCTGCTTTATCTGACTCTGCTTCTGCAAGTTCAATCATTACCGGTAGATCATCTAGCCTTGTTCTAATTCCTTGAATCTTATTAATGGTGGATTGGGCTCTTGATAATTTGGATGTTACAACTTGAGCCTTTTCTGGATCATCCCAAAGATTTGGAACGCTAGCTTGGGCTTCTAGATCCGCCGCGGTTTCAATTAATTTAGGCAGGTTTAACACCTGTTCAATTGATTGCAGAGTTACATTGATCTTTGCGATCTCTTCTGCATATTCACGTGCGGCCATACGCGTAGCGTAATGCTAAGAAAGTTGATATGGCGAGTTAGCGCCAACCAATACGCTAATCGTAATTTTTTCAATACTTTCTGATCTAAGCATTGGAATCTCTATAGGTAAATCGCCTGAAACCGAAATTCTTGCAGAGATTTCAAATATCGAACATTTGAACTCATCAATATTTATTGAATGCCCAGATAATTGGGCCATTGAAATTAAATCTCTAAATTTAGAAGCGGCAGCAGGACAATTTATTGGAATTTTTTTGTCAAAAGAGAATCGATTTAATTCTAAGTAATAGGCAATTTTATCAATTTCATGTGCAGCTCGTTGTATGGCCGCCTCGCCTAAATTAGTTAAATCTTTTTTTGTACTATACGCGGCATTTATATTTATTGAAATAAAAAGTAGCGTAAGTGCAATTAGAAAAAAGCCAAATGAGAGAGGCATCAGGGATCCTCTAGACCCACCGAGTAATACTCTTTTAATTCTGATTAGCGCCATAAATCAACATACTCTGTGGCGGTTCCAAAAACTTTCCTGGATGGATTACCAGTTATTGAAACCTCTAAGAATGCAGAAACACTCCCGCCCGGTGATAAACATGGATTGTTTGTACAAGAAAATTTGATACTAAAATTTCTTGCAGTTGCATTCTGTGCGGATAGAGAATTACGGTAAATTTCTATTACTTGTTTTGCTCTAACTTCAGCAAGTTCATTGTTTGGGCTTGAGATAAATGCACGCAAACTCTGCCTAGCTAGATTTTTAGCCTCACTATTTGCCATCGAATTTTGATAAACACTTGTGGTAATCAGTAACAATATTATAAAGAAAGGTAAGGTAAAAATTAAAAACTCAGTTATCGCCGAAGCCTTGGATCTCCCAATTAGATATTGAGAAAAACCGCTAATTAATCGAAAGTTCATCAACTTCAACAGATACTGATTTTGATTTGAGATTAGTAAAAAAAGATATCAATGTGGGGTGTTCTTTATATCTGGTTGTGGTTCTGACCTTTCCGCCACCCATCAATTCAAAATCTTCAAATTTAGTATTCGTATTGCCCCGTAATGATGATGGATTAGATATCTTTTCACCTATATAGAATTCTTTTCTGTCCATATAAGAGGTTGTGCTTTGAGACAACTGCATAGAGATTAATTGCAGGCTAAGCAAAAAGATTGCCACTTGAGGCAAAATTGAAATGAAGGATTCAATATTGCCTCTACTCTCGCCTCTAAGAAAACCAATTTTGCTATGCAACTACTTAATCCCAGCCATGGCATCAAGTGAGTTTCTGAGAATCATTGTTAACTTTGGAGCTGCAATAGACCAGATTCCAGTCACGAGTGCTGTTGTCATTAGGACCACTAAAACCCACCCCGGCACATCTCCTCTACTTTCACCCAGCAGGGCTTTTCGTGATTTCAATGATATTTTTTTGTATAGCCAGTTTGCTGAACAATAAATTCTCACTTTATTTACAGTTATTTGCAATCCAATTAAAATTTGAAGCATTAGATTTCGTAATGTACTTGCTCTTGAATTAAGCATCTTTATCTCCTTTAAATAACGGTTTCAGGAACTTTTAAAATCAACTTTACTAATTTAGACAATCTGAAAATATCTTTCATAAATAATTGTGGATAACTTTTTCATAATCCACTCATATTTAAACCATAAATAGAAGGCCAAATGGCAAATAGAATTGAAACCGGCAAGATCAAGAAAACTACTGGAATCAATAAAGCGATCTCGCTCTGACCAGATTTTTTCAAGAGCTGAATATGTATTTCCTTATTTAACGAAGTAATTTGATTCTGAATAACCTGAAGCAAAGGAGATCCTCGATTTATTGCTACTTGGAGTGAGTTTCCAACTCTCTTTACTTGTTTGGATCCTGATATTGCTGCTAAATGTTCTAAAGTTTTAATAAGAGTTCCCTCTGATGCGAGAGCGCCCAATTCTTTGCTAATTAAATTAGGAAGAACTCCATCACTTCTATCGGCAGTATATCTAAGTGCACTTATTGGGCTCTCGCCTGCCGAAATCATAATAGAGCACATCTGCAAAATACTGGTTAATTCCTCATTTAATTTGTTCTGATCTATTTTACTTTTAGTGATTACTGCGATGATATTTTTTAATTTAATGAATCTTTCCGTGTAATCCATAATTGAAATTTCTTTACAAATTTCTATTAATATAATTCTTAAGGAGAGTGCTAACGCAGGAAATAGTAGGACGAATACATAAAGATGTAGCCGGGTCATATATGTGAAATAGATTCTTTATGGTTAATGAAAATTCTTTTTGCCTTGGGTAGAGAGGCAATTCTCTGCATCCAAAGGTATGCAATAACCGTAAACGCAAAGCCAATAACCATGAAAAGCTGTCCGATTGGTTGGCTATATGCAATTCTGGCGTTCTCTTGAGTTCGGAGTATTAAATAAAGAAGCCAAGGAGCTATTGATGCCAGGGCGGCTGAATTCTTAACCCAACCAAATCGAGCCAAAATTTCTGACCGCAGGGATATATCAGCGGCTACAAACTCAGATAATTCATGAAGGATCTTGATCGCATTTCTTCCACCAAATTTGCTTGCATAAATCAAGGTTTCAAATAATTGATCAGCCAACGGATCTTTAAATTCATCTTTCAAAATATTAAGTTCGGCTTGAATATTTCCATCAGCTCGTAGATTGATTTCAAAGTGTATGAAAATATCCCTCACGCATGTTGGGCCAATTTTCCCCAAATTAGCAAGAGTTTCAGTAATTGACATTCCCGCTTGTAATCCAGAGATGATTAGATCAATTATTTCAGGTAGTGAGTTTGCTCTTTCAATCATCAAATTTTCTGCTCGCTTGTAATGTAAGAAGATAATTAGAAAAAGTGTTCCACCTGAGACAAGAGTTATTAAAGTGATTGGATGCATTTTTTATCTCTGGAGATTTCTTTTATTTTCTAAAATTATTTCTAGTTTGGCCATTCCTTTTTCATAGGCTTTTCCATTCCATTTAAATAGGCTCTCTATCTCTATATGGTTATCCTCAATCCGCCCACTCAAAGCGGCAATCTCTGTGACCCGACGCTTTCCATCTCTTTCTAAGTTGCATTGAATTATTAGATCTAAGCTTTGGGCAATTGTGGGATTTATAAACCCTTGTGTGATGTTTTCTCCTGCCAGTAATGGCAAAAGTTGTAGTTTCTGAATTGCACCCTTTGCCGAGTTTGCGTGAATTGTTGCCATACCTGGTAAGCCGGAGTTTAGGGAAAGCAACAAATCAAGAGCCTCCGCCTCCCTTACCTCTCCAACAATTATTCTTGCCGGCCTCATTCGCAAAGCTTCTTTGATTAATTTCCTTAGTGAAATCTCACCATTGCCTTCTAAATTTGCATTACGCGTTTGTAAGGCGACGCAATCTGGCAAGTTTGGTTTTAATTCAAAAACCTCTTCGATTGTTATAACTCGTTGTGTTAATGGAATAGCGCCAGCAAGAGCATTTAGTAAAGTTGTTTTACCTGCTTGAGTTCCTCCGCTAACTAAAATATTGGCGCCAATATCCACGGCATATTTAAGAAGCTTTGCGATTTCTGAATTGATTGCGTTTAGAATAACTAAATCTTCCAATGAACTGCTTCGCATTAAATGCTTTCGAATATTCACTGACCAATGAGTCGCTGTTACCTCCGGAATAGCTGCATGTAATCGGCTGCCATCAGGCAAGCGTGCGTCAACAAAAGGATTCGAGACATCCAATCTTCGACCACCCCAAATTAATAATCTCTCCAATATTTCTCGGATATCAGATTCGGCTAGAACAAGATTTGTTAGATGAGTGTGTCCCTGTTTAGCGATAAAAATTCTATTTGGTGAATTTATCCATATCTCTTCAATCTCAGGATCTTCAATAAACTCCTGCAACTGACCAAAAACTGAACTGGTTTTCATGGGTAGAGATTAGATATCTGAGTAAATTAAGGTTCAGATCTCTTATCTTGTGTGTATATCTAATGGACTTTTATACTTTTTGTAGCCAGTAATGAACTCTATGTAATTTAAATTTGTGTGATCAATGGTTGAAAGCTGGATAAGTAAGGCAGTAATTACTACTTAAAATGTTTTAGATCAATACTTTGGTACCAACTCAATTGATTCTGATTCTTATCTCTTGGAATGATCTCAATAGCCATATTTTTCGGAATTAAATCCATAATTCGATTCTTCAATAGTTCTAATCCATCAGGGGTAGCAGCGTTAATAAAGATCCAGAATCCGGTTTGAGAAACTCTTGAAATGCAATCCGAGCCTCTTGTTATGGATTTTAAGTCGAAATTTATTTTAACCAGAAAAGATTCTATTTCAGTCTTAATCGTGTTGATAGACACATCTTTGAGCTCTTTGGCCAATAGATTTTCTAGATCTAGTTTTAGTGAGATTATCGCTAAAGAGCTCCCATTTCTTTCTGCGATCTCAACATCTCTTTTAACTATTTGATTAAATCTATTTGGAGCCATTGCACCAGTTAGTAGGTCTATTTCTCCATCATTTTCGAAGAATAGAGACTCTTGGATTTCAATTAGATTAATCATGGTCGAGTTACAGAGTAATATATGTATATGGATTGGAAAAGATACTTTTCATTAAATTCTTCGCGTAACCGCGCAATAGTTCTACTCAAATTCGAGTCGCTAATTGTTCTCTCCTTGGTTCTTTATCTTTTACTCGCACCATTGATTTCCTCCGTAACCGCCCCAGAATCACTTGGCGCTGAAATAGTTTTTGGATTTCTAGGATCGGCTGGTCTCTGGATATGTGCCCGAGGTTTTAAAGAGGGTAAATCATTTGGCAGAGCACCTGCCGTACTTGCTAATTTAATTGCACTTGGAGTTTCTTACTACATGATTCAGGGAAACTTTTTAATAGTTGGAATTCCATTGGCAGTATTAGCACTGGTAACAATGATTTCAGCGGCACTCGGTTATAAAGATTAACTTTCACAATAAATAAATATTTCAATAATATTCTAATAAAAAATAATTAATTCAGTTAAGTGGTTACCACTCAACTATCTGACGATCCTCCCAAAGAAAACCAGTCTTATCTGTTGCAGGATCAAACTCTCTAGTTGCCAGCCATATTGCTGTCTCAGCACCCTCTTCAGCTGAACGTGGTGCATCTGGTCCGCCCATGTCAGTGCGCGAATGATTTGGACAGATTGCATCAACTAAGAAACCGCGAGCGCCATTTCCAGTTTCATATGAAAGATTTTTAACAAGTGCGTTAACACCTGCTTTGCTGATTCGATAAGGAGCAAGTCCACCATGAGTTCCAGGTCCTGACATTCTCCCTAAGCAGGCACTGTAAACAATTACGCGGTTTTTATTTCTCGCCTCTGCCATTGCAGGTCCAAGATGATTAATAGCGGTAAAGACTGAATCTAAATTAATTGAAAGGGTACGACGCCACTCTTCATCATTTGTGCGCAAAGTTTTTGACATCTTGTCGCTCATTACGCCATGGGCCAAAACTAAAATATCTAGTGGGCCAAAACCATTACTAGTCGCTTCGTTTGTTATATCTGTAAGTACTTCTCTAAACTTTTTGCTATCTGCAACATCTACTGCGCGATACTTACAACCTAATTTTTCAGCTGATGCTTTAGCGCGCTCTTCATCTTTGCCAATAATGTAAACAGAGATTCCCTGCGCAATTAATCCCTGCGCTGTTGCATATCCCAGGCCGCGAGATCCGCCGGTAACTATTGCCCACTTCATGATGCCCATTTTGTGGTGCTCATTTATTTGCCCATTTCATTGCTCAACCTTGCCCCTTTATATGAATTTGTGCCACCCCCGCTAGTTGATGAAAATGGGTGGTCTCTCTCACTAATCCATCGGAAATTCTGGGTTTATCTCACCTGCCTTGCCCATTAAGATTAGGGGATAGATTTTTTGTTATAAATTACTTTTATAAGGAGAAATAAGTGACTCAAGCCGGAGCGAATACGCCCGCTAATCACTTTGGTGGCACCTTTGGTCCCAATGAATGGCTTGTGCAAGAGATGTATGAGCGCTACCAACAAGATCCATCTTCAGTAGATAAAGCTTGGTGGGATTTCTTCGC
>JACCDP010042033.1_pt1 | contig 10098 bp, 10 predicted proteins | sample 7445841 | NCBI WGS metagenome assembly JACCDP01 (sample SAMN15323441, study PRJNA562643) | freshwater metagenome | isolation source: river surface water | place: USA:Blue River Watershed | collected 2017-08-17
AGCACGGATGGACTCCTTTTCTTCGAATTCTCTTCTCGGTTTCTTTTGTTGCGGATATAATATTCCAGTGGGCCTCCTTTAGTCTGGGGGTCGTAAAAAATGTCCTATATACCACGAAAATCTAGTTCGTATAATGTTAAAAAAAATGATGTGTATTTATTTGAAATATACCCAAGAGGCATCCTTATTAGCTTTATTTCCTGTAGTAGGAAAAAAAATGAACAATGGAATTCGCCATCTTCAGTAGCTCTTCTGGGCTTGGGTAGAAATCTTCTTTGCTAAAATAGTTTTTTTAAAATAATCTGAAAATAAAAAAAAAACAGGTAATAAAATATTTCCTTACTCTTCACAAATTTCCATAAGCCACGAACCAGCGGCGTGTAAGATCAACAATTTTTAGCTTTTTTTACGCGTTTCATCAAGACGGACGATTTAACACCTCGGATTCCTTTGCGCATTAGAGAGACAATGGACAACAGGGGATAGCATTCACTATTCACATATAGTAAAGAGATAAAACAAAAAAGTCGCGATAAATTTAACAGAGAAATAAGCTCAGCCTACTGTGCCGTCAATCACTCCCTCATTGTTAACGAGATTGTCTTCTTCCTCGTCGGTCGTTTTCCCATCATCGGATCCGTTCGTCCCATCGCCATCATCGTAGCCGTTGGCTGCCTCCCGATCATACTCAATAGTTTCCGTCTCGGCGACGTTGTTCACAGCAAGGCCGTTTTTTTCTCCGCATGTACCAATCGGTTCGTTTAGTGCATCGAAGTTTCTTTCGATTTCAGTTTGGACTTCGGGCCCATTACTAGGAGATACAGCTCCGTTAGTTGAGTCACCATTAATGTTGTCAACGTATCGAGGCACGATGCCGTCCAGTACGTGGCCGTTTTTTTCGCTTCCACTGCGTACATCGTTGCAGATTACGACTTCAGCTCTTCCGCCAATAGGCCTATCCCTATTATGTGCAGTTACACGTACAGTTTCGTCTCCATTTTCGTCAAGACCAACGCTGTGATTTTCACTCGATCTCAAAAGCCTGTTGGCTCTTTCAACATGTAAAATAAAGCATAATTAAACAAAATAAAACTGCAAACAATTTACGGAATGAAAATCAATTTTCATATGTAGCTACCTAGAACGGAAGTGACAGCTGCTTCGGGCACAAACGGAAAGCTTCTAATAAACAGTGATATAGCTTTCGAACTAAGAATCGACAAAATCTGATCATCTTTCAAAACGGTTCCACGGCTGTTGACGAAATTTTTGACCAAATTCATCTCTTGCTATAGTTTCAAATACAATAGCTTGATAGTATTTACATTAACATTTTAAAAGAGAAATTTCCTTTACCTTTTGAAATAAGTTCTTTAAGATTGCCGGCTACAATAAACTTAGAATCGGAAACGTCGTTGTCCACACTTGCAGAATACTTCCATTCACATAACTCAAAGAGAGACATTTAAGTAAGAAATTAATGGTTACCAAAAACACCCGTACAATTAACACGAAATGCAACCTGCACCTGCTACTTTTGAATGACCATTATCTTTTCTCGTGGCGTTTCCCCACAAAAAACGCCCTTACAGAAAATCGCCTTCTTACTAAATCAATCCACATGTCCTCGGGAAATTTCTTAGCGGGCCCAACCCTCAAAACATAATAGACGTTTCTCAAGTCAGTCTACAAATCGAGCCAGGCAAGTAATGTCGTGAAGGAAAATCTTTCTCCAAATCTGTTTGGTAAAGTATTTTTTGAAAGAGATTAGAAATTTTATATCTTGTGCGCTTATTTCTATTGCTTGAATACGTAACAGTGCTGTTAAAGAATTTTCGCCTATATCCTGAAAATCAAATCGGACCAGTGTTCGCCATCTAGAACGTTCGTGTTTTTCCGTCACGTCCGAAGTTTTTCGTGCATTTAGGATTCGTTGCTCTTGGTATTTTATGGCAAGAAGCGTAAACGTGCATAAGTGAATTTTTTTTGATTTTGATATATTTTTCCTATGTAGAGTCATGAAGTTGTTTAAATGTCCTCTTTGTCCCAACATCTTTGATACTGTACTTCTGCTGAGAAAACATCTTAAGCCTCGTAATCACAAAAGTGTATGGGAGATGCCCATGTCTTGTAAACAAAGTCGATGCCACTCAACAGCGTCAGGAGTTTCCAGCTTCATAAGACCCCAGCTAACATGACAATAAGGTCCGTTATCGGTCCAATAGTATTCCGACAATATTATTTTGGACCACTAATACCCCAACAATGGCCCGTAAAGCTTTCTAACTGGGACACATTAGACTAAGGCATGTCGACGACGACGATTCTACATTTCACATCGATGACAGTTCTGAGGAAAGACTCACGGTTGATCACATGGAAACGGACGAGTCAGTTGATCCTGGCTTGCCGCCCGCTGGAACGCCTGTCATAGCATCCAGTGTTACGCCCGTCGAAGTAGACACTGTAGCACCGGAACCCGTCGTAGAGACCGTCGCAGAACCCTTTTTCACGCCCGTCGCCCCCGTCATCGTGCCCGCCGGGTTAACCTTGCAGCTTATAAAAGAAAAAATGTCGAGAGAAATGTTTGAAATGATTCTATCTCTGAGGGGTAAGGGGAATGTCCCATTGTCACTGAGTGTAGATTTTGTTGCTTTTGTGAAATCATTTACAAATACTCTTATTGACGAAATGTGTTCACTTGCTGAGAATCATTTTGCTGAACAATCGGGAGCTAGTGATGTTTTAATCGCTAGTTTCACTGAGACATTGAAATCCCTCTTGGGTATTTTTGACTCTTTTAAATCAGAGAATAGGATCCGAAAACTATCCGAAAATCATGCCAGATTTGTCGCACCTCAATCTTTTCCTCTTGGAGTAAGGGTTGATAGCGTTATTACATCAGAGGGACCTGTCTGTGTTTCCCGAACAAATGCTGCCCATTTCAAAAACCTTGAAATCCTTATTGATTAACGATCCCTTGTTTTTGGACATGCTTATTTCAAGCTACAATGTGCAATACGAAACAGGCGTTTACTCAAAATTTCAGGACGGTAGTAAATACAAGGGGTATCCAATTGTAGCGGAAGGAGATAAACTTGTTGTCCATATTCAACTATATTCTGATGGGCTAGGACTAACAAATCTCTCTTCCCCGTCTGCAACTAACCATAACAGCACCATGTTTTATTTTCTCGTGTTAAACATGCCGCCGAAATATAATGCCGCTTTATCCAATATTCATCTTGTTGCGATGTGTAATTCATCAGACCTAAAGTATGAGAATGGACAAGACGTCTTATTAAATGCCATTGTTGATGATCTCTCCGATTTGGAATCCGAATCGGGTTTGAAGTAGAAATTTTTTCTAGAGGCACTTAAATAATTTGCCTTGTTAACTCAGTTTACTGGGGATAATTTTTCCATGAATCAGATTTTTGGTTTGACAGAAAGTTTTTCTCACGACTTTTTCTGTTCCCTGTGCAATTGCACTAGAGATGAAGCTCAAAACCTTTTTGATGAGAAAAGTTTTCGCCTCCGAACCCCTGAATTGTACTTAATAGATATGGAAGAACTAAAATTTCCCAATCAGCCCAATGTTAGAGGTGTAAAAAGGTTTTGCGTGTTCAATAGATTGAAATTTTTCCACTTAATGGAAAACTGGATCAACGACTGTATGCACACATGTCTTCAAGGCATTATTCCATACGTCTGTGGTCTAGTCATCAAAACTTTAGTGAATCAAAAATTGTTGACCGTTGATGAGCTCAATGATGAGATTTCGAAAATTTTTACAAGATTAAATATTGATAAAAAAACAAGCCTGGTTCAATTAAAGACGAGGGAAAACATGGAATATCTTTTAAAATGTCGGCAGCATAATTGTGGGCATTTATGAGATATTTTCCCTCTTCTTGTTCTCATCGTATTCGGCAAGAAAATGAATATTGGAACTTGATTTGCCTATTTTATTGTCTGAAATAATAGATCTAGCAATGGCCCCAAAGTTGCGTGACTCTACTTTGCTTTATTTTGAATACCTCTATGTTTCTTTTTTGGAAAAATTTAAAAGATTGGATCCTACTGCTTCCGTACGCCCTAAAATGCATTTTTTTAATTCATTTCCCAACAATTGTTCGGAAAAATGGGCCCATGCGGACATTTTGGACGATGAATTATGAAAGATTGAATGGTAAAATTAAAGCGCCGGCCCATATCATGCAGAATTATCGCAATCCCCAATACACACTAGCTTATCGTCGTCAGTGTGCCGTCATAAAGCCTAGTTATTGCTATAAGGACTCGGTCATAATCCATTCCGCATTAGAAATGCAAGTTTCTTCTTTTCCTATTAATGGCATTGATATTAGTTCTTACTTCGGTGTTTCTTCGATATCTGTAACTGATTGCGTCATAAAAATGGCACTGAGCATAAAAAACATTTTTTTCTCGTCGTAGAAAAAATTGATCGTGGTTTCATATTTGGGAAAATTGAAGCCATAGTCTTTGAGAATAAAGATGATCCATTGTTTCTAATGAACTTTTACAGTACAAAACAATTTGACCACCATTCATTCTGTTACGAAATCGAACGCTTATACCCTTCCGTAGGTCGCCTTTGTCAAGTAAAAGACCTTTTAGATTTCCATCCACTCGATGCATTCTACAAAGATAACAGGCTTTTTGTACGATTTAAATACTTTTTTTGTTTTGATTATTTCACCCTTCCCGCCCTAAACTTCCTATGGTTAGTGCATGTGTTTGTATGGACAAGTCCCTTTCTCGTTATATTATTGTCCCTTCCCCAGTCAATTGTACTGGAGTTCTCCAGTTCGTTGTTTACGTCTGTTTTCTTCTAACTTGAAATGCGAAACAAAATAGTTTTTGGTGCTTATTGTCAAATCATGTATTTGTTTTTTTCAGTATTGTAAATATACAAATCACAGATAAAATCAAACAAATGTGGCTAAAAAAGGCAAACTTCACCAAAGGGCCCAATCTGTGTATAAAGTTGTTAGAGTGAGATTGCGGCAGGAAAAATTAGAACATCTCCACATAACGCTCACTCTCACAAAGGAAAGCCCTGAACGGCGAAAATAATCAGGAATAATAAAAGCTTTCTCTGAACTCCCTCACCGTCATGCTTTCTAAAACCAAATTTATATAAATTACATACATCACTCGGCTTGTTTCTTATGTTTTCATTCTTATAAACCCGTCACACTGTGAGGAAAGGTAAATGAAAGTAAGATATAGTTATCATGGTTTTTTGGGGAAAAATAATTTATTTGTTTACTGTTACTATTTACTATTTACTATTTACAAGCAATCAATACAATTATTTTATATTTACTATATACTTTTTACTATATACTTATTGCTGGTTACTGTAAACAGTTCACTATTCCATTTTTTACTTTTTATTGTGTACTGTTTAATGCTTACTATTTACTTTTTACTATATACTTTTTACTTTTTTACTATTTAATCTTTACTAAATCCCCACCCAATGCCCCAATTTTTACTTACTTTTTACTGTTTACTATTTACATTTACTATATAATTTTTACTTTTTTACTATTTACTACATCCCCACCCAATGCCCCAATATTAACCGGTTCTCCCGTTAGGGTCTGTGATATAGTAAAAGTTAAAGTAATAATATAGTAAAAAAAGCGATCTCTTGCGATACTTTTCCCAGTTCTCATAATATGAAAATAACGTTGGTTATTCAAAGCGGAAAGCAACAGAAGCTTTCCGTCTCATCATCACCCTTCACATTTCAAGGTCTCTCTCAAGGGCGATCATATTAGAGAGAGAGTTCAATTTTGGGAGTTTCACTCTGGACATTTAATATGCAAACTTAAAAAAAAACAATGCATTTCGTCCTGAGAATATAATGCAACATTCTCTCTACCAACTGCTCGGCATTCGTCTTTAAAAACAGAAATTATCCTTTGGGCATCGAAAAGTAAACGGACTGCTCTAATATTTCTATGCAATGTATAAAGACATTGTCTGTACAGTTTACTGCACAGTTCGGGGTACCATTTCTGATGCAATATTTTTAGAGAGAAATTGACGCGGAAACCAAGGCTTTCAAAGTCTTCGAAAGAGAAGGTAGGTCCTGCCTTCTCCCTTCCTTGCCTGGCAGGAAGTAACTCTAAGACACCAAATATTGATCAAAGCAAGAAATCAAAAAAAAAGAACACGCACCGACGAAGAATTCAATGGTATTTAAAGTTTCGCATTCGGCACTAAATAACTTTGCTCATTTCCTTGCAGTATGCGGAATTCGGTGATATACTTTGGACCCAGTGTATGGGGCCATGCGAAAGGTGGTTTCACAACAACTGCGCCAAGATTAAAAAGCCTTTAGGCAAACAGGATCGTTGGGTCTGCGTTAAATGCCAAAACAAAACAGAATGTCCCCGTCGCAACAAGTCAAAGAAATAAATTTGGTGGCTAATGTCAATGCTTTTTATCCGTTAATTTTTCTTATTAGTTTGTCTAACTTTACTTATGAAAACCAAGCTCTCAACCAAGTCATTTAAATAAAATTGTTGTTTTCTAATTGGTATATTGTACCAAACTCTATCACTTTGACTATGAGGACCCACACTGTACTTAATTGTAGTTCCAAAGGAAAATTTCATTAAGTATGCGTTAATGTAACATACGAGAGTGTTACTCTTTAAATCGGCTATAGATGAATCAATACTGACGTAGCCAATTTAACGACTGCAATAATATAATAATTATTTTTTATGAATGATCAACACTGAAATGAAACATGAGCACAACATAAGTATATGTTTTATGTCAATATATGAACACATTTTTACAGAGGCACAGGCTAAAGAAGTAGACTTTCCTATTTTAATATATTATTTTTCAAACGCGATAATTGTTTGTAACAGTTAAATAACAAAAACTGAAATTCGTGGGATTGCCGGCGCGTCAACTATGAGCGAAATCAGCACGGAAAGCAGTCAAACTTAACTTAACCTCTCTACGGAGTACGGACTAAAGAACTAGTGTTCATTGGTAAGATTCTTTTTTAAATCACCATAACTATTGAAAACATTGAAAAACAAAACAATCGTCGCGCCACCTATGAGAGAAATCAGCACGGAACGCAAATTAAACTTTAAAAAATTCTACTCAGCTATCATTCCGATAAAAATGTATGCAATTAAAGCAGGCTTATAGAGAATTTTTTTCTACGCAACATATCATGTATATCTAGAAAATACCAATGTTTAGCCCAATGTTCTCATAAACACAAAATTTGACCTAACCTGAAGAACGGATAATCCTTGATGTCACTTGTGGCCAATACTGCAGGATTCTAGTTTAACTAGCTTCTTAACTGAGATTATTGCTGATGTGCAGATGGATGAAGTCTCGAAGCACAACAGCAGGTCCTCCAGTCCTGAAACCATTGCATGCTTAAACAAATTAACAGGTCCTTGAGTTGAATCCCGAACATTAAATCCAGGAAAGACAATAATATAGAACGCAAAATTAATAGGTTAAATTAGTATGACAAAAGGGAATGATTTTACTTTTCTGATCACGTCCACCAGATATCCTTTCGACATCAAATGCACTTGATACGATTCGTTCACTTTATTATCTATTTTCGAATTTTCTCTTAACTTACCAGCCATCTTTTCCAGTTGTTAGTTTTAGCAGTTTACGGAGAGGAACCACACAATTGTCGAAGCACAAATTGTTTAAATCTCACGCAGAAGAGATGGGCACGGCAGACGACTGTTAAGAGAAAATTCCGACTGACGGCTCAAAATGCTGAGGAGCATATGACGGTGGGGTAGCATTACGTTAGAGTACAAATATTACAACGTAATTTAACTTTATGACTTTTTAAATCGGTGACAGGGATTAACGAAAATTAATTAAAAAATAAACTCCAAAAAGGAAATCTCTCTTCAGAAATTTGAAATTTCTGAAGAGTGTAACTGGAAACCTTGGATAATAGAATCAAGCTTCGACGCAATTGTAAGGTAATTGTGCGTCCCTGTTAACAAATTGAGCTGCTACTTTAGTAATAAATAAAACAAAAAATTTTGACATACCAGCAAACCGCTTGATGGCAATCGCAGCCGATTTTCTGAGAAAAACATGTGACTTTTCATCAGTGCCAATTTTTTCAACCCAATGAGCCGTTACGCCAAGGAAGCTGCGACTTTTAACGCCCCAGATGTCGGCAGTCAAACACACACTTTCAACATTTTCGAATTTCAATTGAATCTCGGCTTTAAATTTTCCGATTTCATCTACAAGCAGTTTCTTTAGTGTTTTAACACAAAAAATTTCGACCCTTGGATCAATCTCTCGAATAAGATTCCTGAAAGATTCACTTTCAACAGTTCGAAGAGGTAAAGCCTCGGAAACTATAAAATCTAAGAGAAGCTTATTGATTCTTTCTTGTTTATCAACGTCGAGTTTCTTTTCAGCGTCTTTTCGCTTTTCTGCGGTTTCTTTTTTTTTTGTTATTGTGTCTGGCTGAAGGGCCTCTTCGATTGTTTCCTGCGTTTGTTTCTTTGCATTTGGGCTTTTTGGTAAAAATAAAGAGGGCGAGCGAGCCCTTTTCTTCGTTTTATTTTTCTTATATTCATTGAATAAAGATACATGCTTCGTTTGTATATGACGTACCCAGTTAGAGGGATTCCCAAACTGTACCTTAGAGTCGTAGTTACAATGTTTACACTTGCCACTAACATTGTTTTGTGCAAATTCCCTCTTCTTCTCTTTTATTAGAGTAAGGTTGTCCGAAATGGTAAATTCTTCTAACACAGCTGGGGTAAATTTGAAATACTTAAACACCCCTTTCTCATTCCACTTAAACACGGTAACAGATTCGGAAGCCATAATTTACAATCTGAATGCAGAGTGCAGACTAAGTAATTACAAAGATGAGTCTTTGTTTATCTAAAAGGAACCTCGCAAAAAAAAAATGCTGAGTTGCCATTGACGTTTACGGAAATTTCGCGGATTTTCAAAAATTTGTACGTCAAAAGTCAACGTCAAAAGTCAACGTCAAATAATTTTTCCGTCATAAGTCATAATCAGCAAATTATTGACTTAAGTCGTGACTTACGTCAATTTTTGACTTAAGTCAGTCGATGACTTTCCGAACACTGGAAATTTCACATTAGTATAATGTTAGTAACCGAAAATAAATTTCTCGTTTGGCCAGTTTGCTAGCCAATGTCTTGTTAGAAAACAAACTTGAGAGCAATGGAATAAGTCGTTTGGGAACTGAGGCACATAGAGGGCTTGTTTAACATGCATATGCACATGCAATAACACGTATGTCTTGCAAAAAACTTGCGACTCGCGCATACCATAGTCACATTCGACCATGAATCAAAAGATAAACAGTTATTAAAGCAGAGGAATAAGACATTCGTATGAAGGAATGTAAAGAAGCTTAGAAAAAATATGAAAAAAATGAAAAAAATATGAAAAAAACTTTTGATCATCAACGCCACGACGGCCGACAAACGGCGGTAGACAATCAGGAATTAACATTAACTGTCAATAACCGAATATTGACCAAACAAAATGCGGGGGAAATTATTAGGCTTCGACTTAAACAACTTACAAATGGCTTCTTAGAGTGGCCAGGAAAGCAGCATTGCTGGGATGGGGGGTCGAGATTTTGAAAACGCATTCAGCAAAAAAGTTATAAAAACCTTCTAAATATTGTATGTATGTATGTATGTAAGATTTATTTATATAGCGCACTTATCATGCAAGCATGCTACAAATGACGCTAAAAGTACAGTCGTCGGTTAAGAAACAAAGAATATCATTGGGGAAACGCGGTACGGAGGAGGTGAGTCTTGAGTTTCGCCTTGAAAGAGCTGAGGTATAGCTCAAGCAAAAGCTTCTCGTCATGGATCAGTGCCTTCTGCAAGTATGGAAAGTCAAGGTATGTATGACTCGTATTAAAAGCAACATATCGAGTAATTTGAAAAGTAATGAACATGCTTTCTTTAAAGGTCCCCCTCTCAAGTTTTGCCCCGTCAGCTGAACTTGAACCACTTGTACCTAGTACATCTACGTCTA
>JACCDP010094728.1_pt1 | contig 10097 bp, 11 predicted proteins | sample 7445841 | NCBI WGS metagenome assembly JACCDP01 (sample SAMN15323441, study PRJNA562643) | freshwater metagenome | isolation source: river surface water | place: USA:Blue River Watershed | collected 2017-08-17
CGGTGTGGTATTCATCCAGGGCGTCGCTCAGGGTGTAGACCGAGCGCATCAGTTGCTGGCGCGTCAGGTCGGCGTCCTCGAGCGCGAACTCCACGATCGCCTGGATCTCGCCTTCGTCCGGATCGTACTCGAACTGCACCATCTTGGTCATGTGGCAGATCTGCAGGAGCGTCTGGAACAGGGCCAGCTTGTGGAAGGAGGTGCCGTCGTGATGGAAGCGATAGGCGCAAGGAGCGGCGATCTTGAGGAACTTGCCCTGCTCTTCGACGGAGATGACGATGTGCAGGAGCTTATCTCCGTCGACATCCACGTACTTCTTCATGGCGAAGCCGGTCCGAAGATAATCATTTCCCTCGGAATGGGAGTAGCGCAGGCCTTCGTCGGAAAGGAAGGAGATGACTTCGTCGATGGTGGTGGCCATAGTGTTCAGGAAAGGGATTTTTGGATGAAATCGAGGGCCTGCAGCGTGTCGGGGTGCTTGGGACCTAGGGCGAGGACGAAGCGCCGATGTACTTCTTTGAATGTTTCCTGTAGGCGCAGGAAAGGCTCAATCTCTTTATTATGGGACTGCCCGGCCGGAGTCGCCTTCCAGGCCTTCTGGAGCTCGCCCAGCCGGGCAAAGCCGATCGAGGCCGCCTCGCCGAGTCCGATGTTCCAATACAGATTAGCCTGTAGTCGCGGCTCCTCGCCCGGCTCCAAGGCAGCCAGGGCTTTCCGATAGCATTCGATGGATGCCTGATAGGACTGCATGCCGGAATGCCAGAGACCTAGGCGATTGTGCAGACGCGCATACTCCGGGCCTTTGGCGAGACCGGCGTCCTCCAGGCACGCGATGGCCAAGCGCAGGCATTTCGCCTCTTCGTTGGGATGGTCGGGCCCATGCCACAGTTCGGCCAGATCGGAGAGCGTCCAGCTCAGCATGCCGTCAGCGACCGGGAACTCGTTCAGATAGGTGTCATAGATCTTGGCGAAGGCCTCCTTGGCCTCCGGCTTCTTGCCTCGGAACTTGAGCAGCCTTGCCTTCATCATATCCATCAGGAAGTAGATTTCGGAGGTGTCGCTCCTCAGTCCGATCTTGGGCAAAGCCGCGGCGATGTAAGCGATGTTGGCATCCAGGATGGCATCCTGAGGCTTGCGGAACTTGAACCCCAGATTGAACAGCCTCCAGAAGAAGCGGAAGATCGTGACGAGGTTGCGGTCAGGGAAGGTTTCCTTGCGCGGCTGGTACTTCGTCAGGACATCGCTGGATTCCTTGAACTTACCCAACGCCTCATAAGATTTGGCCAGCTTATCGGCATAGCGCTCGATGTCGGTCAGGCCCGAGAAAGGATCCTTGGCGGCCCAAGCCAAGGCCTGGTTGAGCAGAACGATCGCCTGCTCATGGTCCCCCCGCGCGGCGGCGAAGGTCGCGACATAGTTGGCCGCATGATCGCCCATGTGCTTCCATGGGTTCGGCTGCATGATGGCGATGGCGAGCATCTGCCGGGCGTAGTTCTCGGCCTCGTGATGACGTCCGAGGAAATAACAGGCGCCGGCCAGGTCTCCGAGGCGGGACTGGAACGAAGGGTCAAGATTGCCCACCCTCGCCTGCTTGCAGCGTAGATTGGCCAGCGCCAAGGCATGGATACGTTCGTAGTCCTTCTGGGCCCAGCAGAAGGTGATGAAACGGCGGCGGGCCAGTTCCATCTGAGGGCTGGGATTACCGTAGCGGGCGGCGACCTCCTTGAGGCTGCGCTCGAACTCCGCATAGGCTTCGGCGGTCTTATCCTGGGCCGCCAGCATCTCCGCCCGGGCGGCGATGTCCAAAGGACGCAGGTTCTGAGCCTGCTCCCAGTAGTCTTGATTGCTCTGCTGGCGACGGGCTCGCTCCATGGGGATCGGGCGAACCTAGGCTTACCTCCCCCCTTGTAAAGCCCCGAGGGCCGGAAATCCGTTTGCGAACCTTTGTATCAAAGTTTAAGAAAACGAGATGCCCCCCAAGCGCCAAGCAACGTTGACCCTATCGGGCCCCGAGGATCAGACCGTCGTGCTCGTCGCTGATTTCGATCAGCAGATTCTTAGCCGCAGGCAGGAGAATGGCTACCGTCGGGAACCGGACGGCGCCACGCCGTTCACATCCGCCGCCTCGGCAGACTTCTGGACACAGCTGGAAATCCTCGCGACGAAAGGTCTTCGGAACGGGACATGCGACATGGTCGACGGCATGGTCTGGAAGTTCGAGGCACGGGACGGAAAGAAGCGCTACTCGGCCAACGGCCAGATCCTCGGACAAGGCTATGTCGGCGATACGCCGCCCCAAGACTCCTACGCAGAGCTGAACGGCCTGTTCGAACTGCTCAAGCGGTAGGCCATGGCCAAGCCCTCCCACGCCATCGATCCCGCGCTCAGGAAGATCATCGAGGTGCAGCTCGAAGAGCTAGAACATAAGCATGACATCCGCATACTCTTCGCGTGCGGATCAGCCCTGCCTTAGCGCCAAAAGGATGTCCCGAGCCTGCACCTGAAGCTTGGCGTCGTCATCGCATGCGACCTTCAGAAAAAGCTGAAGAGAGCTATGGAGCTTAAGGACATCCACGTCGCTGCCCATGAGGACGTGCGGCTCAACCTTACGAAGACATAACTGTCCATGGACGACCGACACGCATTCACGATACCGGGCGCCCAGGAGAGGATGACGAAGATAAGCCCGGGCTTCGGCCTCGTCGTCGAGTCCGTAGAAGGTAGAGTTATGAGAGGTGCCGAGCCCCTTCAACTGTGGGAACACCCACCAGATCCAATGCCCCGATTTTCTACCCGAATTCAACTCAGCCAAAGCCATGCAGTATGACGTTTCTTGAGCCCGGATGAATCGCTCAAGGGACATGTCACGTGCCGTGAACGAACGGAGGAAACTAACGAAGCGTATCCATGCGTTGATGAGCAGGTCAGGCGCGAATGGGATGCGCATACGCAAGGTCAACCGATGACGATGCCACCATCCTCAGGCCACAACGGGTTACGAAAACTGACCAACCAACGGACATAATGCAGGAATTGCGCGTCGGTCATGTTATCGGGACGTCGCGCAAGCAGGGCCTCCAGCAACGTCATCACCTGTGGACGACTGGATAGCCCAGGAGACCTTGAATCACCGAAAAACATCCCTGGCAGTCGACTGGCCAAGAAAACCGCGGCCAGCAAGGGCGCGAATTCGACATGCAAAGCGAGCTGGCGGTGGGTGATCCTCAGAGGCGCCGAGTACCATTGACGGGGATCTTGGAACCTTGGGGTGCCGAAATCTCCCGGACTCATCTTCATCGCCTCATACTCGCGTGGATAGGCTACCTCGTCACCGTCGGAGATCAGTCTACGTGTCGCCGTGGCCAAGGGCTTACGACGAGTTGCGATGAGGCTGATCCAGCACTTGAGCACGACATCCTCGCAGGATGGCCCACCCGAATCATGACTGACCCCGTAGGCGGCCCCACCAAGAGAATCAATTTGCGGCCAGAGATTGATGAAGCTTCTGAGGAAGTGCTCCTTGTCCTCGGCAGGCATTTCAGGGGCCAGTGCGGCGACCCTTGCGGCCAGAAGAGCGGGCGGCACCGGCTTGTCGGCAGGACGCTCTGGCGCATCCTTTCCATCGAGCATATTGGCCCTCCATGCCTCGGCCACCAGCCCGGTTGCGGTGCTCTGATCAGAGTAAGGGAACATCAGCTTAGGGTTAGGTTTCTGAGGGAAAGCATCAGACACGCCTTAGGCTCGGCTTGGACCAAGGCGACGACTTCGGCCTCGGTCTTATGACGGACATCATGGATCTGCCGGGAGCAGCCGCGGCAGCTCAGTCGACCTTGCCTATCGACGCCCAGGAGTCCGAAGGCGGCGCTACCTTTGGGGCAGTGGACGTTCTTGATGAACACCCCCGCCGCGGTGAAGAGATCTCCGGTGGCCTGCTTGAAGAGCACGACCCGACTATGACGACACAGACGTCTCTTACAACATTCTTAAGTCTGATATGACCTGATTCAGGCAGGGTCGGGAACGCGTCACGACATAGTTGCCTCTCTGTGTTCCCAACCGCCAACCGCTTACCGCTAACCGCTCGCGGCATAGCCGCGGTTGGCAGGAATGACCGGCCGGTCATCCTAGCCGAGACCCCACCCCGCCCCATTGACAATCTTCAGAGGCGAGGCACACCTAGCCATACACCCCATGCACGACCACAAAATGTCCGAAGAGCCCATGAACGACACCGTTACCCTAGGTAAATTCATGCTCAGCCGCGGGATCTACTTCGTGGCGTCGAAGGTAGACAAGACGCTCACCCCTGAGGAAGGGAAAGCACCCTTCTCCATCAATATCGCGGGTGCGGTCAGAAGCCATACGCCCGACTACCGTTTCTTCATCGTGGATATCTTCGGCGTCGCGGAAGACTTCGACTCCGACGAAGACACCACGATCGGCCACAGGGTGATGCGGCTCGAAGACCTGCTGAAAGCCACGTTCTTCGCCGACTTCGAAAGCCTCAAGGCCAACGCCAGCGAATACACAGGCAATTACGAGTCGCTCAACATCGACTGAAGCCGGTCAGCACTCGGGCGGGAAGATACGGAAGACCTGGCCGCCGTCTGATTCCGAAGCGAAGAAGATGACGCCGGGGGCAATCGTGTCATCGGCGTAGACCCAGGCGGTGCGGCCAACGCCGGCAACCCAAGCCTTCAACAACGCATCACCTACCACCAGGCTGGTGACATGTTGCAGCAGTTCCGGACGCGGGGCCGGAACGCCTTTGCGAACAAGCTGGATCGGCGAAGCTCCGCCGCTGGTAACCGCAAGGATCTCGGTGGGCTGACCGAGCAGCTCGAGGACCTGCAGGCGGGTGGTATCACGCATGATGGACTGCCACTTCTTATGAAGCTCAGGACTGACCGTATAGGTCATGCGGCGCTGATCGGTCTTGATCGCGGCGAAGGGCTTAATCTTTTCGAGCTCCGCGGAGACTTCGTCAAAACGCTTCAGCAGAAGGCTGAATTCAATTTCACGCGAAGCCAGAGCATCAACAGCATTTTTTATCTCAAGGTTAAGCGACTGCTTGTTCTGTTCTTCAAATCGCAACCGGTCGTTCAGTGAGGCATTTTGCTGAACCAATTGCTTAACATTAACCTCCAAGGTCTTAACCTGGTTTTGCGCCTTATACAGTTCACCTTTGAGCTTATCCAACTCGGGGGCCGTCAAAGACACCCCCTGCCTAGGGGAAGGCGAGGATCCAGAACTAGCAGATTTGTTGTCTGATCCGAAAGGCCACATAGCTGGGGTTGGGGTAAGATTCGACGGAAGATTAATGTCAGGATTATCCGCTGACTCCAGCAAAGACTTTCGCTCCGGTTGCGTGGCATCGGGCCCTTCGGGAGAACTCCGGATAAAGAGGCCACGTAAACCACGCCAAGCATCGGAGAGCCACGTGACAGCACCTGACAGCAGATCAAATACGACCGTGAGGCCGTCACCTAGCAATCTGAAGCAAAAAGGCAGGGCCACAGTAAAAAACCATCCCAAGAGCTGCATAAAAAGCACTATGCCGACCAAAATGGCGATGACTCGAAACATGAGGATTGGGCACTCGAAGATATGGACCTGAGTTCTCTTCCGTCCGGAGGGTTGTTTAAGTTATAGAATCTTCAATCAGTAATCGCTGGCCAATGGGTCGGGGCCGAGAGATAACCGTGTCATACCATGAGCCTGTTCGAACCCCGTATCGACCGTGACCTCGCCGTACGTCTCGGCGAAGAAGCGGTCGCGATCTCCATGTTGGGCAGGTACGAGGGGCCCTCGGGCCTGGTGGACATTTCGGCCGGGGTGAAAGCCTCCGTTCAGGCGACGGTCCATTATACCGCCGACCACCCCCACCCCAGCCCGGCCAAGGGGATGCACAAGACGTCCTATGAGGTCACGAACGAGACCACCCTCTCAGCCCATCGCCGTCACCAAGCCAAGGGGCACAACGTGGTCTCGCTTAATTTCGCCGCGGCCACCAATCCCGGGGGCGGATTCCTCACCGGGGCCCGCGCCCAGGAGGAATACCTCTGTCGCTCCAGCGCCCTCTACCTGACGATCAAGGACTCTCCGATGTACGCCTACCACCGGAGGGAAGGACACAAGCGCTATAGCGACGCCATGATCTACTCGCCTGATGTCCCCGTCTTCCGGGACGATGAACACCGGCTTCTGCCCTCCCCTTACCACGCGTCCTTCATCACTTCCGCCGCGCCCCTGACCAAGCATCTCCACCCCGAGGAGCTCACCCTGGTCGCCGACGTCCTTCGTACGCGCATCTGGAAGATCCTGACCGTCGCGCAGACGCATGGTCATGACTCGCTCGTGCTCGGCGCTTGGGGTTGCGGAGCCTTCGGCAACGACGGGCACCAGGTCTCGGCACTATTCAAGTGGGCCCTTGAAGGTGACTTCAAAGGCGCCTTCAAGGAGGTCACCTTCGCGATCGTCGATACCTCACCCGAGAAGAAGTTCATCGGCCCCTTCGCCGAACGCTTCCTTACGGATAGCGAAGAAGTCGACATCGAGCCCCTCTGGGAGATCGTCGCCAAGGAAGTGGTCGGCAAAGCCAATGACGAATGGCGGCTGGTGCGCTCGACCAACCCTCAGGTCACCCATTTCCTCCAGATGGGCATGCATGGCACCAACATGAAGTGCCTCTTCATCCCCAAGAAAGGCGACCAGGAAGGCACCGGACAGGTCATCCTCAACGTTGGGCCTAGCGACCTCAAAGGTCTGCTTGAATACGCCGAAGCGCATCCCGAGTCGCTGCGGGTCCACCCCTTGAACTTCCCGATCAACTTGGAAGGCAACGGAGACAAAGCCGGCGAACCCACCAAATGGGAGAACGGCGGAGCCGTTTTCGCGCATGCCCATCTCGTGTCCCCCGCCGGGCCGGAGCTCTATGGGCGCATCGGGCCCTGGTATGCCGCCGCCCTTGAGGGAATCTGGGATTTCGTCGGCAAAGCCGCGAGATGGCACCAGGCCAAGAAAGTATAACGTGGCGATTTGAAAGCAAACCTCGCCCCCAAATCTTTAGTTCTAAGCTCACTAAAACACCCCAAGCGACCCTGTGAAAACTATCATTGGAATCGATCTAGGCGTGCATTCTGTCCAAGTCGCAAATGTCGACCTGACCGGTCAACCTATGATGTTGCTCAACCGAGAAGGACAACATTCAACCTCGTCGGCTATTCTAATCGCGGATGACAACATCATCGTGGGAGATTGCGCAAAAGAGTTGGTCGGCATTGAAGAACATGCCTTTGCCGAGTTCCTTCGCGACATTGGGCGTGGCATCACCCACAAGACGCCCCATGGAATTTTCTCCCCCTCGGACTTATGCGCCCTGTTACTAAGGCCCATCATTGAGCATGTCAGTTCAGTCTATGGTGCAGCCTCAGCCGTAACGATTGCCATCCCACACAACCTCAGGGGCGAAGCACGCTCGGAAATATTGAGGGCGGCAACACTGGCGGGAGTCTATCAGCCTGACCTGATCAACGATAACACAGCGGAAGCGCTTTACCTTCGAAACACCCACAATCTTAAGGAAGGCAAATATTTGCTAACCACCTTAAGGGCAGGTAACGCCGATGTGACGATCTTTGAGGTTGCTGGGGATTACCTCAACATAGTCGGCTTGTCTGGCGTGCAACAACTTGGGTCGAATGACTTGAGAGATTGCATGACGAGAATGGTATCCAGAAAAATCTCAATGAAGGTCGGAAAAAAAGTCACAAGGGAAGTCCTGCCTGGTGACTATTGCTTCGGCGATCATAACGCGGAAGACATAATCCGAAGACTAGGGACGCAAAACATCGTTAAGCAGATAGTAAGAAGCTTGGAATTTGGGGGTATTGAGATCGAAATCACCCGGGAGGAATTCCGCGAGAGAATCGCAAGTCACACCCAGCAAATCGAATATCTCATAGAAAGCACCTTGGATAAGGCCGGCGTCCCATCTCAGGAGCTCAACGGCTGCTTTCTTTCTGCGCCTAAAATCGATCGTCCATTCTGGGCTCCCAGCATCACTTCTATGCTCGGAATGCAGCCGCAGTTTACGCCAGAGGGCTCCATAGCAATGGGCGCAGCCTTGTATGCGGCTATCAAATCTCGCGACTCGAACCTCTCGCTCATGGGCCTGAACGAGATTGAAAGTATCAAGGTACGAGACGTGGCACCCTACTTCATCGGTATCCTGGAAATCGACTGGCTCACCCGAAAGAAGCGCAATCGAATCGTGATTCCCAAAGGAGAGTACCTGCCATGCAAGCGAACATTCGAACTCATTGCTGATGACTCGGGTCGTATTCCTGAAATCATCGTGACCCTAGCTTACTCAAACGAGGATGATGCAGACGAAGTCAGTGTGCTTAAGACAATCAAACCCAAGCAATCCAAACCTAACTCCAAGCATACGCTGACGATCACGGTCAACGAAAACGGACAGACCTCAGCTACGCTTCGTAATGATGACGATGACTTATCTCGCTTCATGGAAATCAACACGTGACCAACCCTAAGTTACAATGAGCTCAAAGAAATCGGACGACGCCGGGAAGAAATTCGCCGACAAGCCATATAAGCCGAGAAAAAGGACGAAGAAGCCGAAGTTCTCCGCTCGGCCGTACAAGCCCAAGAAACCCAAGCCCAAGAAGCGCCGGACTGACGAAGAAATCCTGACCGCCGCCCGCAAAGAGCTGAAAACAATCAAGAACAGGCTCCGACTTGCTCCGACTTCCCGTCGTAAAGCGGAGCCTTTTCGCTCTGACGACAAAGGCTTCACCCAGGTAAGCAGCCGTACAAAGGATAATACAGCCAGTCTTGGAAGTTCACGCGGAAACCACTTCGGTCGTAACGAACATAAGCCTGTGAGGATATCCGAGCACCCCTTGCTACCCATGGGGTTCACATCGGTCGCGCGAGGCCAAGCCGAATCCGGCGCCGTATTCGCAAGCGATTTATTCTATGCCGTTTGCGAAACGAAACCGCTTTGCTTCAGCCAAATGCTAGATTACTCGGCAGGAAAAGGAATCCAACCCATGCCTGTCGACACGCTATACTCCGCATCGATCTACTACCGGAAAAGCAAGAATCCGCGAGGCCCTTCATCGCTGCCGATCCATGTCTTCGGCATGACTTTCATAAACCACGAGCTGGCCATGAAACCCAGAGGCCTGTGGGGGAAACTGACCGGAAAACCCTTTGAGCCCGAAAAACTGGCGCTGATGCATTACTCTTCAGAAAACATGACTAGCCTGGGTAGCTTCGATAACGACTTTGACACCTTATCTGCCTACAAGCTGATGATAGTGAAAGCCTGCGAGGAACTTGTCCTGCACAGAAACGAGTTCAGGTACCTTGGCAGCCTCAAGGAATTCGGCCCAGACTCTCCGGCCTTACAGTGAGCATCCAGGGACTATTTGCCTACCAAAAGTCTACACCGAAAGCGTAAGGCATTACCTTCGCGCGCGGACAATAATGGGGTCAGACCCTATTAATGGGGTCTGACCCCATTACGTAGGCAGTGGCTGAAGTGGCTGACGCTGCCGGCGTTAAGCTTCCTGACGACCCATGGGAGTGATGCCGTGGTTAGCCTAAACATCTGGGCGGCGATCGACATTTTCCACGCTCTGACTCCATGTTCGCGGGCGACATCTGCCTCAGTCATTCCTGTATCAGCTAATAGCTGAGCGAAGGTGGCCTCGGTGTGACGATCCTCGAGCGCCTCCATCTCAGCCTGATTGTATCCCGAGGGATCGCCCGCTCCCACGGGGTTCTTGGCCTGTTCCCGCCGGTCAATGATCTCGCCGCTCGTCCAAGTTGATTCAAACATAGTCGCCTCGGGATCTTCGAGGCAGACCTTCTTGAGATGGGCGTTATAGCTAGCCCACCCTTCCGGCTCATCAGGATAGCCTATGAAACGCTCAAGGGCCTCACCGGGTCGTGCCTCTCCTCGCAAGGCGGGCTTACACAGACCACGGATCGCGCTGAGCTCGCTACGTGCAAGATCATCGACCGACACAAGCCCCTTACGGACGGGATTCAGATTGATGTAATCGAAC
>JACCDP011428321.1_pt1 | contig 10097 bp, 9 predicted proteins | sample 7445841 | NCBI WGS metagenome assembly JACCDP01 (sample SAMN15323441, study PRJNA562643) | freshwater metagenome | isolation source: river surface water | place: USA:Blue River Watershed | collected 2017-08-17
ACACCCTGTTCAAGGCGGGCGCCATCATGGTTGCACCCGATGGCGAGCTGATCAGTGACTGGAACCAGGACCGCAAAGCCTTGCTGGGCGCGCGCAGCGAGCACAGCGCTTATGTGTTGATGGACGCGCGCATTGCCGGCGCCTTCGTTCAGTGGCCTAACTACATCTCCACCGCACCCGGTGTGGCTTATGCCTACCTGGCGGACTACCGCAGCAATCGGCCGGATTTGTTCTACACCGACGACTCGATCGCTGGTCTGGCTGCAAAGGCGGGCATGGATCCGGCCAAGCTCAGCGCCGCTGTGGACAAGGTCAATCAGCAGCGGCCCTCGGCCGACTCGGGCGAGGCCAAGCCGGTGCGCTTGCAGGCCGGCCCCTGGGTGTTACTGGGGCCGGCCCGCCTGTTCGTCACATTCACCGATGGCGGCTTGGCCGTGGACGATGCCTTGCGGGTGCTCAATCGCCAGGGACAGGCCATCCCGGGTCTGTATGCCGCAGGTTCGACGGGCCAGGGCGGCCTGGTTCTTGAGGGCCACGGACACCATCTGGGCTGGGCCTTCACTTCCGGGCGCATTGCCGGCCGGCATGCTGCTTTTGAATCGCTCACCCCCTGAACTTTCACCCTTGACGAGGAGAGACACATGAGACCGAGCTTCATCCACACCGCGGCCCGAACGGGCAAATGGCTTTTATCGAGTTTGACCCTTTCGATGGCGGCGGTCATTCCCGCTGTCGCGCAAACTCCCGGGCCTGCAGCCACTGGTGCGTCGGCGGCCACCCAGTCATGGCCCAACAAGCCGATTCGGCTGGTCGTGGGCTTTGCTGCGGGGGGCGTGACTGAAATCATGGGTCGTGCACTGGCCCAGCGCTTGGCTGCTCAGCTCAACAGCCCGGTGTATGTTGATGTACGAACTGGCGCCGACAGCCTGCTGGCCTCACAAAACGTGGCCCGCTCCGAGCCCGACGGGTACACCGTGTACTTTGCTTCGGCCGCGCATGCTGTCAATCAGCACATGTTCAAGAAGGCTGGCTTTGATGCGGTGTCGGATTTTTCAGTGATCTCTATGTACTGCGACATTCCGAACGTGATCGCGGTCAATGCCTCTTTGCCGGTGAAGAATCTACAAGAGTTCATTGCCTATGCGAAGGCCCGCAAGGGGCAGCTGAACTATGCCACTTCGGCCAGCGGCACTTTTCTTGCCACCGAGCTCTTGCTGCGATCAACCGGCATCGATCTGCAGCGCGTGCCTTACAAGGGGGCGGCTCCTGGCATGTTGGCTTTGCTGGCCAACGATGTGCAGCTCATCGTTACCGGTATCGGGACGGTGGCGCCCTACCTGGACACCAACAAAATTCGGGTGCTGGCCATTGCCAGCGAAAAGCGCAGTGTGCTGGCCCCCAATGTACCTACCGCCATCGAGTCGGGGGTGCCCAATCACACCACCAGCACTTGGTACGCCCTGCTCGGACCGCCGAAGATGCCCCGTGAGTTGATCAACCGGCTCAACGCTGAAACGCGTAAGGCTTTGGCTGACCCGGAGTTCATCAATTCGCTCACCAAGCTCGGGGCTGTGCCCATGGCCACCTCGCCGGCCGAGGCAGAAGCTTTCATTCGCAACGAAGTGGAGAAGTGGCGCAAGGTCATCGTTGCGACCAATTCGCAGATCACGGACTGATCGACTCCCCGGCAGGCCCCTGGCGCCATCATGCAAAGCCCCTGCTTTGACGTGGTTGTCGTCGGTGCCGGTCTGGCCGGCTTGGCCGCCGGCCTACGTGCCAGCGAGCTTGGTCTAAAGGCCCTGGTGCTGGAAAAGGGTACGGGGCCGTCCTATCTGTGCAACACCCGGATGTCCGGCGGCGTTATCCATGCCGCTTATCGCCAGGTGATGCGCCCCGAGCAGGACTTGCGCGAGGCAATCGACAAAGCCACGGCCGGTTTTTCCAGCCCATCCCAAGCAGCTGCGGTGGCCCGCGATGGCCGCACTCTGGTGCGGTGGTTGCAAAGCCATGGTGTGCAATTTCTCACGGCCAGCGGCTACGAGTACCACAAATGGACCCTGGCTCCTCCGCCGCAGAACCGGCCCGGGCCGCAAGGGCCTGGCCGTGGCGCTGATGTGATGATGCGCCGCGTGACGGCTCGGCTGCTGGCCCTCGGTGGTGAGCTTGAGCAGGGTGTGCGTGCCAGGTCGTTGATGATGGAAGACGGTCGCTGCGTGGGCTTGCTGGCCAGCGGCCCCGAGGGCCAAACCCTGAGCTATCGGGCGCGGGCCGTGGTCCTGGCAGATGGGGGCTTTCAGGGCAATGCAGACTTGGTGCGACGCTATGTTTGCGATCGGCCTGAGGCCCTCAAGCAGCGCGGTGCAGCCACTGGTTGTGGCGATGGCCTCTTGATGGCGCTGGAGGCCGGGGCCGCCCTGATTCATCCGCAGGCGTTTTACGGCCATGTGCTGTGCCGTGATGCCATGCATTCCGACCAGCTCTGGCCCTACCCGATGGTTGACACGATCGCCACCAGTGGCATCGTCGTTAACCACCTGGGCCAGCGCTTTGTCGATGAGGGGCAGGGCGGTGTTTTCATCGCCAATGCCATGGCCTGGCTCGAGCAGCCCCTGGGAGCCATGGTGCTGTTTGACCATGTCACCTGGAGCGGGCCTGCCACTCAGCGTCTGGTGCCGCCCAACCCCAATCTGGTTAGCGGTGGCGGCACGATTTTTTGTCAGCCCACGCTGGAGCAGTTGTGCGCCCGGGCCGGTTTGCCCGCTGCCACTTTGGAGACCCTGGCGAGCTATAACGCGGCGCTTCGAGCGGGCTGTGTGCCGGAGGGTCAGCCGCAGCGCACGGTTAGCGCTTACCCTGCGCATCCGATCGAGCAGCCCCCGTTTTATGCCATCGCACTGTGCGCCGGCATCACCTACACCATGGGCGGCATTCATATTGACGGAGATGCGCGTGTGCTACGCGCCGATGGCCGTTGTGTGCCGGGCTTGTATGCGGCGGGTGCCACCACCGGCGGGCTAGAAGGCGGAGCGCAGGCCGGCTACGTGGGTGGCTTGCTCAAGGCGGGGGTGATGGGTCTGCGGGCGGCACAATCCGTGGCTTTGACCTTGGGCGCGCATCGCGGTTCAACTGCCGACCAGAGCGCCTGAAGATCCCCTATCAACAAGGACAAAACGCATGCACGCTATCTTGCTGGTCACCATGGAGCCTCCCGCCGTGCTGGAGGAAGAGTTCAACGATTGGTACGATAACGAACATGTGCCCGAGCGCCGGGCCATTGCAGGCTTTCTCAATGGCCTGCGCATGGTCTGCGTCAAGGGCTGGCCGCGTTATTTGGCTGTTTATGACCTCGAGCGGCTGAGCGTGCTCGACTCACCCGGATACCTTGATGTTTCCGGTGACAACTTCAGTCCCTGGTCCAAGCGGGTGCTCAATCGGGTGCGTGGCCAGTACCGTGCCGCTGGCGAGCAGGTTTACCCCGGGCAAGCGGTCACCGGATCGTTTGCCCGGCTCCTGCTGATTCGTCTGCGGAGCCTGCCTTTAGAATACGAGAGCTCCCTGATTGAGGCGGCTCGGCAAGGCTACGAAGGGCAACCTGGCGTCAAGCAAGTGCGGGTGTTTCGTATCAGTGAGCCAACGCATCAGGACCATCTGGTGCTGGTTGAGTCGACCCACAGTCTGACCAGCGATCCGATTCAAGCCGGTGTCTTTGGCGATCTGGCCGACAAGATCGATGTCGTTAACGAATATGCGCCGTACTGGGTGCGAGGTCATCTGGCCGGTGTGTTCAAGCAGCACTGAGGCTTGCTTGCCTGTCGCCACCCTGTTCCAATTGTCATGAACCTGGCCGCCGACTCCGATGTTCGCTCCGAGCAGGTCAAGGTGCTGGCTCGGGGTCTAAGCGTCTTGCAGGCCTTTGTTCCGCGCAATGAATGGCTGTCCAATCAGGAGATCTCAGAGCGCTGTGACTTGCCCCGGCCCACAGTCTCCCGGCTGACCAATTCGCTGACCGCTTTGGGGCTTCTTATGTGTTCGCCTCGCCATGGTCGCTACCGGCTGTCCCTGTCGGCCCTTTCTCTTGGTTTTGATGCCTTTGCCAGCGCTTCGCCGCTGGCCTCTGCGCGGCAGGCCCTGATGGGCTTTGTGCAGAAGCATGGCGGAGTGGCCCTGGTCGCCGAGCGCAGTGAGACCTCCATGGTTTGTGTGGAGGCGCATCAGCGTCAGGACAGCTTGCTCAGTGTGCGCATCTTCCAAGGCTCACGCCTGCCCCTGGCGATGTCGGCGGTGGGTCGAGCCTGGTTCGCCGCGGCCCCGGAGCCTGAGCAGCAGGCGGTGATGAATCGCCTGGCCCAGCGCCTGGGTGAGCGCGCCAAGCCGGCCATCAACCAGCTCAGGTACGAGTCTGGCAAGTTACGTCCGGACGGGGTGTATCTGGGTCTCGAGAACCTTGAAACGGGTATCAACGGACTGGGTGTGGCGCTGTGGGCGCATGGCCGGCTGACGCGGTTTGCCCTGGGCGCGGCCGCCCCGTCCTCCCATTTCACGGCGGCCGTCCTAGAGCAAGATGTGCTGACAGATTTTCTGGCGATGCGCCGGCAGATAGAGTCGCTGCTGGCTCTGGTGCCGGCCGGAACCTTCGATTGAGGGGTGGGCGACTTGGCTCGCAGATCACGCAGTGAGGTGGAGGCTTCAGGACTGAAGCTCGACGCGACCACCGAGGAGGCCAGTGGGCTCGCCCGCGGCATCGAAATCATGCGCATGCTGTCGGCCTCGCAGCAGGTGCTCACTATCCAGCGAGTGGCTCAGCAGTTGGGCTGCCAGGGTGCCATGGCCGAGCGCCTGCTGCGCACCCTCGCCAGCTACCGAATGCTGCGTGCACTTGAGGACGGCGTCTCCTACGTTCCTGATGTGAGTGTCTTGCTGCTGGGGCGTGCCGCAGCCGATAGTGTGCGCGCCGTCGGTCTGGCGCAGGGCTTGTTCTCGGCCGCGCTTTCCCAGGCCGGCTTGGTTGCTCGTCTCGATACGCTGGACCGGCAGTTCAGTGTCTGCCTGACGATGTCCGGGCCCATGGAATCTCGGCGGATCGGGCAGTTGCGCGATTTGGCCAGCTGTGCGGCGGGGCACGCCTTGCTGTGGCGCTCGCCCATGGCCTTTCGCGCAGCGGTGTTCGAGCGGCTTGAGGCACAAGGCAGTGTCGGCGCCGCCCAGCTCAGTGGCGTTTACCGTTCTTTCCAGCAGCTCGAGGACAAGAACTACTGCATCTGGCCGCCAGGGCTCGACGATAGCAACTTGCGCTGTGCAGCCACTGTGCGTGGCATAGATGAACACCCGATCATGGCTATCGAACTGAGCTTGACCGATCCTTCAGCGCAATGGCAACAGAGCGCCCACACTTTGGGCGCTCTTGCGCTGGATTTGACCGCACGGCTGAGGCAGGCCTTGTCGGCCTGAGAGTGCCGCAGCCCTGCTGGCAGGCGTTCACTCGGGCACGATACCGGCGCCGGAGGCCGTTCGGGTCCACTTGACAGCTTCTTGCTGGAAGCGCATGCGCAGCTGATCGGGTGTACTGGTCTGTACGTCCAGCCCCACGCTCGCAAAGGTACGGCGCAACTCCGGATCTTCTCCAGCCTGTCGGATGGCCTGGTTGAGCCGGGCCACCACATTGGCCGGCAGGTTGGCTGGACCGAAGGCGGCAAAGATGCCCATCATTTCGTAGCCCGGCAAATTCGCCGCTTCTGCCACTGTGGGGACATCGGGCAGTTGGGCGATGCGCGCCGGTGAGGCCACGGCCAGCGCCCGCAATTTTCCAGCCTTGAGCTGCGGCAGGGCCACGATGGTATCGACGATGGTGAAGTCGACCTGACCGCTGATGACATCGGTGAGGGCCGCGCCGCCTGCCTTGTAGGGCACGTTGACAAAGGACACCCGGGACATGCTGGCCAACAGCTCTGCCGAGACCCGCGTCACAGAACTGGTCCAGGCATAGGTCAGAGAGTTGGGCTTTTCGCGCGCGCGTGTCAGCAGGTCCTGCAGCGTCTTGAAGGGTCGATCCGGATTGATCAGCACCACCTGGGGCAGTACACCCAGAAAAGAGATCGGCGTGAAGTCTTTCTCAGGATCGTAGGGCACGGACTTGACCAGCGCCTTGACCGCTGCGTTGGTGGTGTTGGTGCCAACCAGCAAGGTGTAGCCGTCGGGCGCTGCCTTGGCCACTGCATCGGCACCGATGATGCCCACCGCTCCGGGTCGGTTTTCTACGACCACCGACTGACCCAGCAGGGTTGACATGCGTTGGCCGAAGACCCGCGCCACGGTGTCGGTGGCGCTGCCCGGGGCGAAAGAAACGATCATCTTGATCGGGCGGTTGGGGTAGTTGTCGCCGGTCTGTGCCTGCGTCGCGGTGCTGGATAAAAGGGTCGTGCCAGCCAGGTAGGCCAGGACGGGGCGGCGGCCCAGCCCCCCTTCTGGGAAAGCGGGTCGAGTCGGGCTTGAGGCTTTCATGGGGTCTCTCCTTGATGACTTATTTCATTATGATCATCTCAATTCTGTATTTCAAGTAGTCAAACAATAGGTAATAGCCCTATGGAAATTGGAAAAAAAACTCCATCTAATCAAAGTAATTTCGAAATTAAAGAAACATGCATCGGTTTTTGCCGGGGCTTAGATCGATGTCTTGAACCCTCCCGCCCCGCATGAAAGGAATGCTCCATGGAAGAACTCGATCGCAAGCGCTATGAGGCCGGAATGAAACTGCGGCGCTCGGTTCTGGGCGATGCCTGGGTCGACAAGGCGACCAATGCCCGCACCGAGTTCACCGAGGAGTGGCAGGCTTTCATCACCCGCTATGCCTGGGGGGAGGTTTGGACACGGCCCGGCATAGATCGGCGCACGCGCTCCTACATGACCCTGTCCCTGATGATCGCGCTGGGCCGCTGGGAGGAGTTCAACCTTCATGTGGTGGCTGCCTTCAACAACGGCCTGAACGAGCAGGATCTCAAGGAAATCATCCTGCATGCTGCTTGCTATTGCGGCGTGCCTGCAGGCAATAACGCGTTCGCTGAGGCATCGGCCACGCTGACCAAGATGGGGCGCCCCCCCAAACCCTTGGCCCAGTCGGGTCAATAAGCCCTCATCACAGATTGGACAGCCCGACTCCTATGCTCAGAGACGATGCGTTTGCTTCTAAGGTGGTGCTTATCACCGGCGCTGGAACCGGCATAGGTGCCGGTTTTGCTCGTCGGGTGGCTCAGCTCGGCGGGATGCCCGTGCTGGCCGGTCGGCGTATCGAGCTGCTCGACGCGGTAGCCCAGCAAATTCGCGCCGCCGGTGGCCAGGCCATGACCTGTGCGCTCGACATACGCCAGCCGCAGGACGTCAACACCACGATGGATCGGGTGGTTGGTGAACTGGGCCGTATCGACGTGCTGATCAACAACGCGGCTGGCAACTTCGTTTCGCGTGCCGAGGATATTTCCCCCAACGGCTGGAATGCAGTGATCAACATCGTGCTCAATGGCACGGCCTACTGCACGCTAGCGGCGGGCCGACACATGCTGCGCCAGGGGGCGGGTAAGGTCTTGAGCATCAGTGCGGCCTACGCTTGGTACGGCGGTCCAGGCACAGCCCATTCGGCTGCCGCTAAAGCTGGGGTGATTGCCATGTCGCAGACGCTGGCTGTCGAGTGGGGCCCGCGCAACGTGCAGGTCAACTGTCTGTGCCCAGGCTTTGTCGATACGGAGCAGTCGCGCACCGCGTTGTGGCCCACCGCCGAGGGTCAGCAAAAGATCATCAGCTCCATCCCGGCGGGCCGTTTCGAAACCATTGAAGAGACGGTTGAAATCGGGCTCTTTCTCTGCACCCCCATGGCCAACTACATCAACGGCGAGGTGCTTGTGGCCGATGGCGGTCAGTGGCTCAACAAGGGTGTCTTCGTGCTGCCAGAGCCGGGCCAGCGCTATCAGAAGGTTTGAGGTCATGGAATCGAGACCCGTCGCATTGGTTACCGGCGCCAGCCGCAATATCGGGCGTGCTGTGGCCCTTGCCCTGGCCCGCGATGGCATAGACATCGCTTGTGTAGGGCGGGATTTGGCCATGCTCGAAGAGACGGTGCGCGCGGTGCGCCAGTGCGGTGTGGAGGCCAGCCTGATCCTGGCTGATGCCAAGAGCACCGCCTCCATGGAGGCGGCGGTCGATGCAGTGATCGCCGATTACGGTCGACTCGACATCGTCATCAACAATGCAGGCTCTTTGCGTGACGGACTGCCCCAGGACATTGATGTTGGCATGTTCAGCGACGACCTGCAGGTCAATCTGGTGGCCCAATATGCTGTTGCCCGCCGCGCTTATCCGCACCTGAAGGCCTCCCCTCGACCGGTGGTGGTCAATATGGGTTCGGTGGCCGGGCAGGTGGCCTTCCCGCGCTGCGTCTCCTATGTCACTTCCAAGGCAGCCATCGAAGGCTTGACCCGCGCGCTGGCCATGGACTGGGCACGGGACAACATCCGCGTGGTGTGCATGGCTCCCGGCTACGTGGAGTCCGACATCTCCAAGGATATTTTGGCCAATGAGGCCTCGCGTGACTGGATCCTCAAGCGCATCCCGCTGCGCCGCGTGGCTCGGCCGCAAGAAGTCGGCGACTTCGTGGCTTACCTGGTTTCGCCCAAGGCCAGTTTTGCAACCGGTGAGATCTACTACCTCGACGGTGGTCAACGCATGGCTATTTGAAATCTGTCGACCCCGACCTGAGGCCATCTCATGACTGCTGCCCTAGACCGCATCGACACCCTCTTTGCCCACAACGCCCGCACGCTGCCGCACGCGCCGCACTTGCTGGAGGTTGGCGCCGAGTCTTGCCAGACCTATGCACAGACCTACGAGCGCGCCGCCCGTCTGGCCCAGGCCATGGTGGCTGCTGGCCTGGCCCCGGGAGAGCGGGTGGTGCTGTTCATGGGCAACTCTCGTGAGCTGGTCGAGCTCTACATCGCTTGTTCGCTAGCCGGGGCGATCTGTGTGCCAGTCAACACCTTGTCGTCAGCGCGCGAACTGCTCAATACGGCCCTCGATTGCACGCCAACCCAGCTGTTCGTGCACGCGCAGTTTGCTGACCGGATCGACCCGCAGCTGCTTCGGCAGGTGCCAGGCCTTAAGGTCGCCATCCAGGGTGTGATGCCCGGCTGGCGGGTCTACGACGATTTGCTGACTGAGCACGCCCCGCTACCGGCACCACAGCGCCAAGATCCCCAGGATCCGGCGGTGATGATCTACAGCAGCGGCACCACGGGCCGACCCAAGGGCATCTTGTTGCGGCATTCGGCCATTGTGCTCAACGCGCAGATGACGCAATCAGTCGCCCGCTACCAGATGGCCGATCGCAACATCACCTTGTTGCCTATGTTCTCGTCCTTCGGTTATTGCTGGGACTTCATCATGCCCGCCTTGGCTGGCTCCAGTCTGGTCATCCTGCCCCGCTTTGATCCTGAACAAGCCTGGCAGTTGGTGCAAAAGCACCGCGCCAGCATCCTGGTGGGCGTGCCGACCATGTTCGCACGCTTGTTTGATCCGCAAACTCTGCAAGGCAAGGACATTTCCAGTGTGCGCCTGATGGACGTTGGCGGTGGGCCAGTCTCCGACCGACTCAAGCAGGACCTCAAGCAGGTGCATGGCATTGAGATCATCGAAAGCTATGGACTGTCTGAGATATCGCCGGTAGCCGCTGCGCAGATTCCCTTTGATGTGCAGCGCCCGGGGTCCACGGGCCCCACCCTGCCGGGCGTAGAGGTTAAGGTGATCGATGCACAGGGCAAGGTGTTGCCCCCCAATACGCCTGGCGAACTGTGCTTTCGATCCCAGACTTTCATGGTGGGCTACTGGAATCAGCCCGAAAAAACTGCTGAAGCCATTCGTGATGGATGGCTGCATTCCGGGGATATCGGTGTTGTTGATGAAGATGGGCATGTCTACATCCGCGACCGGATCAAGGACATGATCGTAAGCAATGGCTTTAACGTTTACCCCAAGGAAGTGGAAAACGCCTTGTGTGAGCACCCGCAGGTGCAAACAGCGGCCGTGGTTGGTGTGCCCGATGAGATTCGCGGGGAGGT
>JACCDP010967220.1_pt1 | contig 10096 bp, 25 predicted proteins | sample 7445841 | NCBI WGS metagenome assembly JACCDP01 (sample SAMN15323441, study PRJNA562643) | freshwater metagenome | isolation source: river surface water | place: USA:Blue River Watershed | collected 2017-08-17
AGCGGGGGGTGGCGGGGTAGTGGGGGTCGCGATAGCCAGAAGTTGACCAATTCCACAAGATAGGTTGTAATTATCTCACGCGGCGACGGCGAACAGTCGCAAACGGAGAAAGCAAATGGAAAAGATGGATGCAATGGTTGATCTGGTTCGTGCCCTCGCGAAGAAGTGCGAAGACTACGAGACTTATAAGAGCAGTTCGGAAATGTACGAACGTTGGTATCGCGAGCAGCACAAGGTGGTTCAAGAGCTTCGCGAGAAGTTGAAGGAAGCAGGGATCAACTACTAATCATCACGGGGCAGGACTGCCAACTGCCCCACCTTTTAGGAGAAGCATCATGAGTGGGTATTTCACGATGGAAGTTCACGTCAACCAAGGCGTGGAAGTGGAACTCGACACCGATGAAGTGTTGGGCAGCATGTACGAAGGCGACATCATCAACTGGGTTGTCAACAACGTAAGCACCGATGACATCCTCAGCCAATTAGATGATGACGAAGTGCGAACCAGTGTGATCGGCAACATGGACAACACGGACATCCTCAACGGGTTGCCACTGAACGAGATCGCAGAGTACTTGGTCAAGCGTCGTACCGGTTTGTCCGCAGTGCTGCGATACGTTGCAGACAAGTTGGACGAGCAGGAATTCATTCACGGTTAATCACCACGGGGCAGGACTGCCAACTGCCCCATCTTTTAGGAGAAGCATCATGCATCCTTTTGAAGTATCGAACAGCCTTCAGTCATACGGTTTCTGGTTCACGTATTGGCATCTTCGTAATCCGTACGCTTGCACACGACTGCAGGCACTGTGGTTGATCTGGGTTGGACACAACTACCTAAAGCATCGCGACGAAATGCTGGACAACAGCGTAGTAACAGAGTGAGGAGAAGCATATGAAGTACGAAATCACACAAGAGCAGATGGACGAACTCGGTGCCATTTTGTATCGACTGAATCGTCTTGATGTTGTGTTGCGGGACTCGTGGAGTTCAAAGTTCTATCGCGAAACAACGACACGCCTGTATGGATTGTTACAGCGCATTGAGATGCAAGACGTGGAGGATGCAGCGTAATGGACACGTTCACCGCAGTTGGAATTGCAGAAGGTTTCATCGAAGCAGAGTCAGACGAGCAGGTGCTCGAAGCATGGCAGACGTTACATGACACGGGAGTCGCCTACACGTTACAAGGATGGTTCGGTCGCACAGCGCGACAGTTGATCGACGAGGGTTTGATCACAGAGTAATTCTCCGGGGGGCAGGGACTTCAAACCTGCCCTTTTTATTTGGCCCTCGCGGGCCTTTGATACCAGTTATGTGTTTGTGTGCGCGGGAGGGGGCGGGGGCGCGTGAGGGATTGCCTGCGTGTGCGCGTGCGTGAGCACGAGGTTGACTCATACCATAAGTTATGTTGCTATACATCCACGGCCACGGTGGCCGCAAGGAGAAAAGCACTATGTGGAAAGTTAAGACTGCTGACGCGCTAGTAGGCGGACTGTCCGCGCCTAGCAAAATGCCCTGCAAGTCGTTTTCGATTAGCGCATTCGAATGCATCACGGGGTCACGCCTACGCAAGATTGCTGGCTCGGTGTGCTCGAAGTGTTATGCACTTAAGGGCCGTTATGTGTTCCCGAATGTGCAGGCTGCGCTTGCCCGACGCCTAACCGCCTTGTCTCGTGCGCTTGTGTCGGAGCCATTCCGGGCCGAGTTTGTTTCAGCCATGTCATTCCTAATTGGCCGTGACAAGTTTTTCCGCTGGCATGATTCCGGCGACCTGCAGAGCAGAGCACACTTCAAGCTCATTTGTGACATCGCCCGCGCCACGCCCGACACCATGCATTGGCTACCGACGAAAGAGGCAAAATTTGTGCAGGGTGATATTCCGGCCAACCTGATTGTCCGATTGTCCGCTCCGCACATCGACCAGCCTGCACCGGCTTCATTCGCGCACACCTCGACTGTCGTGTCGGATAAAGCGCAGGCCACGTGTCGTGCATTCGAGCGTCAGGGTAAGTGTGGGCCATGCCGGGCCTGCTGGGATCCTGCTGTTAAGAATGTCGCCTACTATCAACATTAATCAACCGGGCCGGGACCTCCAACCGGCCCCCCTTTTGAGGAAAGCAACTATGTATCGTCCGCTGTATGAAATTGCCCGTGAGATCGAAAAAGATTGGAAGCGTCCGTACTTTGGTGCGGTGCCCTATCTCGAAGCGATGGGATACCTGAACAGCATCGAAGACAACTTCATCGAAGACTCCGGCAAGAGCGTGGTGCTCTACTTCCTAGCCAATGCCAATACGTGGCGCGGCGAGGTTGCCCGCCGGGTGAAGACCGAACTGAAGAGCATGGCCGGGATCAAGTGATTCTCCGGGGGTTGTGGGGGCTACGGCCCCCCGCCCTTTGATACCAGTTATGTGTTTGTGTGCGCGGCTGCGCGTGGGAGGGGGCGTGGCATTGCGTAGTCATGGCTGTGTGGGCGCGGTTTAAACGTCGCGGGGGGTCTTGTGCCATTTCGTAAGTGCACAAATGCGAATGATTATCATTACCTAGTTTTGTGTCGGTTTGTGCGGTTTGTGCCGGGTTTTGTGCCGGTCTTTTTTGCGTTTTGACACAAAATTTGGGCAGGGTAAGTACTTGATTTTGCTAGGAAAAAAGGCACTTGCTCAAAAGTTTGTGTCATTTGTGCGGGTTTTTTTCAGAGAGGGGGTCTGAAAACGAGATCGGCAGGGGAGAGGGAGGGGGGACTGCAAGTGAGGGCATAGGGCTTTTGGGAACCGTCCTATCTCCAAAATCACCGCACAAATGACACAAACATAAACTTACTTATAAAATAAATAATAAAAACAATATAAAAAACAACGACTTACAAATCCCAAAAACCTCGTTTTTTGTAGAATTCCATAAGTTAGAAAAACCGCACAAACCGCACAAACGACACAAAAAACCGCACAAACTTTCCGCACAAGGCTTGACACCGTTTAAACAGTTCCATAAGATTCCCTACACAACGCGGCCACACCGGTCGCCCAACAGGAGAAGCAGAGATGAGCAGCAACTACATGACCATCGTTTACACCCGCTTCATACCCGGGAAGAACTTCAAGGGAAGTCAGATCGCGGCCTTCACCTTCAGCGGCAAAAAAGTCGTGGTCGATAAGAATCACGCCCTGTCGAGCGAAGCAAACCACCTCCTCGCCGCACAGGAGTGGCTCAAGAAGAACGTGCAGGACGCGCCATACCTGACCCTCGCAGGCCACGGTGACACCCCGAGCGGAGCGGGCTACGCCTTCATTTTCAAAAGCAAGTTTGAGGTCTGAACCATGAACCAGACACAACCCCGCCTCATCGCAGAGCGCACCTTCACCGCCCACATCACCTCCGAGACCTCGTACGGCGGCACGAACCTTGGGGAACACGAATCAACTATGACTCTCTACCTAGCCAAGGACGCAACCGGCTACATCGAGTGGGACATCCCGGGCACGGGGGACTTTGTCTCCATCGGCCTCTGGTTCGAGGTAGCACCGAGCGAAGCGGGATTTAAAACGGGACTGGGCGAAGTGGGATTTAAATTGGTATTGGCTGATTATGACGGGGTGTTCTCCCTGCCGATCCAAGCCATCGACCTACTGACCGACAACGGCATCGAAGTCAGCGACGACTTCCGTTAACAGGAGAAGCAACCATGATCAACCAAGACATCCAACTAGTGACCCGAGCACTCCGATCCATCGAGCGAGGAGATAAGGAGGTCGCAGCAGCCCTCCTGCTAGACGCCCGGAAGCAGACCCGGAACCGCCACATCAAGAGCCTCGCGTTCGCCATCTCCGATCTCCACAACCTCCGGCCATACACCGAGCAGGTCATCAAGGATCGGCAGATCGCCCTCGCCTACATCATGAAGCAAGCCGAGCAGACAGGAGAGCAAGCATGAAGACCAAGACCGTAACCCGAGAAGCATGGCTAAACCAAGCCCTAGAAAAACTCCGTCCTTGGTTCAAGGATCGAGCGGGGGTAGAAGTCCCGGCAGACGCCCGTGTCTCTGTTGGATTCCCGGGAGGCGGATCGGCGAGGAAGAGAATTGGGGAATGTTGGGCGCGTAGCCAGAGCAAGGACAAAGTGAACGAAATCTTTATATCTCCAGTCTTATCCGACCCCATCCGGATGCTCGATGTCCTAGTCCATGAAGCGGTACACGCCGTCGACGACTGCCAGAGTGGACACAAGGAAGCATTTAAACGCACCGCGCTAGCGGTAGGTCTCGAAGGGAAGATGACAGCGACCCATGCCGGGGAGGAGTTGAAAGCGGAGTTAGCGCGGATCATCGGGGTATTGCCTCCCCTCACGCACGGAGCCTTGGATTTAAGTAGCAGGAAGAAGCAGCCGACGAGATTGGTCAAGTTAGAGTGTGATGGCTGCGGCATGATCATCCGAACCACAGCCAAGTGGATCGAGCAGACCGGCAACCCAGACTGTGCTTGCGGCGGGCACTTCCATTGCGAACACTAGAGAGCAATGCTTGACAAGGATTTAAACCCAGTAGATACTGTAAGAAACCTTACACAACAGGAGAAGCAACATGAGCAAAGCGAATGAAAGGAAACAATACCCGGTCATGCTGACCCGAAAGCAAATCCTATTCCTCTTCAGTTACACAACTGCGGAGGAGATGAAGGCCGAGGAGTTGAACCGCCCCGAGGCACTCAAGTTTGTGCGAGAGGTTCAGGACGCATTGGTCGAAGCCACATCGGAGGAAAAGTAATGGACATCGCCATCAAGATCGCAGACAAGGCCAACCGCCGTGACCCCGGCACGTTGTACGCCAAAGCCCTCGACCGCCACACGCAGATCGAGAAAGACCTAGCCCGGCTGATGAACCGTTGGCAGAAGAGCCGCGCCCTACTGAAGCGCGTGGAGAAGAAACTGGACGAGGCACAGGCTGCCTCATGGGAGGTGTGAGATGACCCGCGCAGAATTAATTAAGAAGATCATCGACCGGCACATCGAGGAGATACGTCGAGACGGGGGAGCGGAGCAGTACTTGCGAGAGGTCTTTCTGTACGGCAACACATACCACGGGTACAACGCCACGCACAAAGATGAGTTGCTCTCTATTTGGAACGGAGAGTGTGAGCGCATCGAGGACATCATCGAGGAGTTGGAGGACGAGACATGAGCAGTGCAGACGAAGCGGAGAAGGTCAAAATTCTAAAAGATAAACTCCGAGCCATTGGATTTATTGCGGCAGCGGCTCTGACCGAACCCGACGAAGATATATCGCAAAGTTTTTCCAGATTGGCCGAGACGATACTGGATAAATTCTTGGTGACATTCGTGCCGGAGGAGGATCGAGACACAGTCACCGACCATATCGAAGACTTTGCGGTGCGAGCCTACAAGGAGTTTGAGTTATGAACGACACAGACCTACAGATCATCGAGATGTACTATGAAGACGGCATGAAGGAGGCCGAGATCGCGGAGAGTTTAAATCTCTCTGAACTGATGGTGCATGAGGTGCTCGCTGCCTTTGAAGAATCGGACAACTTGGATTTGTTGGAGGGGGAATAACGATGCATTGGAACTACCGTGTCCTGAAGTTCGAAGAGACCTTCCATGAAGGCCAGAGCATTCAGCGTGAGCAATGGTACGAGATCGTCGAGGTCTACTACGACGGCGAAGGCAAGCCCACGATGTATGGCCGACGCACCTTGAGCGCAGAGACGCTAGACGGTTTGCAGGAGGAGGCAGATCGGATGCTCATGGCGGTGTCGAAGCCGGTACTGGATGCCACATTGTTCGACGAAGAATAGGAGACATTTAAATGAGCCGGGTCATGAAGAAGGAGGCGAAGCGATACCGAGGGATGCCGTCGAGGCCGCATTGCTCGACCTGTTTCGGATCGGGGGTGATGGACTTTGGCCTAGGTGAATACGAGTGTTCCGACTGTGATGGCATCGGGTACGACAATATGTACACCGGGCTAGATTTAGAAGAAAGATTATGTTTAGATCAAGCAGACGATCAATTTGAATCAACTGGAAACGAGGAAAAGCAACCATGAGTAGAGATCAAGAGTGGTGGGAAACCCAAGACGGTGACGAGGCATGGCAGCATCAGCAGATGCAGGAAGCCCTGCGCCGTGAAGAGGAAGAGCGAGCGGAGCAGGAGATCAAAGACCTAGAGGACGACCTCCGCAAGTGGGATGAGGAGCACGACGACGGTGCACTGTTCGTGCCGGGCTTTGACGCTGCGCTCATAGGCGTGGGCGTACAGTTCTCCCGAGAGATCGCGATCTATGACTATGACAAGTGCTTGGACGTTCTGATTGATCGGGATGGGATGGATGTTGAAGATGCCATCGACTACATGGAGTACAACGTCCTAGGCGCGTATGTGGGCAAGAGCACACCGATCTTCCTGATCCGCAAAGAACCGTATCAAGACGACACAGAAACAAAGCAAGACAACACAGAGAAAAAGCAGATCACCGTACAACTCGAATTCAATTTCTAGGAGAGCGTCATGCAAGTGGGTAAAGTTTTCGTGAATGGCGTCGAGATGGAAATGGAGAAGGTGGACTATGACACCTACTACTCGATTGCTAAATTCCAATCGTCCTATCGCGGCCACATCAGTGCGCGGTATGAAGACCTAGTGGCAGTCTTTGGCGAGCCTCGCGAGTGTGATGACGGCAAGGTGCAGGTCGAGTGGCTGCTGTTGTTCTACAACCCGGAGACGGATCGGTACATCCCGGCATCGATCTATGACTGGAAGATGGGGTCGATGTACTGGCGAGCCGAGGGGCTGCGTGGCGTGGCTCCAGATCGTGTCACCTCATGGCACATCGGCGGTACGAGTTCCGACTCCGTTGACTGTGTGCACGATGCGTTTAAATCCCTGCTCAAGAAAGCCGCATGACACCCGAGGGCAAGGTCAAAGCCAAGGTCAAGAAGATACTGGCCGAGATCGGGGCGTACTACGCCATGCCTGTTGCATCGGGATACGGGAACGCAGGAACCCCCGACTTCCTCGTCTGCTACCGAAACCAGTTCCTAGCAATAGAGACGAAGGCAAAAGGAAACAAGCCCACCGCCTTGCAAGAGGCAACCATGCAAAAGATCAGGGACGCAGGTGGGCGCGTCTTTGTCATTGACGAAACAAACGTAGAGACCCTACGCAAGGAGATTGAACATGACCATGACCGATAAAATCCGTCGCCTGATCAAGAAGGGCAAGACGGCCAAGGAAATTGCAGCGAAACTGAAGACCGAGCCGAACCGTGTCTACACCGTGAAATGGTTGGATGCGAAGAAGGTAACGCCCGAGCAGAGTTCTGATCCTGATGTGCGAAAGGCCGAAAAGAAGTACATCAAGAAGGTAAATGTCGCATACAAGGCGAAGAAGACCTCGAAGATCATCAAGGCGGTGCAGGAGATGAAGTCCACGCTCGATGCGCTGGACAAGATTAAAGACAAACCCGCAAAGATGTTTATCCAACCCGACCATATGGACGACGCCCATAAACTTATCTCTGAACGGTTTGAAACCGAATACGCAAAATACAAAACCACTCAACCTGACCTCGTGAACCATCCCCCGCATTACAAATCAGGCGGCATCGAAACCATCGATTTCATCGAAGCAAAGGATTTAAATTACCGCTTGGGCAACGTGGTCAAGTACGTCAGCCGCGCCGGTCGCAAAGACTCTGATCCCGTGCAGGATCTGGAGAAGGCCGCTTGGTATCTGCAGCGTGAGATCAACGCGAGGAAGAACGCATGATTAGGTGGTTGCTTGGATTCTTTAAGAGAAGGGATGAGTTTAGAAGGCGGGAGTGGGCACACGTGCCGCCCCCTTCATGGGGAGCCAAGCGCGGTGGGAGGGAGTACTGGTGAATAAATCTATACAGGACATCTTCAAGGAATCGTTGGAGATGTTGGATCAGGACAAGTTTGACGAGTGCGTACCGGGGTTCACCAAACTCATCGATATGCATCCGATCATCATCGCGTCCTACATCCAGCGTGGCCGAGCGCATTGGGAGATGAAGCGTTGGGACTTGGCGAAGGCTGACTTTGAGAAAGCCCTACACCATGACGCTAACGCCGCTGACGCCAAGTGGACGATGGGTCTGATGGATATGCAGTTCGGTAACTTTGAGCGTGGGTGGGCGTTGTATGACGAGCGGTGGAACAGTCCGTCGTTTGCCTCACCCAAACTTAAAACTAAACTCCCCGAGTGGCGGCCATACCGTGCCTATCAGTCTGTGCTTGTGTGGTGTGAGCAGGGTATCGGCGATCAGTTGCTGTACAGCAGTCTGTTGAATAAGGTTAAGAGTTGTACGAAGAAAGTCACGGTGATGATTGACATCCGACTGGCAGGTTTACTGCAACGAGCGAACCCCGATATCACTTTTATCCCGCACAGCGCCAAGGTGAAGAACTCGGACTACGACTCGCAGATAGCGATTGGGAGTATTGGTAGACATTTTATTAAGTCGAGGGAAGACATCATTTCCTTTCGTAGCACGAACTACATCAAGCCAGACCCCGAGCGCATCAAGCAAGTCAAGCAAGAGTTAGGTTTGCAGCCGGATGATTTTGTGATTGGTCTATCATGGGCGAGCACTGCACCGCGTATCGACAAGCACAAGAGCATCAAGTTGGAGGAGTTGGTTGGGCTATGGGACATCCCAAACGCCAAGATCGTCAACCTCCAGTACGGCAAGCCTGACCATGACATCGAGCCGTTTGAAGCGCAGACGGGCAAGCAGGTATGGCAGACCACGGTAGGCAACTTCTTTGACTTGGAAGGTGTGGCTGCGGTTATGTCATTGTGCGATGTGGTGGTGTCTGTTAGCAATGCCAACGTGCATATCGCAGGAGCGATGGGTAAGCGCACATATGTGCTGGACGCTAACAAACTTTGGTACTGGAACCACAAAGAAGGTCGCCGCAGTTTGTTCTACCCGTCAGTAAGATTATTCCCACGAGACAGTATGGTTGCTCCGTGGGACAAGCAGGTAAAAGAACTTATCGAGGAGATTGAGTATGACTATGGCTACAGATTCCGATGACGATGTGTCCTATCTGGACGTTAAGCCCGAGAACATGATCCCGATCCCGCCGCAGGAGAAAGTCTGGGCGACGATTGGCGACAACCTAGAGTTGGAATACATCGACTGGGACATGATCGAGAACTTGGCTCATCAGTTTGATCTTTTGCACAAGGCAGGGCAGCAGAAGACCGAGAGCCATGTGATCTGCAAGTTATTGGTGTTGGTGCGAGACAAAACGAAGAAGGAGTGTGGTGCGTGAAGATCTTTGTTGGTTGGGATAGTCGTGAAGACATTGCGTATCAGGTGTGCAAGGAGTCGCTGCTCCGGTACGCCACAATGACACTCGATATCCAACCCATCAAGCAAACTGATTTGCGCGAACGGAACCTGTACTGGCGGGAGCATGACCCGTTAAGCAGCACCGAGTTTTCGTTCACCCGCTTTCTGACACCGTATCTTGCAGGATGCACTGACTGGGCGCTATTCATGGACTGTGACTTTCTCTGGCGAGGCGATGTGGCAGGAATCATGGACTACGCCGACCCGCAGTTCGCAGTGATGTGTGTGCAGCACAAGTACAAGCCGAAGGAAACAACCAAGATGGACGGTGCGGTACAACACCAATACCCACGCAAGAATTGGTCGAGCCTGATGCTGTTCAATTGCGGCCATCCCGATGTAAAGCAAAACCTGACGCCACAGACCGTCAACATTGCTACAGGTATGTACCTGCATAGATTTAAATGGACAGAGGATGAACGCATCGGCAACTTACCCATTGCCTATAACTACCTTGAAGGGTGGCATACGAAGAACATCTGCCCAAACCCGGTGGCTGTTCACTTCACCCGAGGTGGCCCGTGGTTCGAGGACTGGAGCGATGTCGAGTATGGCGAGGAATGGTTAGCAGTAGCCAAAGAGATGTGACATGAAACTAATCATGTGTTGTCAGGTGATCAAGGGACGAAACTTTGAGAAAGACTTACGATTCTCAATCGTCGCTGCCGCTTTCTGGAAGCGAGTGTATCCAGACGG
>JACCDP011117510.1_pt1 | contig 10094 bp, 10 predicted proteins | sample 7445841 | NCBI WGS metagenome assembly JACCDP01 (sample SAMN15323441, study PRJNA562643) | freshwater metagenome | isolation source: river surface water | place: USA:Blue River Watershed | collected 2017-08-17
CTCAGAAGGCAACATTTAGCGCATTCTTTTTAACAGCCTCTGCTGCCACATTCTTCTCTGGCTTTTCCTTCATTATGACCTTAATTGAAAATAATGAGATTCTGCCCGCACTCTTTGGCGCAAGAATTGGAGTATTACTAGTTTCATTTCTCTTTCCCCCAAAGAGTGATAAGAAGGTATTTACTAAACCAGTTGGCTGGCGCAAATTCGCTCTCCTTTCTGGCACATGTGAGATCATCGCCAATCTATTTTTCATGTTAGCAATCAACAACTTAGAGTTAAGTAAGGTGGGAATCTTTATGGCATCTGCCCCTGCCCTATCTGTCCTAATAGCAATAAAGCTACTCCACCAAAAACCCTCCCTAGTTAACTGGGCAGGAATTGCAGCAACAAGTGGGGCGCTGGCCTTGATTGCGGTGGGGTGAGGGTTGGCTTGTCCGTTAACTCTTAAGCATAAGAACAAGAAACTAATCTTCCGCTTTCCAAAACACATCACCTACACACTCCATGATCTTCACACAAAGTGCATTTAATGACATTGCGCCATTGTATTGCTCATCTATCCGGCCAAAGGTGTTTGTACCAACCACATTGCCTTCGTTATCAACCAGTGGTCCACCACTATTGCCGTGAGATAAAGGTGCGGTCATAAGGATCTCTAGTTTTGTTCCATTTAAAACATTACCAAATGCAACTGAGCCTTGATAGCCATCGGCACTTCCTATGGCTGCAACCCAGTAACCTGGAAACGGTTCATACTCAGATAGTTTTAGTGGAGTTACTTCAAGCGCTGAAGCAATTGATGCTAAATCATTTTCTTCATCCCAGTTATCAATTACAGCCTGATACTTATCCCCATATAGACCAGCAACTCTGACTTTCCCTTTACCCTCTAAACATTCATCAATTACATGGTGGTTAGTAATTAAAGTTGTTGGATATCTCTTACCTTGTTTATGTTCTAGATCGATTGACCAGCCAGAGCCAAAACTACCCATTTTTTTAGGATCATTAGGTTCACAAAATATTGTGACTGTGGATTCTTGAACCTTTGTAATTAGTTTTTCAATTCCTCTAGGCGGCACATAACCATCGCCTCTTGGATCACTTAGGTAGAACTGTTGGGCAGGTGCCCAGGTGAGAATAAATGCACCGAGTGCAAATGGTAGTGCAAGGATGGTGGCAAAGGCGGTGATCTTTTGAGCTATGTTATTTTCCATGGCTACAACTTACTCGCTGTCGGTGACAACCCTTGGAGTGGGCGAAGTTATTGCCAATTCAGGCTGATCAACCTTTACCCGCCTTAAGAAGTAATTCTTTGAGATATGTAAAACTTCCCAATCACTTCCCGACTCAGTCCACTTATCTAGATCAATATCTGTGGCAAAGTAAAGTGCCTCTTCAGAATTTTTTGCTTGAACGATTATCTGATAATCAACGGTTAGTCTGCCAGTTACCCGAAAAGCTGTCTCTTTTTGCCCCATAACCTCATTCTGCCTTTTATAACTGACAGTGAAAAGGGCCTCGGGGTTATCAAAATCCAATGACACATTCCGCCAAATAAATGTTCCACTAGATACATATATATGCACAAATCAATGGATTCTCTGCGACTCAACTTGGTTAGAATTCAGATTTCAGGCCCTTAAATTGTCGGTGGGCTAACCCATACTTCTGGAATTGGACAATTTCCATAATTTTGAACAGGGGCCAGAAAAATGAAACCTACAATGCTAATCATGAATCCTGTGCAAAATCTAACATTTAGCTTAGGCTGCGCCAATGAGTGTTAATAAGGATACTCCAGAGCAAGTAACAATTAGGCCAGGTATTGGCTTATATGCATTATTCCCATCACTTAGGTATTCACCATGGGTTGCGCTAGGTGAGATGGTTGATAACTCAATTCAATCTTATCAAGAGCATAAAGAAGAATTGATTGCATTGCACGGTCCAGAATACAAATTAAGGATAGAAATTAATTATAGTTCTGGAGATAATCCAACGATTCAATTAATTGATAATGCCGCTGGAATATATACAAAGGATATTGAACGAGCATTTACGCCAGCAATGCCACCTACTGACAAAAAAGGAATCTCCCAATACGGAATTGGCATGAAAAGTTCAGCCTGCTGGTACGCCAATTTTTTCACTATTCGGACTAGGGCTCTTGGCGAGCCAATAATTAGAACTGTAACTTTTGATATACCTAAAATAATTAAGAATGAAATCTACGAACTTGATATAGAAAAAGAGGAAGCTACAAACCCAAAAGTTCATGGAACAAGAATAATTTTAAAAAATTTAAACCAGCCAGTGCCTGTTGCTGGAGCAGCATCTAGGTTGCGCAGTTATTTAAGAAGCATGTATCGCGATTTTCTTCGAACTGGCGAACTGGTTTTACTAATTAATAATGAGGTTCAAGAAGCACCTATTACAAATTGGCTTTTGGCGCCCTACTGGCCGACCGATATGGGTCCCTTAGACGATAAAAACTATGAATGGGTAAAAGATTTCGAAATTGAACTCAATGAATCTCATAATCCAATAAATCCTGCGGACCCAGCACCGAAAATTCGTGGGCGAATTGGAATATTGGAGAAAGGCGACACTAAGCGAGCAGGGTTAGCTTTGCTCTGGCGAAGAAAAGTAGTACAAGGTGCAGGAAACATGGCAGATAGTCCGGATGATCTTTACAGGCCAGGCAGAATTTTTGGAGGCGCCAACAGTTTCGAAAGGCAAAGGGTTGTTGGAGAACTTGATGTTTCTGAACTCAGTGTAACTTCATTTAAAGATGCAGTTGTATGGCGTGAGGGTCAAGAAGAGGAGGTATTGAAAAAAATAAAAGAGGCTTTAAATACAGAACCAAATCCATTATTAAAAATGGCAAAGAATTATCGAGCAAGTGACAACTCAAAAGCCGGAAAGGCCAAACTTCAAGGATCTTTAACAGATGTCGTTGATTCAGCCACTAAAGCCCTGATTGAGAATAATGCCTCGGAACAACTTGGAGATGGATTTGAAATTACTAAAACAACAGAGGTTCCAGAGCCCCCTAGAACAGATGAAACAAATGTTGTCCAAAAAGTAATTAAGCTAATACCTCAGTTTAATTCTGACATAATTCTCGAAGTAAAAGATCAGATTGCAGATACAAGTTGGCTGCGAGTAAGACAAATTCCAGATTTAGATAAGTGGGTCATTACCATAAACAGAGAACATCCATTTATGAAATCTTTTACCGTCGCAGATCCGGATTCTTTGGATCCAGTGCTAAGAATTGCTTTGGCAATAGGTATTGCGGAAATACAAGGCTTGAGTTCAGGATTCGATACTGCTGGATTCCTTCGGCTAAGTATTAACGATTTATTGAGAAATTATCTTTCCTCAAGATCTGATGTTATTGAAATGACAGATGAAGAAAATGGTTAAAACAGGAGGCGAATTTAAAGAATTTATTGAGCGCCAAAATTTAGACGCGTCTTCACAAGAACGATTGAAAAACACCACGATTAAAATACTCGAAAGAAGTGAACTTTTGAACGGAAAAACTAGTTCAAATTGTCAATTGGTCGTAGGTGAAGTTCAAAGCGGTAAAACCATGTCTTTTACAGCTCTAACCGCACTTGCACATGAAAATGGGTTCCCATTAGTCGTTGTGCTCGCAGGAACCAAAGACCAATTACTAATACAAACGGCCGATAGGTTAACAAAGGATTTAAGAGCAGATGGCAATGGAGGAGCTAATCCATGGGTAATGCTAGTTAAACCAAAGCGACGAGACCATAATTCAAACTTAAAAACCATTCAACGCTCATTAAGTATTTGGAGTGAAGTTGATGCACCTGAGTCTTTCAAGCCAACAGTTGTAATTACGGTGCTTAAAAATCGAGCTTGCTTGGATGCTACAACTTCACTAATTGATGGATTAAAGTCGAAGATAAATTTAAGTAATCATCCTGTTTTAATTATCGACGATGAAGGTGATCAAGCCGGGTTGAACTTAAGTTGGTTAACCGGAGAAGAGTCAACGATTTATTCGGCAATTGGTAGATTACGTAATTCATTAAATCATCATAGCTATGTTATGTACACCGCTACTCCTCAAGGACCGTTACTTGTTAATATTGAGGACGCACTTTCGCCCAAGTATGTAACCCTTTTAGAATCGGGTGCAGATTACTTAGGGGGAAATGAACTATTCAATGAATATGATGAGTACGTAAGATCGATTCCAGACCAAGAAATAAATCAAGTTTTTGATACATCTTCGGCAGCTGTTATTCCGAACAGCCTTAAACAAGCGGTAGCTTATTATTTAATCGCAGTATTTGTGGCTCAAAACAGGGGTAATCCAAAACCTGTCAGCATGTTGGTTCATCCTTCTGCGCAAGTTAGTTTGCATGGCAAATATGAAGTTTGGATCACTAATCTTTTGTCCGCATGGGAAACCATTCTTAGAGAGCCAGAAGAATTCCTATATGAGAAAGAGAAAATTTCGTTTTTTCAACCTGCTCTTGAAGAATTAAAAAAAACTTGCATTATAAAAGATGATTGGGATCTGGACACTGCGTTAAAAGAGATTCGCTGGTGGATCTCTAAAATTGAAGTCCGTGTGGTAAATGCCGAAACCAGTAATATTCATGCTAATGAATGGTTGAGTAAAGCCGGTTGGATTTTAATCGGTGGAAATAAACTCGAACGTGGATTTACTATTGAAAATTTAGTAGTTACGTATATGCCTAGATCCACTGGAGTAGGTAATGTGGATGTAATTCAGCAAAGGGGTAGATTTTTTGGGTATAAGCGAAAATACAAAGACTTACTTAGGGGATGGTTTTTTCAAGATCATATCCAAGCCTATATTTCTTACGTAGACCATGAGAATTCAATTAGAACTCAACTCAGATCCATAGATCTTGGGAACCAGAAACTGGGCGAATGGAGGAGAAAATTCCTTCTTGATCCAATTTATCAACCAGTTAGAAATCAGGTGATTTCTCTTGGGATAAGCCATCGTAGGCTTGCAACTTTTAAGCAGCACATGCTTTTCGATCCAAGCATTCTAAGTTATCAAGAATCCTTCAAAAATAAGTTGCATCAATTCACCAATTCATTGATAAAACTCCCGCAAGACAATCGGAACGGCCATGCAAACTATTACTGTCCAATTAATTATGAATTAGCGCTCGAACTCTTAGCCGACTGGCCAATGGCTCCAGAGAATAGGGTGGAACTTGATGATTTAATATGGGCAATGCAATCCCTTGCCGATAAGGATTCATTGAAAACGGCCAATTTAGTCTTTATGGATTGGAATCCTTATTCTCGCGAACAAATAATTCGTGATCGATCTATGCTCCAGTTTAGAGCCAATCCAGAGAGATCGCCATATGAACAGGTAGTAGCTAATATATTTCAAGGTCGCTCAGGCAGGCCTGGGACTGGTTATCTCGGAGATTTCGAAATGACAATACCGAATGCGATTACAATTCAAATACATTTAGTTAAACCGTTTTACGAGAAAACTCCAAAAGAGCCTGTTTACGCGTTGGGCCTGATTTTCCCCGATACCCAAGATGGTTTTGTAATTGAGAATAAGCGTTTCTAACAGGTGAACTTTTAAGAAATTTCTTTAATTTTTAATGCTTCTTTTGTTGTTTTTGAATTGCTTTTCGGAGCCTTGCGCACAGATTTAAGTAACTGGGCGTTTGTTTTGGCTAATATCTCAGAATCTCGCTCTACAGCAGCTTTGATAACCTGATATACGGCGCTCACTGCCACGCCATTACCTAATTGTTTATAACTTAGCACATCACTTTGATCTCCAAACGAAAAATTGTCACTAATTCCTTGTAACCTAGCCGCTTCTATTGGAGTAATTCTGCGTTTATAAGGACCAATAATTGTTGTTTGTGTGATTGCAACAAGAGCTGGTACATAAGTTGGTCGTTTAACTCTAATTCCAGATGGTCGGAAATGAATTAACCCATCCCAAAGTGACTTCATATTCTGTGCTTGCCATTCCAGTTTTCGTTTAGATGGATTCACTTGTCTTACCACCGGGAAATTTGAAAACCAACTATTTATGACTTTCTTATGCTCGTCATAGAATTGTTCATTTTTTGCCTCAAAATCTTTTTTCCAATCGGGAGCTTTTTTATCTTTTTCGTATATGGGCTTCTTTCCCCACAAATCAGACCAAAGAGGAAATCCCGGCAAACGTAGTCCTTCTCTATGTGTAAGCATTTCTCGGACTAGATTATCCCAAGCATTTAATAGTTCTATTTCATCATTCGTTATTCTGTATTTCATTTTTATTGTAGGAGTATTTTCTTGTAATGGTAGATCTTTAAATAAATCCCACTCGTCTGAATCCCATCTATCAAAATCTGTAGGAAACTTAAGAGGTGTATCATCATTTTTAAGTCGATGATTCTTTGATGGCAACCTAGTTCCAACTATAAAAACTCTTTCTCTCGCTTGTGGAGTTCCACCATAACTAGGTGGGATTTTGTGAGGTGAAACTACAAAAGGTTTTGATGAAACTCTGTAACCTAAAGTTCGTAATTTAGCAATGATATAATTCCATTCGTGTGCATGACGAGGCCCCGCTATGTTGCGAACATTCTCAAGCACAACCATTGATGGCTTGTGTTTCTCCAGAATATAAGCGATATCATGAAAAAGTGAACCTCTGTCTTCTTCCATACCCAGTTGTTTTCCGCTTTTTGAAAACGGTTGACAAGGAAATCCGGCGAAAAGAACGTCGTGCGCAGGAATTGACTTCTTCCGATGTTTTCTCGTGAAATCATGAATATTTCCGAAAGCTGGTTTGCCCCAGTTCAATTCATATACCGAAGCCGCGGCAGGATCTATTTCGTTCGCAAAAACACATTTCCAGCCAAAAGACGCGCCTGCTGCATGAAATCCACCAATACCAGCAAATAAGTCTATGAAGGATACGCTCATGCGGATAACATATCGGTTACAGGAGACAATCTGCCGCAAATGACTCGATCCCTACCGACCAAAAATCAAATCATGAGGGAAATTACCGACTTGCTCGGTCACCAACAGATTGAAACCACTGTTGGCTCATCAATTCCCAGCGTGTTTTTTTCAGATATTGCTTCCGCTATGGGAATTCCAATCACTAGTGGAATGCCAACAATGGCCAAGCGAATAATTGAAAATTCAGGATTAGTTTGGATGCCGGAATTTTCAAGTGAAAATGCACCTTCTGGTGGAGGCGGGACAGTGACAACTCTTGGGTTGCTGCAGATAAAGAATGCTGTTTTGATCTGGTTAGGTCATGATCCACAAGGAATTCCAGATCAGTATTTAGATTGGGAACCTGATCCACAGTGGCAAGAAAAACGCAGTAAATTACCTAGAAATTTTAGGGAAACTATTGAGCGACCCGGTTCAAATGAATTTCGAAAATATGTACTAGATATTTACAACAATAAGTGTGCGGTGAGTATGTTCACCTCAACGCAAGCCATAGACATAGCACATATTGTTCCTTACTACGGAATTGAAAGTGATCATATAGAAAATGTAATTCCGCTAAGAACTGACCTTCACAAACTTTTCGATCAGGGATTGTTGCGTGTAACTTATAACGAAATGGACAAAAAATATAAAGTAAAAGTACACGACTCTATCAAAAACGATTATGGAAATTTCCATGGAAATGAACTAAATTTACCAAGCGATGATAATTTCACTCCAAGTAGATTTGCCCTAAACGAACACAATGAATTATTTAAGAATTTATGGCAAATAATTTAAACTGTTAAATGCAAATGTTCGGGGAACCATTGATCTGGTGAAACCGTAGCCAAATAACCCCAATGATCTTCAAAATAAGCAGCGATAATTCCACTACGAGTCAATCTGAGTCGGCCACCGGTTGGTTTACGGGCTATCAAAAGCGCCCCAATAGTTTCAGAATTTTGTGGATTTACTTCACTTAGCAACACATCCGATTTACGATATCTCACTTGGCCCGTTAAGTGCAAAACATATGAATATTCTAAGAAATCACTATCAACCAGGGTTCCTATAGGTAATTCATCCTTTGAAATAACTTTAGCAAGTGTTTCTACCATTTTTGATGGCTTTGACGGTGGTGAATCGACTTCAGGAAATGCTGAATCTTCCTTTTGTGCTATATCTGGTGTCACACCATCTAATTTGCTAAGCAAAAAATCACATTCCAATTTAATCCCTAAGTTTAGCTTAACTCCTATTGGGTAGATATTTAAGATTAAGGTTTTCAGGTGTTCATTTGTATACTTAGAATTATGATGAACCCAATCGTTTCTATCATCTAAAACAACTTGCAGCCTATTAAAAAAGGCCACAGAATCTTTTGGTTCGATTAAACTCCTTATCGGTTTTCTCAAAGGCGACGTACTGACGCGCAGTAACTCTTTCAATAAATTTGAGGGATCAATAAAATTATAGTTTGCGTACACCAGATTAGATTTTCTATAAGTTGTTAACCAATCAGTGCCATCACTATTTTCTAAAGATGAATTGATAAATTTGAATAAATCAACTCCTAATAAATTGATCAAGGCAACACCAGTTTGGTGAACCTGTTCTTCTTGATGTAGATCTGGAACTGCTAATCGCATTCAACAACCAAACTCTCTAAAGACTTAAGTGTATTTTGCGATTTACAATTATTCAAATAGCGCTGGCTGTTCATTCCTGCTCCTTTTGGCACTTCTACGTCGAAAAGTATTCAATCTTTTGCGAGCTTCTTTCGTAACATCTGGGTATTGCCCTAACCATTTTTCTAGTGAAGTTAGGTTATCAAAATTGTAAAGCTCTGCTTCTGATGCAACCCAAATTCTGCACGTCTTGCCGCACTCAACTAGATCAATTACATTTGAAAGTGTTCCAGCACTTTCACAATCCCATAGCATTAAACCGGCATCTGCAATTGAAGTCATAAATCTATCTTTAAAAGCATGAATTGCATTACTTTTACTTTGTAAACCAGATTCAATTTCCTTGCTCTCCCAATTTCCATGATTATTGCGAACATACCCAGCGCTTGAATAAACAGTTACAGCTTTTGAGCCAATTTTTTTCAGGAATTTTTGGAAGGCAGAATCAGCACCAGGTGCATCCCCAACTAAAAATTCACTTCCAGAGTCATTCCATTCTTCAATCAGGTCAACTAAGTTTTGGGGAATTTTTTCTAGAAAACGTGAACCTCCGAGAACTATTTTCATTAATTCGGTGTCCGATCCATTAGATAAGTTAAAGCTACGTAATATCTTGGAACTTTTGGCCATGCTACCTCAAGAGCCCTACATAGTTCTTTTGCGGTAGACCCAGTCTCTAATACATCATCAATAATAAGTATGCCTTTGGGCTTTAATTTTAAAGCATCTGGAACAACCTTCATCGTATTGAGTAGAATCGCACTCCGTTCCTTGACAGAAATGGCTTTAACAGTTGAATGTTGTTTTATCTTAATAATCTCCTTTGAACGATTTGTTATGGATCCGCTCGCCAGTTTATCTGCCAAGTATTCCGTAAGTTGAAAACTTCTATGAGTATTTGCAGGAGGGTAGATAATGCAATCAAAAGGGCGGAATTGAATAGGATACATTTTGCTAAGAAATTTCTTTAATTCATTTAGCAGTAGTTCAGCTTTCCCAATTGCGAGATCTGGTTCATTTTGTAATCTGTATTTTATAGTATGAATCAATTCTCCAAATTGTGTTTTTCCATTGTTATTTGTATAGGCATCTAACGCCCAACCGTCTATCCAATATTTTTCCCCAAAAAATTTCTCTTTGCAAATATTACATCTTCCAATATTTTTTTTATGAGTACATTTGACCGGGTGTACCGACATAATCTTATTGTATTTTCAATTATGGAACTCAGCAATAGCAATAAGCAGATTATAATTTAAAATAACTACAAGTTCTGAATTTCTTTAGGTTTGCTGACCGGCAACACCAACTTAGGCTTCTCTTCACTGTTTTCGGCAAGCTCTTTCTTTATTGCCTTGATGGTTTCAGGCAGGCCGTTTTCATAGGTGTAGAGGGCGAGCGCAA
>JACCDP011549213.1_pt1 | contig 10093 bp, 7 predicted proteins | sample 7445841 | NCBI WGS metagenome assembly JACCDP01 (sample SAMN15323441, study PRJNA562643) | freshwater metagenome | isolation source: river surface water | place: USA:Blue River Watershed | collected 2017-08-17
GTGGTCTGTGCCGAAGGCGACTGTGGCGCTTGTACCGTGCTGAAGGCTTTTGCACTGAAGGGCAAAGAGCACCGCTTCCTAGCCATCAATTCGTGTATCGCTCTGGTAGGACAGTTGGATGGTGCCCACCTCGTTACGGTCGAGGGCTTGGCCGAAGGTCAGGCACTCAATGCCATCCAAGAAGCGATGGTCCAGCAGCATGGGAGCCAATGTGGATACTGCACGCCAGGCATCGTGGTCGCACTCAGCGGCATGCTCAATCATTGCCAAGTAGCTCCTGAGGAGCGGCAGATCAAAAATTGCCTCACGGGCAATCTCTGTCGTTGCACGGGCTATACCCCGATTTTAGAAGCAGCTTTGTCACTGCCTCCCAAGCCTTTGGTTTCTTTAGAAGAACGCTATGTGACCAAGGCGCTTAGCAAGGCGCTGCGCGAAACGCAGAGTCAACCCTTTCACATCACGGCAGGAGAGGCTGTCCTCTGGGGGCCTACCGATCTTGCTGAAGTCTCAAAAATTCGCAAAAAACAGCCAGAGGCGCGCCTGCTCTCGGCAGCGACCGACCTCGGAGTGCAGATCAATAAGGGTGTGGCCAAACAGCAGCAGTGGATCAGCCTCCATCTGATCCCCGAGCTCTATCGCAGTTCGCGGCGCGGCAATCGCCTGAGCTTTGGCGCACGCGTGAGCTTTGAAGAGATACGCGTGGCCAGCGAAGAGCTGGTACCTGAGTTTAGTCACTTGATCGATGTCTTTGCCTCGCCTCAGATCAAACACACCGCGACCTTAGTCGGCAATATTGCCAACGCTTCGCCCATTGGCGATAGTCTCCCCTTTCTCTTGGTTGCCGATGGTCGGGTCAAGGTCCAAGGGCTGCGAGGCGAGCGAGACATTCCCCTCACCGAACTGTTTGTGGGTTATCGTAAACTTGCCCTAAAGCCCAGCGAATGGATCAGCGAAGTGAGCTTTCGGAGCCAGAGAGCTGGCGAAAGCCTCCGGCTTTACAAAGCTGCGACGCGCAAAGATATGGATATTTCGGCTGTCAGCGCGGCGTTTCTCTTCGATATCGAACGCAGCACTCTCACAGTTAAGGAAGCGCGCATTGCCTATGGTGGGGTGGCAGCTGTACCTTTACGCATGCTCGATACCGAAGCCTTTTTAAAGGACAGGGTACTCAGCTCAGCGACTCTGGAAGCAGCTCTCGTTCACTTGCAAGAAGAGATACAACCACTCTCGGATGTGCGTGGCAGTGCCGCCTATCGTCGCTTGCTCGTCCAAAACTTCTTTCGTATGTTCGTCGAAGAACTCTGGACCCAGAGAGGAGGACGCGATGACTCTCACCCTGCTTAATGCGACTCCCAGCCTCCCGCATGAATCAGCTCGTCAGCATGTCTTGGGCAACGCCGAGTTTGTCGATGATAGAGCGATGGAAAAGCGGGAGCTCCTCGTGGCTCTGATCACCAGTCCTCATGCCCATGCTCGTATTGTGAAGATAGACCTCTCTCGCCTCGGATCTTTGGCACAGCGGGTTGCAGTCTTCGATTACCGGTGCCTCTCGCACAATCGCTGGGGCAGTATTTTTGAAGACCAGCCTTTTCTGGCAGAAACGGAAGTGTTCTACGTAGGCGAAGTCGTTCTCGTCCTCGCAGCTGAGGAACCCAGCCTTCTCGTCGATGCCCGGGCTCTGATTCGAATAGACTACGAGATCCTCACGCCTATACTTTCGATTGCTCAGGCGCGTGCCGAAGGCAGTTTTATTGGCTCCGAACGTACGATCGCGCGAGGGGATTGGGAAGCAGCGATCGCGAAGGCCCCCCATCGCCTCGAAGGCTGTTTGCGCATCGATGGGGCCGACCACTTCTATCTCGAAAATCAGGCAGCTATCGCCTATCCGCGTGACGGGGGCTGGCTCGAAGTCCATAGTTCCACTCAACACCCGAGCGAGACGCAGCATTTGATCGCCGAAGCCCTGGGGCTCGCGGCCAAAGATGTGGTCTGTCAGGTGAATCGCTTGGGGGGAGGCTTTGGTGGCAAAGAGACCCAAGCGGCACCGTTTGCAGTCTATGCCGCGCTCGTCGCCCATAAGTTGCAACGGCCTGCTCGCTTGGTCTTGACCAAAGACGAAGATATGGAGTGGACCGGCAAACGCAATCCCTTTGAGGTCAGCTATCGGGTTGGCTTTGCCGATGATGGCACTATCTTGGGGCTTGATGTTCAGCACTTTTCCGATGGTGGCGCCTATGCGGATCTTTCCACGGCCATCATGGAAAGAGCGATGACGCACTCGGATAATGCCTATTTTTTGCCTGCCGTTCGCATCCGTGGCCAGGTGTGTCGGACACACACCCATCCTCACACGGCCTTTCGTGGCTTTGGCGCCCCCAAGGGGGTGGCTATGATCGAAAGGCTCATGCAGGAAATCGCTCATCACCGGCGCGTGGACGCTTTGGATGTGCGTCTTCGCAACTGCTATCGAGGCCCCGATCGCAATCGAACCCCCTACGGACAGCTGGTCGAAAACGATACGCTGCTCGGCCTCTTTCATACCCTAGCGGAGCGCTGTGCCTATCGTCAGCGCCGTCAAGCCTTGGCGCATATCGCCGCTCAGGATAAGCTGCACCTGCGCGGGCTGGCGATCACTCCGATCAAATTTGGCATCTCTTTTATCACGCGTTTTTTGAATCAAGGCAATGCCTTGGTGCAACTTCACATCGATGGTAGCCTTCAGGTCACCAGCGGTGCGGTCGAGATGGGGCAGGGAGTGCATAGCCGTATTGCTGGCTTGATCGCTGCAGAACTTGGCATCATGCGCGAAAAGATTCGCATGCTGCCGACGCGGACTGATAAAAATGCAAACACCTCTGCGACAGCCGCCTCGACCGGGACCGATATCAACGGCTCGGCAGCTTTGGTTGCTGTAGGCCGCATACGCGAGCGATTAGCAAAAATGTTTGTGGCTCTCGAGTCTTTGGCGCCTGAGCTCTGGCCCAGTCGCACCATTGGGATAGGGATACGGGAAGATCTCACCTTGCCCGAACAACTCGCTGAAGAGATTTGCTTTGAGCAGGGACGCATTTTTGCGAAGGCTCGTCCCGAGCAGGGCCTAAGCTTTGAAGACGTTGTGCGCGAGGCCTACTACAATCGCGTCTCGCTCAGCGATTATGGTTTTTATAAGATCGAGGGCCTCGACTTCAATAAGGTCTCTGGTCAAGGACGCGCCTTTCACTACTACACCCAAGGGGTGGCCTGCAGTGAAGTGAGCGTTCATCGCTACACAGGCGAAGTGAAAGTGCTCCGGAGTGATATCCTCATGGACCTCGGACGGCCGATCAACGAGGCGCTCGACAAGGGGCAGATACGGGGAGCTTTTGTCCAGGGCATGGGCTGGGTGACGACCGAACAGTTGGTCTACAGCAAAGAGGGCCGCCTTTTGACTCATTCGCCGAGTACTTATAAAATTCCTACCGTCCAGGATATCCCGCGCGATTTTCATGTTGATCTGGTGAACCCCAAAGAAATTCACACACCCCATCAGGGCAAAGCCGTTGGCGAACCGCCTTTACTGCTGAGTTTTTCGGTGTGGGCGGCGATCATGGATGCTCTGCATGCGAGAGCTCCCGAGGTGCCGTTTGCAGCGCTGGCGATTCCGGCCTCACGCGAGAGAATCTTGCGAGAGCTTTACCCTGAAGCCTTTGAGGAGAAAAGCTGATGCGCCTGGGAGCCGAAGCTTTGTTTGCAAAAGCCGGTGAATTGAGCGCGGCAGGTCAAGCCTTTGTGCTCTGCACGCTGCTCAGCAGCCGCGGTCATGCCCCGCAAGAGGCAGGAGCCAAAGCTCTACTGACGGCTGACGGCCTCATACAGGGAACGATTGGTGGAGGTAAGGTCGAAGCACGCGCGATCACGTATGCGAAGGAGCTTTTGCTGAGCCAGGTGCAGGCTCCCCTACAAGTCGATTGGGATCTCCAGCGAGATGTGGGCATGTCCTGTGGCGGTTGTGTGGAACTGCTCTTTGAAGTTTTTGGAACTCGGCCTTGGCATATCACCATTTTTGGAGCAGGACATGTGGCTCAAGCACTCTGTCGGGTCCTCGCAACACTGAGCTGTCAGGTGCAGTGTGTGGATACGCGTGCGGAGTGGATCGAACGCCTTCCTGGTCACCCACGTCTTGAGGCCTTGGTGGTCGAAAATCTTGCGGCCTTCGCCCAAGATCTACGACCTGGAACCGCTTGTGTCGTCGTGACGATGGGCCACAGCACCGATCTTCCGATCCTGGCTCAAGTTCTGCACCGCGAGGACCTCAGCTTTATCGGTTCGATTGGTAGTAAGGTCAAAGCACGAGCGATCAAGGCGGATCTTATGCGCCTCGGTCTGTCGCCAGAGGCTCTCGCCAGACTCCATTGCCCGATTGGCATTGAACTCGGCTCGCGCCTGCCCGAAGAAATCGCCATCAGTATCTGTGCTCAATTGCTCCAGCATAGACCACGGCAGAATTAAGTGCGTCTATGTGAGGAGTTCAATCCTACTGGTTTAGCTTCCTGGCTCCCCCGAACAGGTGTGACTCAAAGCACACAGATTTTTTTGCATCCCCCTCGCAATAAAGCGTCCTATTGCCAATCTAAAACTGATGCCGTTAGTTGGAGTTCAGGGGCTAACACTGGGAAATGATAGTTTAAAACACTTGCTAAGTCACAACTGAGTAGATCTTGTAAATACACGAAAATATAGCCATTTAGTCATGAACTCCAACTAACGGCATCAGTTTTAGATTGGCACAGGCTTTGCTCTAGGTTTGCTGGCAACAAAAGCAATAAGGACAAGATTATGTTGGCATATAGTAGATGGGGAAGTTTGGCGGCTGTAGCACTGGCACTCGCAGCCTGTGGCACAGGACAATCGGATGATGTAAATCAAGAGAGGATTTATCAGGTCTATCGCGTGCAGCTCGATGATGCGTCGCAAAAGCTTGAGGCTAAAGCTTCATTCCACTACGAAAGCTCACTGGGTACGAGCCTGAATCTTACCAGTCCAAGTTCTGTGGAGTTTGCAGGTCAGCCTATGCGTGTGGCAACTCTCCTTGGTATGACTCACTATGAAGCCCAAGAAAAATTTTTTCAGCAAAGTTTTGCTCCCCAGAGTTTTCGCTATGTGAACAACGCAGGCGAAGTCTTCACCGTCCAGGCGCCTCTGCCCCCAACTCTAGCTGTGCGCAGCCCGGCCGATGGTACCCGAATTCAGGCCGGACAAGACCTAGTCGTGCGCGTCCAGAGCGAGCCCCTTGGACCGCATCAAGAGGTCAAGGCCTGTCTGCATGCTGAGAGCTATGGGGTTGCCGAAGCACCCCTGGATGAATGTCTTTATCTCCGAGGAGCTTCGACCCTGGTCTTTAGTCGTGAACAGCTCGAAAAGTTTCATAACGACAGCATCGTGACCCTACGCCTGACACGGACGCACAATCCTCCGCAGAACAATCAAAAAATTCAGCTCAATGTCGAGCGACGCTATAAGCCTATAAACCTATATTTTTAGCACAAGCTCGTTCCAGAGCTTTGACTCCATGGATCATCGCTCCAAAGCGAGGATCCTGGGAAAATCCGGTTTTAAAGCGCTGATAAATCTGCTGGGCGATGACCGCCAGTCGAAACAGGCCAAAGCTTGCGTAAAAATTCCAGTGTTCGAGCGAGCAGCCGGTTAAGGACTGATAAAAACGAACCTGTTCGCCCCGTGTGAGATAGCCGGGACTTAAACTCGGGAGGGTGCGAAAGGCCTGCATAGAGGCCGGATCGGAAGCCTCTACCCAGTAGGCCAAAGAATTGCCAAGGTCCATCAGCGGATCGCCCAAAGTCGCCATCTCCCAATCGAGTACAGCTCGAATCCGTGTCGGATCTTTGCGATCAAAGACGATGTTATCAAGCTTATAATCGTTGTGAAGGAAAGCTCCTTGCGAAGCGGGGAGCTTGGCGACCGCTTCAGCGAGCCACTGCATGATCGCTTCGCAGCTCGGTGCATCCTCGGTAAGAGCCGCTCGATAGCGCTTCGACCAGCCCTGAACCTGTCTGAGGGCATAGCCTTCGGGCTGCCCTAGCGAGCTGAGGCCTAAGGCTTGATAGTCGAGTTGATGGAGTTGAGCTTGCAGACGCAGGCTGGCTTCATGCTGCCTGCGGCAGGTGTCGGCATCAAGAGGAAAGTCAGCCGGCAAATCGCGCCGCAAGATAAGTCCTTCGACATGCTCCATCAGATAAAAAGGAAATCCAAAACGCGCCTCGTCCTCACAGAGGTGAAGAGCCTTTGGGCACACAGGCAGGTGTGGATGCAGGAGGCTCAATACTTTAAATTCGCGCCCCATATCATGGGCCGTGTGCGCTTTAGCTCCGCGTGGCGGGCGACGCAGCACCACGGTTTCCCCAGACCAACTCAGCCGATAGGTGAGGTTAGAATAGCCTCCTGGAAACTGGCGAATTTCACAGGGCCCTTGGTAGCCGAGTAGGTCGGCGACATACTGCACAAGTTCAGCCGGCAGTTCGTCCCCAGGACGAGCTTGGATGGTTTCATCGGACGACATGAGAACTCTCCTTGAGCAATTGACGAGCCACCGAAAGTTTGTGGACTTCATCAGGACCATCGTAGATACGAGCCGCGCGTTCTTCGCGGTAGAAGAAAGATAGGATCAGATCATCGCTTACTCCTGCGGCTCCATGAGCTTGCAAAGATTTGTCGATTGCACGTTGGAGTATGCCTGCGACGTAGTACTTGATCATCGCGATTTCGGTGCGCGCCGCAGCGCTCCCTTCGTCTTCGATACGTCGTGCGGTTTCCTTCACAAACAGGCGCGCTGCTGCCAGTTCACTAGCGATTTCACCAATCCAGGAACGTATGATATCGCTCTCGGAAAGTGTGCGATCGCTCCCAATCGAACGTTGTTGAGCGCGCTGGCATAACATATCGAGGCAGCGCTGCGCGATTCCTATCCAACGGGCGCAGTGATGAATGCGCCCATGACCGAGCCGAGCTTGGGCCATCCGAAAACCTTCGCCACGTTTGCCAAGCAACGCGTCCTTGGGAATACGACATTGCTCAAAACGGAGCTCAGAGTGACTAAAAGGGCCGTGACCAGCGTGACCCATAACCGAAATATTGCGCACTACGCTCAAGCCAGGCGTAGCGAGGGGGAAAGCAAAAAGGGAGGCTCTCTGATGCGGAGGCGCCTCTGGATCGCTCACAGCCATCACGATGACAAAGCTTGCACCATCGGCGGCGGTCGTAAACCATTTTTCACCTTCGAGGCGCCAGCTGTCCCCTTCGTCATAGGCTCGAGTTGCAAGCAAGGTGGGATTCGCCCCCGAGGTGAGACGCTCGGTCATCGCAAAGCAGCTGCGCAGCTTGCCTTCGAGGAGGGGAGCCAAGATAGTTTTTTTCTGTTCAGGGGTAGCAAAATGATGGAGGACCTCAATATTACCCGCCTCTGGCGCCTGACAGCCAAAGACATAGTGAGTCAGTGGGCTTTGTCCCATGATGGAGGCGATCTCGGCAAACTCATCGAGTCTGAGTCCATGTCCACCAAGCTCTTTTGAAAGACTGAGTCCCCAAAGGCCTTTTTGCTTAATCACTTGGCGTTCTCTCGCCAAAAAATCCATAAGGGAAGGGTAATCGCCAGACAGAAGCAGCGCTTCGGCTGGAATGAGACGCTCAAAGCAGCTTTGAACTTCATGCTTGATGCGGTCGAGATCAGGGCGAAGGTTCGTCATAGGACACCTCAGGTGAACAGAAAGTGCCTAAAGCTAGCAAATAGCCAAAGCACTGTCCACTGACGAAGCCTTGCAGGGACGGGGGAAGGTCTGTTAACTTAAACAGAAGCGTTAGCAGGAGAGAGCATATGAGTCGTTCGGCGTGGGAAGATAGACGTAAGGGTCTCGAAGAAGAATTCTTTGCAAAAGAAAATCGGGCTCTCATGGATAAATTGAAGGCCAAGTCTGCTCAGGAAGAGGGTATTAAGCATCTCTCGCAGGCATCTGGCATTCGCGATCAGCAAATTTTGGAAAGCCTTTACAAGGCCGACATTACCGCAGCGGATCTTGCTGCCTTGTCTCTCGCGCCGCTGGTGCTGGTGGCTTGGGCGGATGGCAATATCGATGCGCGAGAAAGAAAGGCGATCGACCAAGCTATTCGAGAGAGTGGGATCGACGAAGCTCAGATAGCCTACAAACTCTTGATGAACTGGCTCGTTGATCCTCCCGAAGATTCCCTGCTTGAGACCTGGAAGCAGTACATGCATGGCCTTGAGAATGTGATGAACAAGCACGACTTTACTCAACTCAAAAGTCGCATTGTGCAGCGAGCTCAGGATGTGGCAGAGGCTGCTGGTGGATTTATGGGGCTTGGCGATCGGGTATCCGAATCCGAACAAAAAATTTTGGATAAGCTCCGCGCCTGAGACTAGAGATCTGGCGACTTGAAGACTAAAGCAAGGCTCCCCGCAAGGAGCCTTGTTTGATTTTAGGGAACTAGTTTTTTGACACAAGTACTGGGGAGCGAAGTGCTCGCAGGATCTTTGCAGACCGGAAGCAGTGCGTTGGGAGCTTCAACTGCAGCGAGGAACTCTTGGAAGGCAGGCAGACGTTTGCCTTGACCGTCTACGATGCGGCGAAAGCGGTAGCTTGAGGGCTGACCAAAGATCACGCTGTCGCGAGCAAATTCATTTTCGTCTACCAGTCGCATATCAAAATCGACCAGCATCGAGGGGGGAAGGGTCACTTGTGGCACAAGCCCAAAGAGCTTGGCACGGGGAGTCACCTGAGCCTCGGTGTAGTCTGCGTTGAAGACAACTTCGTAGGTCAGCTTGTTTTGGAGCACGAGATCGTAGAGACCACGGCCATAGACAGAATCGTGCCAGCTCCAAACACCTTCGTCATAAACCGGCACAAAGCCCCGATGGCCAACCACTTCACCGTCTTCTACAATATCAGTCCAGCTCATACCAGCAAACGATACCACTTCGTCGGGTAGGGGATTGCCATTCATCCACCAGAGACCTTGGAGATTCGCGGGGGTGCCAGTGGCGTCAGAACCGATGACGAGATGACTGTCGATCTCGCTGTGAGGCACAGAGACGAGCTCGTAGGGACTTTTGGCAAAAGCTGAGCTGGCAAGGCCTAGCGCTAGAACGGAAGAAAACAAGACTTTCATAAGGACTCCTCTAGAGGAGGGCTGATTTGCCCTCTTGGTGCCTCGATTGGTAGCGAGCTCTGGCGGCGAAGTCAAATGTAAAAGGCAAACCCCAAGAGAGAAAAGCATGGTACACTGGGTTCAGGCCTAATGACGAGGACCTCTCATTTTATGTATGATTTCCATCTAATCGTGAATCCTCGCTCCCTCCGTACGGTTGCCAAACAAAGGTATTATTCAGGATTGCTAGAACATTTTCAGCGACATGGCTGGCGATATCACGTCGCGACCAGTAGTTCTGCTGATGAACTTACCGTTTTGACAAAGGCTGCCTTAGTCTCTGGCGCCCGCCGGGTGCTGCCTATCGGGGGCGATGGGACTCTCAGTCTCTGCGCTCGTGGGTTTTTTCAGGACAAAAAAAATCTGTTTCCCGAGGCACAGCTGGTGCCTATGCCCTTTGGAACAGGACAAGATTTTTTTCATGGCTGGATGACTGAAGTGGATGGACACAGCTGGGATTGGTTACACCCTGAGATGACTGCCGAAGCCATAAGCCTCGGTCATTATAAGGATGCTGCTGGGGTCGAGGGCTATTTTTTGAATTCGCTCTCGGTTGGTATCAGTGCTGCTGTGCTGTCTGCGCGAGAACACCTTCCTTTTTTGCGCTCGAGTCCTGTCTCGTACGTCCTCGCAGGCATTCGAGAGCTTTGGCGCTACCGCGCGCTTCCCTTGGCTGTGCAGGCCGATGACGGAACCGATACTCGGCGCGACAATCTACTCTTTATGATCTGCAAGGGACGCTTGGTCGGCGGGGGCTTAAAGTTTCTCGGCGACATCGATCCCAAAAGTCCGACGGCGACTGCTGTCTGGGCTCCTAAACTCAAGCCAGGCTTTGTGTTACGCTCTCTGCCAAAGCTCTACCACGGTCGCATCGATCAGA
>JACCDP010382337.1_pt1 | contig 10090 bp, 17 predicted proteins | sample 7445841 | NCBI WGS metagenome assembly JACCDP01 (sample SAMN15323441, study PRJNA562643) | freshwater metagenome | isolation source: river surface water | place: USA:Blue River Watershed | collected 2017-08-17
AAACCGCTGTGTTAACTTCAAAGTATACAGCATCCCAAGACAGATAGCAAGATTATCTAGTTTCTCGTCAAGAACTAGATGCCAAGGATCGGGCCAAGATTTTGGATTCTGGGGATTTAGATACGGACTAACAAAGGGAGCTTTATTCCAAAAATCGACTACGGCCTGTAGAGGGTCATCTACAACTTCCAGCGTATTTCTAAACTCTTTCCATTTTGTCAGTCTGTCTATGCCGTATGCATCAAACACCGTAATTCACAAACAGAGAAATGTTACCATCTGCACCAGTGGCGATAGGATTCTTATATGTTAATATAATAGTCTCTTTTGCGCTGTCGCCTCTGTTGGTTTTGAGTTCAGCTCCGAATTCAAAATTTGTCATCATGGCACCTCCCGGGTCTGTGATTAAAGATGAAGAATATTGATAACTGTCCGTGATGGCCACAGTGTCCTGCGATTCATCAACGGTCAAATATAAAGTTCCGTGTCTGTTATATTGTTCGTTTAGTGTAATAGTGTAATCGATTGAGTGATATCTGTTCAATGCTGATAAAGCCAACAACGGTCTAAATGTATCGCTTCTATAAACAATAGAAGCTACTGAATTAGAGAACTTGACTAGATTGGCATTTTGTACTTCACCATAGGCAGCTCTCGTATCAAGAGCTGTTAAATTGTATTGCTGTAGTCTATCGGTCCTGCAATCAATTACAATATTGTTGGCGTTCTGTCCAAATATAATAAATGAATCGGAGGGCGTGGCATCGTTGCCTATACCATTTCCACAGTCGATAAACACACAGTCTCTGACCACAGTTCCTGTTCCGTGAGCAATGTATAGGGCTTGATTCGCCACTTCCTGAAATTTACTATTCCTCACAGTCCAACTGTTTTTTTGATTTTCCACACCTGTAAGCAATATTGATGTGGCGTTTTCTAAAAATGAACAATCGTCGAGGGTTATTGAAGTTTCAAAAACATCTTCTTGTCGACATCGCATAGCTACTTTGGTTGATTCGAATTTACAATTAGAAAACATAATGTTATCAACTTTAGTACCGGCTAAATCATTTTCCCAATACACACTGGCAGTAGAGTTTTCTAATTCTGAATTAGAAAACGTAGCGGCTGTCAATTCGAAGTCTGATAGGAATTTAACACTGTCAAACTTGCTGTCTTTGAGACCCGTGATAACAAACTGGCCGGAATCGTGTCTAATGGTTAAGTTAGACATTTCGATGTTAGAAGGTCGATCAGTATCTTGAAACTGTGCGACTTCTGTGCCGTCTTCTGTGATCAATAATATATTGAAATCACCTATATTCAGACTCACTCCTTCTATGCTTTCGCCTCTGATCCTAGCATTCGAAGGTATTCTTAGATTATCACTGAACAGATAATTACCATTAGGTATGAATAGAGTTTTTTTAAATTTAGGATCTGCGTTTCTAAATAATTGATTCAATGCATTTTCAAAAAATACTGTGCAGTCTGTAGAACCGTCTGGCACGGCACCGAAATCAAAAACGCTGACATATTCGTCTAGTTTATTTTGAAGACTTCTTGGCACACTTAAACTGACCGAAGGTTCGTTCAAGGCGAATCTATAACTGTTGGCTAGTTCTAGAATGTTATCGTGTTCGGTGAGTATTTTAGTGTTACCTACGTAGGGAGCACCGTCAGCAACTGAACCATTGCCGATATAAAGTTCTTGAGTGTCGATGGCCCAGGCTATTTCTGCTGCGCTGAGCTGCGGGATGCCTGCGTTATTGTTCTTTAATCCGCGGCGATGTTGTATTTTTGATATCTGAATAACGGCCATTTGAATATACCCTTGTTAGGGTATTTATCTGCCTAAGGAGTAATATTCTTCCACCTTTGCTAACCAGAGATCTTCGTACTTGCTATAATCGCTAGGATGCAGGTCAAATTGTTGATATTCAAAATTTCTAGAACACATAAACACAACACCTCTACGAATATCTGTTCCATAGACTTCGTTATGGGCCATAATGTAAGCAGTTAACTGCATTTTATAATCTTCGACCCACTCTTCCTTCTTAGGCTTGTTAGTCTGTTTATAATCCATTACTGCAGGTTCGCCGTTATATACACCTACGAGATCTGTAGTTCCTGAAAACAGTCCAGGAAAATACAAACTCTGTTCCATAGCCCAAACTTCTTGAACGTTACTAAGGCCGTTTTCGATAATCACATCAGCCATAGCATTAGCTTGAACATGGACTGGATTGTTTCCGGGTTGTCTTTGTATACCTGCGATAAATCTTTCTAGATTACTATGCATAGCAGTACCGACACCGGCTGCCTCTGTAGTGATCTGTCGAGCCTTTTCTTCGCCTACTCGCTTCTTCCATTCGTTCAGTGCTGTCATATCTTTAGTAGCACTCAATATGGTTGTCACCGACGGAAGGCTTTCGCCGTCGGGAGTTAGATAAACTCGTTTACGAGTAACGGGATCGTTAACCTGTTGGCAGTTCTTATATTCAAATTTTTGAATAAATGGTGGGGGCGTAAATTGATTAGTCATTCTGTATATATTACAGAATTATTTTTAGAATGTCAAGCCTGGATGCCGGCTTGGCTTTGTGCAAGTTGCTGAGGAGCCGCTGAGGCAGCTATTTTGGCAACAGCCTGTTCGCTGTCTTGTCCTGTGCCCTGTGTAGGTTCTTTTTCTGCATCGGAATCTGGAGCTCCTGGAACATTGAGTTCAACGCCATCTGCATTGAAATTCTTGACCATGCTTTGTATGGCCGGATTAGAATCGTACATAGATTTGAATGTTTCATAATCAGCAGTTAATTCGAAACCATTGGTTTGAAGAACCTTGTTTAGGCCAGCCCAATTTAATTTGGCGGGTGCTTTTTTACTAGCAGCTCTACCAATATAATTGCGAAGTACGATCATGAATCTATCTTGATCGTTGGCTTCACTGCCGGAAAATTCAAAAAATCTCATCCTAATGTCGCCAGTTGTTTCTGCATATCTACAAGTGCTTTTTGAGCACCTTGTATTTCTTGCTGTTTAGCTTTGATTGCATCTTGCAATTGCTTTTTTTGATCTTGCTTTTGTTTGATCATCATGGCTGCTTGCTTCGGATCAAGACCGCCGGCCGGTTGACCAGAAGTCGGAGCTGCTGTCTGCTGATCTCCTGACATAGGAGAAGGAGCAGTGCTTAGTTCACCGACCTCTTTTAATTGAGGATCGTTTGTGATGTCAAATAATTTCATCCTGCTAGGACTTTTAATAAACGGCTCTGATAGTTAATGCTTTCTCTCTGTTCTCTACCAGCTTCTTCGGCTCCGCCCGCGGCAGGTTCAGCTGCTGCAAATGCATCTTCTTCCTCGCCGGCATTCATCATATCTGGCTCAGCTGCTGGAAAAGCATCTTCTTCTCCGCCTGCTTCTGCTCCCGGCTCACCACCTAACATTTCAGCACCCTGCTCTTCGCCTGTGAGTGTACGAACACCTGTGGCCAATGTTTCGCGTGTGGTTTTTAGATTTTCTAGTGCTTGCTGGATCGCAGGAGCAACTGCCGAGATAAAGTTCTTGGCTTGTTCTGAACCCATTTCGTCGCGGATCTGATCGCCTAACTGGAGTAACGTGTCATTCTCCATGCCAGAAAGTTCTTCGATCCAGCGACCTACTCTGTCTACCATTGTTTTAGCGGTTACGATCGACTGGGCTTGTTGGATCTCACCTTCTGTTACTTTTGTCATTTCTTCTCCTTGGGATTCTGTTGTGTTGTCTGATTCTAAAGTCATTTCGTTGCGGCTAGCGATTTCGCTGTTGATAGCATCTAGAATCCATTGAGCCTGATGGAAAGCATCATTCTCTAAATTTTCATTAAATCCAGACTCGGATCTAATTTGGCTGAGCTGTGTTCTTAATTTATTTCGAGCATCTTCTAATTTAATTAGATCGAAGTCGGCAAAATTGATTTTTCTACCAAAAGTTTTTTCGATAGATTCGTTGATCCTTGCTGATGATCTGTTGAATTTAAATAAATCAGTAGTTTTCATAATAGTGAGTCCAGATTAATGTTGTATTTATTCAGATATTACACAAAGGCTTTCTGCTCGTTTCTTGGCTGCTAGCATTTTATCTTTGCTTTCGCAGTATCTAGCCCATAAAACGTCTGCTTTGTCATAGTTCTTATTTTTTGTAGCTTTTTCGTATTGATTTCTAAGCAGTTGGGTTTCTGCAAACCATTTACCGTATTCTTGATCGGCCCTATAGATAGCTTCAGCTTTGATAGTCGACTGTTTTTTAGCCAATAAATTAGCTAATCTTACTGTAACGACATTCAAATTTAGATCCTTATAAAGTAACTTGTCCTTATGATACAGGCTTTTATTAAATCCTTGACTTACGATCAATATTGTTCCTACTAGAATTCCCTCTTCTGTTTTAACAGGAAGTATATCTCTACTATTTTTGATCAGGGATTCTAGCTTGTTGCTAAGTCTAGTCATAAAAAAAGGACCTATGGTCCTTTATTTAACTGCCCGTTCTTATCAGGAAAATATTTTAATAATAGTTTCTAAATGCCCGGATACAAATCCTAATACTGCTAGACCTCCGAGTATCAAATACATCCATTTTTGTTTAAATTGTTGTAGTTCTGCGATTTTAGCATCTAACTCTGAGTGTGTGTTTTTTATCGAAGAAGCTAGTTCGGCATGTTGAGTACAGGATGCATCATACATCTGATCAAGTCGTTTGTGTATACCGGTGCCGAGCTGGTTGACTTCTACTTTTATTCCGTCAATCTTTTCATCTAAATTACTAACCTGTACTTCGACTACGCTTACTCTTTCTGCCATTGTTGGCATATTCTGATCTCCTGAATTAAGTCAAGTTCCTAAAAGGATATGTGCCTAATTTTGCCTATTGAATATGCCTATACGTTTTATTTATTCTCAAATCGGATTTATCCAGGTGTTGATATTATCTCCCTTAGTAGAAAAAATAGGAGGATCAATATCTACTGAATTATCTAAATTTGATATGATGGGGACACCGTTCAAATCATCTACTAGTAGGCCAACAGGATCGTTATCTTTTAAAAAAACTTCATCGCGCTCAGTGTCGAATGTCCAATACCAGTAAGCAGCCTTGCCTTCTAAAGGAGAAGGTAATCTTCCATTTTGCATAACCGGATCTTTAGCCCATTCGCAATTCGATCTTAGACCGATAGCCTGTAACAAACTGTTAAAATTGGCCTGTTGAGCCAATTTTATTTTATCTGTTTCCGATCTGGCAGGATTGGTTCTAGTAATGTCAACCAGGGTGATAATTTGATATCTAGGCATAATATGCTACTATTTACACAGACAAAAAAAGAGCGGAAATAAATTCCGCCCTTCTCCCTTCCCATCCCTAGGAATTAACTAAAATTACTTAGCTGGTGTAAAAATCGCTTCGATAGTTGCTGTTGGAGAACCAGTCAGTGCATTGATACTTGCAACTGTTAGATCTCCAGTGCCTTGGCAACGTAGGAATACTGTATCAGTTACTCCGCTTGAAAAAGCTGAACCGTCAGCTGTACCAACTGCTGCTACAACGAATGCACTGTCACCAGAACCAGCAGAACCGTGACTGGTAGTAATGTAAGCAATGTACGCACCCAGTTCTGTGTTGGTCATGTTTGTTTTTGCAATCTTAACGATCAGCTCGCGACCGACGTCTGCTTGATTGATTGCGTGTTTTTCGTAGTTAACGCCGAATGTAGTAGATCCGACTGTACTTGATCTTAAATCTGCCATGATATTTTCTCCTTAATCAATAGTCCCGCTCCGGGACTGGCATTATTATTTATATTGGAAAGAAAAAATCAGTGGTTTTGGGCTGTTAATCGGAGCGGAATGGAGTCCAGCGATCTCTAGGAACTAATTTAACAGAATCATCTCCGCTGACGTAGCCCTCACCGCCCGGTTTACCACCAGTGCTGGCTGTGATGTCACCTTCTGCTTGATCAAGTTCACGAATTATTTCGTTTTTAGCAGCCATTATTTCTCTAACTAGTTCAAATAGATTATCTAACACACCAGGATTAGAATCACTGTGTGCTTTGACCTTTACAACCTTAGCAGGAGTTTTTTGTAAAAAGTTAAAAAAAGCATCTGAGTTTATATTATCTAGTTGTTTAGCTTTGCTCTGGGCATTCACAAAGCTGTAAATCTCATTTTGTAAATATCCCATTCCTGTAACTGGGGTTAAGAATTTATTAATGGCGGCTTGATTTTTAGACAAAGACTCGATTCTAGTTAAGTTATCTGCATTAACCTCTGGCTTGTAACTGACATAAGTTTGTCCGAATACCATTAATCCTGGATTAGTAGAAAAGGCTTCAGGATTTTCAAAAGGTTCTCCGCTCTTGTCACCGAAATAACCATATTGCTGATGAGCAGCCACAGCAATTTTAGCTTTGGCTAATTTTCTCCCTACTTCGCTGTTGCCTTTAACTGCATAGGTAGTTTGATTAGGAGTAAAACTTATTCGACCATCAGCACCTTCATAGGGCTTGCCGGGATGGAACAAGATATCTCCGTAGACATATCCACGGAAGTCTTTAGGAGTAGCCGCTTCGAACACGGGCCACATAGCTGCCATATCACCTGCGAACTTGGCACGCCACTCTTCACCTTTACCGCGGCTCTGTATGAACTGCGATAACTCTTCTGGACTAGAGCTTTTACCTTCTTCACGACCCCAGTTGTTCTTGCCTACCATACGGAAGGTACCGTCTTCGTCTCTGCCCCAATACACTGTAGGGTTACCGTCCCATTTGATAGCGATTTTTTTAGCAGGACTGGCAAGGTCTTTTAGTATCTTGATAGCACGTTGAGCACCGTTGGCTTCAGTGAACACTAGATCCTCTAAGTGATTAAACTCTCTACCTACCTTTTTAGGAGCAAGAGTTTCGTCTTCATTTACTGATTCATTTTTCTTACGGCCAGCACAATGGGCCTTCTGACTAAACCCTTTAGGGTTAGCACAGTTAATCGAGCGTTTGTATTTTTGGCTCCACTTCTCGGTGATTATTTCAAATGCTCTCATTTGCAGATTTCTATTAATTTACGCATCCACCCGATGCTGCCGGGCTGAAAACTTTCCACAGCTTCGTTCTTAGGTAACTCGATTCCAAAACGTCCTAGCGTTTCTCTAGCGGCTGCTACAAGTTCTTCATAGTTTGGCAGTTTGCGAATATAGGCAATAATGTTTTCCACATTGCGGATATCTTTGACCGTGGCGGTCTGCCCTAGTAATTGTTTGGCTATAGTGTTCCAGTCGTCTCCGCCGGGAACTGTTTCATCTGTTTCTGCATTCATTAGACCAAACTTAGGGCTATACTTTAATCCTCTAGCACGAGCAATACTGCTTAGTAGTATGTGACGATGCTCTCCACGGAAAGGGCTGTCTGGGCCACTGCCTAGCATCGAACCTTGTTGAAATTTAGGATTGGCAGAAAACATAAAATCTGTCTGGGCGAACCCATTCGAAGGGTCACCGTTGATGGGAGTTTTTAAGTGTACATTATCGCCGCTGAGCTTGACGCTTTCTTTGCCAAACAGTGATCTTAATTTGTCTGCGAATTCTGTTTTATTGATCTCATTAGCATCTACACTTAAATCTAGATCTCCGCTGTCTGCTTTTCGACCTGTGGTTCCTAACCATTTGATAGGAACACCCTCTTCATCTTTATCTGTGCTGAAATCTACACCTGTTTCTTTTTCTAAATAGGCGATAGTAGTAGGGATCTCTGATCTAGTGATTCTGCGTGTCAAAGGTTGTTTGTCTGGACCTTTGAAAACATTGCCGCCTTCAAATAATTCAGTCATTGCTTTCTTCCAATTTTTTCTGATGTTTTCTAGATTCGGCTATTCTTCGTATTCCCCTTGTAAATTTACTTGGGTCTTGGCCTTTTATAGCATTGATCAATCTACGCTCTAGCTCGTCAGCAGCATCTTCACTGTAGTTTTTCTGGATCGATTCCAAAAGATTAATAGCCGAGTTGATGACATTTATCGCCCTGCTTTCGATAAGGGCGTCTTTGTTGCGAACTTCTGCTATAGAATTAAGTTCTTGTAAAATTGATCTGGTTCGTAACTTCATCTTTAATCCGGTTGATAATATATTTAACTCAAATTTAATTTATGTTAAAGTAAACAAGTTGGTTTGTCAAATGAAATAATGTGCGGCCGCACACTGTTCGATATAAATACTCAGTAGAAACACTGATTCTACACACACTTACAGAGGACGAAAAATGAAACAACTATCAGAAAAAATGCTGGCCATATTAGAACGTTTAGCAGAAATGTTTCCTAAACAGCATTATCAAAGCGAATTGGAACACTATATTGTAAGTAGATATCCGAAAACCGCTGCAGACGTAGAACACTATACCAAAGAGTTTGAATATAAAACACAGGGGAAATTCATATGAAAAAGATTTGGAATTATCTAATGTTTATGGCCGAATCTCTTGGTAAAGCTAGAGCTGCAACAACTTTGGCCAGGATGGGCAAGTACGAGGAAGCTCGTCAAATTATGGTGAGAAATTGATGTTAAGTCTTGATTTCTTCCCATTAGGGATATATAATAATACATACACAAACACACAAGGAGGAGTTATGTTTTCACCCATTTTTTATCTAGAGTCTTTTCAGAACACCAAAAAGATTGTCACTGATCAGATTTTCAAAGATCCCGCACTGAACAAGGCGGCACACGCATATATCGATGCACAAACACAATTTGCCAAGATGGCTATCAACAACACCATCGACATGGTTAAATATTCAGTGGATTCGGTATCTAAAGTACTGTTTCCACAGAAGGAGCAGGCTTCACAGGCTCCCTACAAAGTAGAAAAAGAAGCCAACTAAAACATACACACACAAGGAGACTACTATGTCAAATAATGGATTAAATTTACCAGAAATGAAACTACCAGAAGTTAAATTCAATAAGAACGGATACGAAATCCGTACAGAGATTCTCGAAATGGCAAAAGATTTAGTCGGTCAAGAATTTTCTTATAAGTGGCAAGGTTGGGAAGTTTCGGCTGAGCGTGATGAGAAGTCCGGTCAGATCAAAACTAAAGTAGGTATGCCTGAGTTCCCAGGTTTAGATAAAGTACTAGAGACCGCCGAAAAAATGTACGCATTTGTTAACAACGGCGTGAAGAAATAATATAGGCTCGTAGAGCATTATATAATATAGTGGAAATAAGAAACCCCCGAAAGGGGGTTTTCTTTTATCTAACTTTAGCCAGTTTAAGAAATTGCAAAATTTGGATATACATCCACCCAATATCAAACTCATACCAACGCTGTTTGAACTTAGCTGAAGCACCGTCTGCGTGATGATTGTTGTGCAGTTCTTCTCCACCGATCCAGAAAGCCCAAGGCCATAGATTGCGGCTTGTATCTTTGGTGTCTGTATTGCGATATCCCCACCAATGACTAAGTCCGTTGATTACTCCAGCCGCCCAAAACGGTATCCATAGCATCTGGACACCCCAGACCACAAATCCCACAGGGCCAAAAAGAACAAGATCTATGATCAACATTAAAAGAATCCCTAGGCGACTGTGCGGGGTGTATAATCTTTCTTCTATCCAATCATTAGGCGTACCATGTCCTAACTCTTGGATTAATATTTTATTCCTGGCAGCTTTTGCATACAAGAACGCACCACCGAACAGCACACGCCATATACCGTAGATCTGTGGAGAGTGTGGATCCTTCTCAGTATCTGAAGCCTGGTGATGTTTGCGATGTATGGCTACCCACTGTCGAGTAACCATACCGGTTGTAAGCCATAACCAAAAACGCATAAAGTGTGCTACTATAGAATGAAATTGAACTGATCTGTGTGCTTGGCTACGATGTAGATATAGTGTAACACAGGCGATAGTGATTTGTACCATCACCAAGGTATATATGATTGTTAACATTAATAGTTCCCTGAGGCTAGAACTATTTTACAGATGTGTTCTAAACGCTCGATGTGTTCGAAAGATCTCCAAGGAGTAGAATCTATAGCAACAACTCCGTGACCTT
>JACCDP010802538.1_pt1 | contig 10090 bp, 15 predicted proteins | sample 7445841 | NCBI WGS metagenome assembly JACCDP01 (sample SAMN15323441, study PRJNA562643) | freshwater metagenome | isolation source: river surface water | place: USA:Blue River Watershed | collected 2017-08-17
CCGTTGTATTTGTGGTGCCAAGCCACCTCACCCTGGTTTGAGACGAAAGAAATTTCTAAATTTGATTCTATGCCAAAGGGACCTAATTGAGACGGTATGCCTCCCGACATAACTAATACAGGTACCCCAGAATTAAATTTAATTTTAGCTACATTTGGCTTATTTGAAATCCAAGTTTCAACAAAACTATCTTTTTTCATAGAAATATAATCTAAGTCACTAGCTAAATAATAAATTTTATTATTTAAAATTTTTTCAAATTCTTGTATTCTATTTTTTTGATTGCCATCTAAAATATGGCAAATACTGCCATTGATAATAGTTACATCATAATTTTCTGAAATTTTTTTAATTTTTTCTAATTTATTTATTTGGTCATAAATAGGTCCAATTATTAAAGCTTTTGAAATTTTATTAAAATTTATGCAGAACATGCCACGCAATATATCTAATCTTTAATAAACATTATCTCTCGACAAAATGTGAGGATATATATTATAGGAGAAGTTATGCTTTATACTATAGGGAAAATTTTGTTATGGAAAGAGTAAAATATTTTAATAATTATTCCGTTATTCCAAAGGATAAGACATTTGATGAGATCATTTCTGATATTAATAAACAATATCCTATTAAATTAAATAATGGAGAAGATTTAATAGAGAGAATTCATGCCAGATATCCATTAGTTTCTAAAACAGAAATAGCTGTTATAATAAATGCTACTTTTGAAAGTATTAGAGAATTTTTGATTAGAGGAGAGATTGTTAGTATTAATGGTCTTTTTAATAATTTAAGAATAAAAATTACAAAACCTAAAAAATATGTTCGCGTTAGACCTTTTGTTGCATCTCCTCTTTGGTTATTGAGGCTTCCTGCATGATTGATTTATTAGAAGAAACTAAAAACAAAATACCAACATTTGATAATGAAAAATTATGTCAAATAATTGTTTGTTATCGATATTTAAATTCTTATAAAGAATTAGCCGCTCTTTGTATGCAAGAATTAGGAAAAAGAAGAGACTCGGGAGATTCTTTTGATTATGAATCATACATTGAAAGATCATTATCAGAATTGCCTGAAATTACCATTCAGCCGGTAGATATTAGGTCTTTAATGTCTAATATTAGATTGGGAAAATTTAAATGAATAAAAAATTAACAATTGAGATTATTGATCACATTTTTTCTGGATTAGGATTATCTCCTATTCGCAGTATAGATACTGATAAGTTTGAATCTTTAAAAAATAAAAAATATCTTTTATCAGAAACAGTTGATTTTGATTTAGAAGATTCAGTTATAAAAAACAATGTGTGGGGCACTCAATTTTTTATAGAAGGATCTTATTTAAAAATTTTGGCAGCTGATTGCACTACTGAAGACGGTGTGTTAGGTTATGCTGTTATTATTCATCTGCAAGACAATCCTGCATATGGAATTTATTTAGATTATTCTTCTCAATTTGAGATTGATTCCCAACCATTAATTGCTGTATCTGTAGATAACCAAAAATGGTTACCTTGCAATATTTATTTGCAAGCTACTTTTTTAGCTGCTATGGAGAATGTAAAGCAAGTAGGTCTTAAATGGGAAAAGTGTAAAGATTATAATCAAGATTTTAGTAATTTACTTAATTTTATTAAATATCACGGTAATTATTATGAGGAATCAGTCCAAGGGTAAAAAAAGTGATATTGATTTTTTAAATCAATATATTTTTAATTGCATTAGAAATAATATACTTTCAATGGATGAAATGCTATTATCTGCAAAAAAACAAATTGCAGAAATAGATAATAAAATTATAGAAGTAGAAAATCTTAAAAAGATTAGATGCAAATTACTAGGAGTAGTATCTTCTCTTGACAAATCTTCTGAATCTTCTCAAGATTTTTCTAAAATATTATCTTTATTTAAGATAAATAATCATTATATTTGTCAAAAAATAATTAATAAAATAAAAAATGAAAGTCCTTGCATTTCTTCTTTACAATTTGATTGTATTAATACAGAAGATGTTATCGCTTGTATTAAGCAATTAATTGATGAAAAGGTAATCCGTAGTCATAATCAGATCCTATCTCCAGGAGAGTTTTTTCAAGATTTTGAAAAAATTTTGTTGCAAGAGGTTTAAATGTTTTGCTTTATTACAGATCGAAATGACTTTCCACATATTTTAAATTTAAAATTTAATTTTGATAGAAAATATGCTACTTTTTGTGGAGAATATATAGGAAAAAAATCCGCTCATAATTTATTTGCTTCAGATAATTTATTTAGCGGTCTTTGTAAAAATTGTGTAGATAGATATAAAAAATATATCATTTCAGATGAATTATTAAATAATTCAGTGTTTTTTAAAACAAGAATTGTTTCTAGATTTGAAAATAGAAAAATTTTTCATGAAAATTATAAAAAATATTTAGATCCTTCTTTTTGTAAAGGAAGGGTCTTGTGGTCAAGGGTTAAAACATGATTAAAAAAATTGATAGAGTTGCATTATCTAAGTATGTTAATAGGAAAATTAAAAGAAAAATTAATCATCATCATGTGTTTAGTGTTATTTCAATATTAATTGATGAATTAATTGAAGATCTTAAACAAGATAAACAATTTAAAATTATTAATTTAGGTATCTTTGGCGTAAAAAGAACTGCTCCTAGAAAATATTTTATTAAATTTAGAAACAAACATCTTATTACTAGAAGTAAAAGAAAAATATTTTTTAAAGTTGCCAATAAATTCAAAAAGAAATTAATAAGTTTCTTAGATATTGACAAGATGATTAAAAATAATACAGGTGAGGGTAGTGAGTAAGAAACCAATTTTTTATGTTTGTGCCGCTGTTGTACAAGAAAAATTATTGATGGAATCAATCATTGCTCTTTCAGAAAAAGAAGCAAGTTCTATGTATAAAGAAAAATATGGGGTAATACCTTCTCAAATAGAAGGTCCATTTTTGCGAAAAAAAGTACATATAGATCCTGATCCTATAAACTTAAAATTTAATGGAATAGTAAAATCAGCCATTTATCAGGATTGGAGAGTAAATGCATTCTTTCTTGAAGATCCAAAAGATTATGCATTTTTAGTTTTTTTAAAAAATTTAAATAATAAAGAGTCTAGCAAAAATACAACAATTGTACCTATTACAGATTTAAGGTTTGAATAATGTTAAATAACAAAAATATTTTAAAAATTAAAGAAAATTTATTATCACAAAAAGAAGAGTTGTATAGACAAATTATGAATGATATCGGCGTAGATATTGACGGTGATGAGACAGACGAAATTCAGGGTAATATGTTAATGGGAACAGCTGCCCAACTTCTTCTTATTAAAAAGAACAAAATTAATAAGATTGATGAGGCTCTTGCCAAGATTGATAATTGTAATTATGGTTTTTGTGAAGACTGTGAGGAAGAAATTCCTCAAAAAAGATTAGAAATTAATCCATATTTTACTACTTGTGTAGTATGTGCAGAAATTAGAGAAAAAGAAGAAAACCAAAGAAAGAGGTCAATTCCTTGAATACATTAGTCATTGAAAGCACTGAAAGTGGCGACATTCCTGTTGACGTATATCAAAAATTAGCTAATGATAGAATTTTATTCTTATGCAATCAAATTACTGATACTTTAGCTACAGATATTGTCGCAACTCTTTTACTAAAAGATGCAGAAGATTGTTCTAAAAAAATTACATTATTTATTAATTCTGATGGCGGAGATATCCGTAATGCATTAATGATTTATGATATCATGTCTATGATTGAATCGCCTATTGAAACTGTTTGTATTGGTTCTGCCATGGATGAGGCTGCTATTATTCTAGCAGGTGGAAATCCTGGAATGAGATTTGCTACTAAAAATTCTGTTATTTCAGCAGGACAATTAGTACACGATTGGTATTCTAATTCTAATTTAACAGACGCTAAGAAAATATTAGATCAATCTATGTCAGATAACAAAAGAATGATGGAGATTTTTTCTAAATCTTGTAATAAACCACTTAAACAAGTAATGGAAGATTTTGAAAGAACAGTGTTTATGAACGCAAATCAAGCTGTAAAGTATGGTTTGATTGACAAAGTTATTTCTATTTCTAAATGAGGGTTTATGAAGAAACATTCTTTACAAGATCATGATGCCGCTAAAAATCCATTAGCCGGGTACGCAGAAACTTATGTTAGGCTAACTAAAGATAGAATGATCTTCTTATCAGAAGATGTTACTAAACAAAGTGCTGCCGAACTAGCTGCCTTATTACTTTATTATGATAACGAAAATCATGAAGAGCCAATTACCATTTATATACATTCAAATGGTGGAGATGCCGCTGGATTAGCTAATATTTATGATGTAATGCAGATGATTTCAGCCCCAGTTAAAACAATATGTGCCGGTAAAGCTTATTCTGCCGGTGCAGTTATTTTGGCTGCTGGAGCAAAAGGAGAAAGATATGCTATGAAGTCATCTAAAATAATGATTCATGGCATTCAGTTCGCATTTCCTTTACCAGGTCAAGATATTATAAATTCAAAAAATTATTATGATTTTATTAAAGAAAATAATGATAATATTATGAAAATTTTAGCTGAGCATACAGGTCATCCACTAGAAAAACTAAAAGAAGATTGTAAGCAAGATGTTTGGATGGATGCTAAGCAAGCTTTGCAGTATGGTTTAATTGATCAGATTATCTGAAATCAGTCAATAAAATGTTATTGAGGTATGAATAAATATGCTAGAAAACCATCTTCTGATCCTGCTCAAGAACAGCTAAGGCAGAATAAACAAGAATGGAATAAAGAAGTATCAGAATTAATTCATGATGTTATTAATTTTAAAAAATTAATAAATGGCTCTCCTAGCGTTTTTTTTCAAGAAAAATCTAAAATTATTGAACCAATTCCTGGTAATCCAGTTGATATTATTTCTAATTTAACTAATAAGTATAACTCTATTGCTCAAAAAGCAGAAAAAATAACACAAGAGCAAGACTCTTATTCTAAAAATAGAAAAAAGAAAAAAACAGCAGCTATTGAAAATTATGAAGGAGTTTTAACTGTTGAAGCTTCTAATATTTTTTCTAGATTTTTTACTAAATTACTTACTCCTACTTTTGGTCCTTTTGGTTGGGGGCAAGGCGGGAAGCAACGCATCTATAGAATGTCTTTATTAGATTCTTTGCTTCAACTATATAGAGATATTAGGAAATTTGAAAGAAAATTAGGTAAAGGATATTTATACAGATTCACTCCTTCAACAGAAGATGTGAAAAATGCTAAATCAATATTTTTAAATATTGAGTCAAATTGGAATTCAATAATTAATTTAATTGCTGCTGCTTCAGGCACTTCTCTAGAAACTATTAAAGAATCTTTACAATCTGAGCCCGCAAAGCCTAAATCAGATCAAGATAAGAAAAAAGAAAAAGTACCACCTACTACAGAGCCTGCCGCTATACCAGCCGCTACACCAGCCGCTACACCAACCCCCGCACCACCCTCCAAAGATTCACCTACTCCTAGCGATCAACCCACTTCTGAGGAGCTTAAAGAGCTTACTATAAAGAGACATCAAAACACTGTCTATGACATAGAAGAGCGTGCTAGAGCTTTATTGCCTGATGTGAATACACCACAATTACAAAAACTACTTAGAAAACTTACTAATAGTATTATATTATTTAATAGAGCTGAGGATAAATCTAACAAAGTTTTAGTTCAAAACGTAGTTGATGCCTTTGATAGGCTTAAAAATAAGGTAGAAGAAAGTAAAGCAAAAGAAGAAGAGCAACAAGACGAAGAGGATTCAAGTAATAATCCAGACGAAAATAATGTTTTTGACGATCAAAATAAAGTTAATAACTTATTATCAGTAGCAACCTTTACCACCGAAGATTCTAGTGAAGCTTTAAGAGTGGCTGTTAGCGTAGAACTAATTCAATTGTCCGATGAAGCCAATTCATTGATTGATGAGTCCATGGATGCATTAGAAAAAGAATTTAATTCAGATTTATTAATTCGTAATTTTGCTTTAATTGACGATAAGATTAAGCAAATGAAAAGTAAATATTATGAAATATTGTATCCAGGAGCCTCTCCTGATGAAAGAAGAAAAATATTAGAAAGAGAAACTAGAGATAAAGTAACTCATATAACTAGACAATATAGACCTAAGGATTAATTATGGAAACTGGATATGTTTATATTTCAGAGTACATATTTCCTACTTTATTAGCTATTTCTGATCAAGAACAAGCTAAAGGTCTTATGCGTCAACCTTGGCCTCCGCCAATTATGTCTTTTGTTTATGCATCTCCTAGAGTTAATAAATTCTGGATGAAAAATACACCAAGCCCATTAGACATAGTTTTTTGTAATAATGGAGAAATTACACAAATTTGTAAAGGCATTCCTAATAGTACTGCTACTATCGGAGACAATTCTTTTAGTGACTTAGTAATAGAGTTTCCATATGGAACAATGGAACAATCTAATGTTAAAATTGGTAATTCAGTTGGCTTGATTAAACCAAATCCCAAACAGCTAAAAAAAATTTTTGCAGAAAAATACAACCTATTTTTAAAATAACGACTCTCTTGACGCCTAATTTTAAAAAATTATGGTATCTTTACCATACATGCATCAAATTTTAAATTTAAACAATATTCTTAATTCTTATAAAATTAAAGCTAGTTGCACTAACTATCAAGAAGTAGGTAACTATTTTTATTATGATTTAGTTCTTCAGCCAACTGCTAAGATCAAAGATATTACAAAATATAGCGACGAAATCGCCCTTTTATTAAAAGCACCTTCTAAACCGAATATCAGTATTCGTCACCAAGAAGGTTTGGTTAGATTAGAATTTGCAAAAATAGAAAAAAATAATCTTTCTCTTTATAATTTATTTAAAATCTTTGACACCAAAGATTTTAAAATACCTTGCGTTCTAGGTCAAAAAGTTGATGGATCATTATTGACAATGGATTTGGCAGAAAATCCTCATTTACTTATTGCCGGAACTACAGGTTCTGGTAAAAGTACATTATTGCATAATATTATTGCGAATATTTTACATTACGATATTGCTGACTTGCATTTAGTTGATCCAAAGCAAGTTGAGTTTTCTGGGTATTCTTCTATTAGAACTGTTGCATATAGCTATAATTCTGCACTTCAACTAATTAAATCTCTTCATTATCTTATGGAGCAAAGATATTCTTTCTTAAAGAAAGGAGATTCATTAGAGTGGATGACCCCTCAAATTCTTGTTATTGATGAATTTGCAAACCTTATTTTGCAAGATAAAAATAATGAATTTCATGATGCTTTGTGTGATTTAGCTCAAAAAAGCAGGGGTGCTAATATTTTTATTATCATTGCAACTCAAAGACCTTCTGCCCAAATCATCAGTGGTAATATAAAAGCAAATTTTCCTGCCAGAATTGCCTGCAAAGTCACCAGTCATGTTGATTCTAAAATCATATTAGATGAAGTAGGTGCTGAAAACTTATCTGGCAAAGGTGATGCTTTAATAAAAGATAATTATCGATATTTAGATCGTTTTCAAATAGCAATGACCTCTTCAAAAGAAATTTTGCAAAATGAACGAAAATATAAAATTTATTCATGATTTTTTCCATAAATACCAAAATGGTATTCATACCTTGTATGTTACTTATGCTAAAAAATATTCTAAAGAAGAGTTTTTAGAAAACTTAGAAGATCATCTTTTAGATAAAGTACATAACTTCTCAGTAGAAGATATTAACAATATCTTATTCTATACTAGTAATCAATTTGCTAAAAGTTGCTTGTCTTTTACTAAAAAAAATTACATTTGCCCAGGATGCCTTTATTTTAATAAAATAAATGTTTTATCAGGATCTAAAATATTAGACTGTAAGCAGTGTAGACAAGAATTAAAACAATGCAAAGACGAAAAGTATCTTAGATTATATAGATATTTCGCCTATCATTATAAAGCAGGTTGTAGATGTAATGGCTGTAATAGATTTATTGCAGATAATAAATCAAAAGATAATATCATCTGCCCCTATCCAGACTGTAGTTTTATCGGCAATTTTTCTGATTTGAAAAAAATGCATCATCCAGCATTAAATAATGCCGAAACTATTTCGCCCTCACCCGTTACCACCGCTAAGTTAGAAGATAAAATATTTAATAATAAAGTTTTGTTAATTAACAAAATTGTTGAAAAACAAAGCAATCAATTAGCTTTTGGCGGTAGCACCTTTACTGTGAAACATAAATTATTTGTGTATCAAGCTTTTAAGGAACTATTACATCAGTTTCCAGATCAAATGGTAGATTATTTATTATCCAGCAGCAGATCTGGAGGCTTCCAACATAAAATTTTTCAAAAATATGTTTCTTTGTTAGAAAACTCTTTTCCATTACAAATAAGAAAAAATAAAAAATTTACTTTAATAAGTAATTTATTAGATAAAAATTTATGTTTATTTGATGGAATATCTACTTTTGAAGCTATTGTTAAAAATCAATCTATTAAAAATAATACCTCAGAATATTATATTGGTGGAAGATCTGCTACTTACTCTAAACCGTATTACATTGGAAAGTTGCTATCTGTTCTTAATAAAGAAACAAAAGAATCAATTACACATTTAGTAAAAGAATATTCTTTTAATAAAATTAAAATTGATGTCCCAGACAATACATTAGTTCAAGTCACTCACTTAAGAGTTCCTCCACACTATCAAATGGGTGGCATGGTATATGTAAACAGAATTAGAAAGGCAATTATTGATGAAGCGAAGACATATGAGTAAACAGTCATTTGGTTTAAAAGTTAAAGTTAACCTATCTTATGCCTTTATGGCAAAGTCTAGGTGCAAAAACTGTAAAGGTCCACCCGAATTTTACTATCATAGTAAAACCCCATATTATCACCAGTCTCCGCATACTAGTAATTTAATCTCTTCTTTTTTACAAAATAAATTTAAAGTAGTAACAGATTACTATTTATTCGATAATCCCTCTAACTTTAATAATTTGGCAGCTTTTTCAGCAAAAAGCTGTACGTCGTATAATGCTAGATATCATATCAGTCGCGCCCCAGCTATTTATGGAGGTAGTATGAGAATAGATTATCTTGCTTGTAAATGCAGAAGCACAGTATGGGCTTTTAAACAAAGCACCCCTACCGAAGAATCAATGTCCAAAAAAGCAAGAACTACTTATAATAAAAAGTTTATTTTCTAACCTCTTTACAAGCATTTTAAAAAATTTAGGTAAGATAACAACTTAGATTATATCATTTTTATTTGATATAAATTTTTTTATGAAAAGGTTATCTCAACAAGATTGGATATTGAGAGCTAATGTAGCTCATAACTATAAATATAATTATGATAATGTAAACTATGTAAGCGGTAAGAAAAAAGTTATAATTATATGCCCAGAGCATGGAGAGTTTTTACAGAGACCTGACAATCACCTCTTCTTAAAAAGAGGTTGTATGAGTTGCGGAAACTCAACGCCATTTACATTATCTTCATGGATCGAAAAATCAAATAATATTCATAATAATTTTTATAATTATTCTAAAGTAGATTTTAAATCTATTAAAGGTAAAGTAATTATTATTTGTCCAATTCATGGAGAATTCACACAAATTGCAGAAAAACATCTTTATGGTGGGTGTCGTGGTTGCGCAAATAATAAACCATTTGATTTACAAAAATTTTTAGATAAGGCTCATCAAATACATAATAATTATTATGATTATTCTTTAATAAAAGTAGTTAATAATACTACTTCTAAATTACCTATAAATTGCCCCAAACATGGACTTTTTTGGCAAAACATAAAAAATCATTTAAAAGGTAAAAAATGCCTTAGGTGCAGTAATGGTAATTCTTCTAAAAAAGAAAAATTATGGTTAGATATTTGCAGTGTTCCAAATGATCCATTACATAGAAATGTAAAAATTTTTATTAATAATAAAAATTATAAAGTTGATGGTTTCTTTAAAAAAGAAAAAATAATTTATGAATTTTTAGGAGATTTTTGGCACGGGCATCCTAAAAAA
>JACCDP010673071.1_pt1 | contig 10089 bp, 6 predicted proteins | sample 7445841 | NCBI WGS metagenome assembly JACCDP01 (sample SAMN15323441, study PRJNA562643) | freshwater metagenome | isolation source: river surface water | place: USA:Blue River Watershed | collected 2017-08-17
CAGAAGCAATAGCAGTTGAGACACCAAGTTCGGTGGCTTCTAAAGTTGCTCCTAACAAGGACTTCGTCTTAGTTACAATTGATAAGGATGGTAAGGTTTTCCTAACCATGGATGACGAACAAAAGAAAGAACTAGTTGCGAACACAATAAATGGTGAGCGTAACTTAGGCATCAATGTAGCTGCTTTCAAAAAAGCAGGTTTCATCGGTGCTCCATTAACTGGATTGAATTCTTTTTTATCGATTCCTGAAGAAAACAGAAAAGGCGATCAATTACCTGGTATACCATGTAAGGATAGCACGAACAATGAATTGACTTATTGGATGCAAGTGGTGAAAGCAGCGTATGCAGGTGAGAAAATGGACCTTTTATTAAAAGGGGACAATGTTGCCAAGTATCCAGCTTTCAGAAATGTGATTGCAGCATTCAAGAAAAATGAATTGTTGAAGTTTCAAATGGTTACCAATCCTGAAAACGCTCCAGAAGGCTCTGAATTATGGAAGAGTTCTATGAAGGGTGAAAAACAGGAAGATTAATTTTAATAACTAATTAAAAGCGCTTACAATGGCAGAATTAGATACCTCCTCGGGTGGTGGCCATAAGAAAGGACCAGGGGTCAAAAAAGGAAAAAAGTTATCAACGCGCGTTGATTTAACACCAATGGTGGACTTAGGTTTCTTATTGATTACCTTCTTCATCTTCACCACAACCATGAGCCAACCAACAGCGTTAAAGTTGTTTTTGCCTGATGATAAAGTCACAGATGAGCCAAATAAGGCTAAAGAATCTGGTGTACTTACCATCTTAATGGGGGCGGATAATCATATCTATTATTACGAAGGACAATTAAAACCAGATGGTTCTAATTTTCTTTCAGCCTCTTATAACGGTGAAAACTCTATCCGTGATGTGATCTTGAAAAAGAAAGCAGACGTTAGAAGTAGATCAAGAGATACGGAAAACCCTTACAAGGATTTCGTAGTCGTGATCAAACCTGGTGTTGACTGCAATTACAAAAATGTAATTGACATCCTGGATGAAATGGCGATTAACGTTGTAAAAAAATATGCATTGGTAGATATTTCCGACGGGGAAGCTCAGTTGGTAAAAATTTCTGATGCAAGTTCACAAACTTCGGCAAGTAATTAAAAGCATTAAAAATGGACATAAATAAAATATTAACCGCCGATTTTCTTGATATCCTTTTCGAAGGCAAGAATAAAGCTTACGGCGCTTATGAATTACGTAAAACGTATGATAAGCGTTTGAGAAACGGTCTTTTGGGCATGTTCCTTGTGACGGTTTTATTGTCTGTTGGTGCGATTGTATCAAACTCAATAAAGGATGATAAAGTAGAAGTGGTTGCGGTAGATTTATCTTTAGAGAATGTAAATCAAGATGAAAAGAAGCCTGAACCACCTCCACCACCGCCACCAAAACAAGAACCACCAAAGGTAGAAGTAACCAAGTTCACCCCTCCGAAAATTGTAAAGGACGAGGAAGTGAAAGAAGAAGACGAAATCAAGGAAGTAGAGAAATTGGAAGAAACCAAGATCAGTACATTTAACCAAGAGGGTACCAAAGACGATGGATTGGTTGCACCTGTTGAACAAAGTACTGGTGCGGTGGAAGCACCAAAAGAGGAAGACTATGACAAGTTATTTACTTCGGTTCAAATCCAAGCTGAGTTCCCTGGTGGGCAAAGCGGATGGGTTAGATACCTAGAGCGTACCTTGAATAGAGACTTACCTGTTGAAAATGGTGCACCTACTGGAAAATACTCTGTAGTGGTTTCATTTATCGTATCTAAAGATGGTTCTATCTCTGAAGTAAAAGCAGAGAATGATCCTGGCTATGGTACTAAAGAAGAAGCAGTTCGTGTAATTCAAAGAGGTCCAAAATGGAAACCAGCTGTTCAAAATGGACGTAATGTAATTTACAGACAAAGACAAGCGATTGTTTTCATGGTATCTGAAGATTAAGATTCAATCTGATTCGATATAAAAAGGCTCCCAATTGGGAGCCTTTTTTTGTGTAATTTTGCATCCATGCAAAGCACATTAAGTAACTGGAATGACACCATTGTAGCGCTCGCTACTGCACCTGGATTAGGCGCCATAGCGGTGATAAGACTGAGTGGACCAGAAGCAATCAATATTGTGAATGCAGTATTTGAAAAAAAAGATTTAACCAAGCAGGCTTCGCATACGGTACATTTTGGAAAATTAATGGACAAAGGTTTAGTACTGGATGAAGTGGTAGCAAGTATTTACAGAGCTCCTAAATCCTACACAGGTGAAGAAGTAGTAGAAATTTCATGCCATGGTTCACCATTTATACAAGATTCAATTTTACAATTGATGATTGAAAAAGGCGCACGTATGGCTAAGCCAGGAGAGTTTACTCAACGTGCTTTTTTAAATGCCAAATTAGACTTAACACAAGCCGAAGCAGTAGCAGATTTAATTGCAAGTAATACCGAGGCGGCAAGAAAAACTGCATTGCATAATTTAAAGGGTGGCTTCTCCAATGACCTTCAATTGATGCGTGAAAAATTAATTAAGTTTTCGGCATTGATTGAATTAGAATTGGATTTCTCACAAGAAGATGTGGCTTTTGCTAATAAGAAAGAATTAGAAAATTTAGTGCATCAATTGCAAATGAGAACCCAAGAATTATACGACTCATTTAAATTAGGTAATGCCATCAAAAATGGAGTACAAGTTGCCATTGTTGGAAAACCAAACGCAGGGAAATCTACTTTATTAAATGCCTTGTTAAATGAAAACAGGGCCTTAGTGAGTGATATCCCAGGCACCACCAGAGATACGGTGGAAGAATATATCAATATTCAAGGCGTGTTGTATAAATTAATTGACACTGCAGGTATCAGGTTGCTAACAGATGATTCGATTGAGCAAATGGGTATTGAAAAAAGTAGGGAAAAAATTCAAGAAGCAGATATTGTAATTGCTTTATTTGATGCAAGCAATCATTCCATAGCAGAAATTCAAGCATGGCAGTCCGATATTGGTGTTGCAATAGATAAATTAATTTTAGTAGGCAATAAAATAGACCTTGCTTTAGATCAATCTATTAAAACAGATCCTGTATTTAAAGAAGTATTATTTATCTCTGCAAAAAACAAAGAAAATATTAGCGCCTTAGAAAATGCATTGAATCAAAAAGTGGTGGGGGATGAATTGAATAAAGAAGGAACCATTGTCACCAATGCAAGGCATGTGGCTTCTTTAAAAAAATTAATGCTCGCTTTAAATGATGTAGAAACAGGTTTAATACAAAATGTAACAGGTGACTTATTGGCTTTGGATATTCGTCAAGCATTGCATTACTTGGGAACAATTACGGGCGAAATTACCAACGAAGATCAATTAGATTTTATTTTTTCTAAATTTTGTATTGGTAAGTAAAGTGCTATTGTTTACATAGATTTACCTTCTACAAATCTTGCATCTACAGTGAGTTCAGTCAAGGTCTTTCCGCCTTTAATATTTGCAAGCATTTGCACAAATGCTAATTTACCTAATTCAAATCCACTCGTTTCTACATAACTAATTGTTGGGTGGTATAAATTTGGAATAAATCCATTACTAATACTGATCACTCCAATCTCTTTTGGCACTTTTATATTATGTGCTTGAATAGATTTCATCACGCCAATTAAAATTTCATCTGTCATAGCAAACACGGTATCAAATTTTTGTGTTTTACTATAATGTTTATCAAATGCAATTTCTGCTTCTGTAGAGCTATGGGTATTAACATAAGTACAATGCGTTTTAGGCGCATACTTTTCCATGAATTGTTGAAAAGCTTGTTTTCTTTTTTGGCTAATGGATAATGCAGGGTCGCCAAAAATTGCTAACACGTTTTTAGCTCCTCTTTCAATAATTTTTTCTGCAGCAATGATGGCACATCTTTCGTCTGCCATTCTCACTTTAGTGTATTTATTATCCTTAGGAACAATATCAAAAAAAACAACTGGAATATCTCTGTTACTCATTTTCTCATACACTTCTAAATTTTGTGTATGTGCAGATAAGCATGCAAAAACACCAGAAACTCTAGTCTGTCTAAAAATTTTTAAATTATTCAGTTCGTTTTCGGTGTTGTTACTTGATTGCAAGATCATTAAAGCATATCCGTTTTTTCTACTTTCTTCTTCTATAGCAGCAATAAAACTATCATAAAACAAATTCGAAATGGCAGGCACGATAACGCCAAATATTTTACTACTCTGTGTTCTTAACTGAATGGCGTAAGCATTAGGCTCGTAGTCAAGGCTATTTGCTAGCGCATGTACTTTCTCTTTTGTAGCTGTTGAAATATCTGGATGATCTTTCAAAGCTCTAGAAACAGTTGAAATACTGAGTTGTAATTGTTGTGCCAATAATTTGAGGGTCGTGTTCATCATAACATGAAAGCTTTACAAAGTTCAAATTAAGGAAAATTAACACAAAATTTACCGCAAACGTTTGCAAATATTAGATATTTTTTCAATTTTGAACCATTTCTGTAAATAAGAAAGGGTCGGTTAAAATAGGGATAAATCAATCTATCATTGAGTTACAAGCGATTTTTGTAGGACAAATTAGGGCCAAAAACGAACATTTGTGAAGGGGCCAGTCAAAAAGTTAAAAATTATTTAACAAAAAATGTGTTTCATATCAAAAATGTGTATTTTGTATCCGCTTATTAAACCAATAAACTGCCAATTATGAATTTTTCAAAAATTGTTAAGTCCTCTATTTTAGGACTGTTTCTTGGCTTGCTTGCTATCAATGCACAAGCACAGAACAAAACAGTTACAGGTAAGGTGTTAGATGCTAAAGACGGTTCTCCAATCGCAGCAGCATCAGTTGTAGCTAAAGGAACTTCAACAGGCGCAAAAACAGCGGCTGATGGAACTTTTGCTATCACAGTACCTTCTTCTGTAACGAAATTAGTTGTTTCAACTGTAGGTTATTCTTCTAGAGAAGTAAATGCAGAAGGAAACGTAACAGTATCATTAAATCAAACAAGCGAGCAATTGAATGAAGTTGTTGTTGTTGGTTATGGTACTCGTAAAGTAAAAGATGCGACTGGTGCGGTTGTTTCTTTGGGTGAAAAATCTTTTAACAAAGGGATTATTTCTTCTCCAGAGCAATTGTTACAAGGTCGTGTTGCTGGTGTGAATGTTACAACAAATTCTGGTGAGCCAGGAGGTGCTGTAAACGTGACTATCAGAGGTACTTCTTCTGTAAGAAGTAACAACAACCCATTATACGTAGTGGATGGTGTGCCATTATACGGTGGCGGTACAGTAGGAAGTTCTATCACAGTTGATGGTGGAACTACAGCAAGAAACCCATTATCATTCTTAAACCCGAACGATATTGAGAACATCTCTATCTTAAAGGATGCGTCTTCTGCAGCTATTTATGGTGCTAGAGGTGCGAATGGTGTTGTGTTAATCACTACTAAGTCTGGTAAAGGTAAGCCTAGCTTAACTTTCAATGCAACTACATCAGTATCTACAACTGCTAATCGTTATGATTTAGCTAGTCCACAAGAATTTATGTATGGTATCAAAAAGACATTAGATGAAGCAGGATTTGACTTCTCTGGTGTTGGTTCAAATGATAAAGGATTTAACACAGACTGGCAGGATCAAGTATTCCAAACTGCTATTTCTAACAGTTATAACTTAGCATGGGGCTTCTCAAATTCAAAGTCTTCTTTGAAATTGAATGGTTCATTCGATAACCAAGAAGGTATCGTTAAGACTCAAGGGTTAAAGCGTTATACTTTTGGTTTGAAATATTCTAATCAATTGACTTCTCGTTTAAAATTAGATGTAACTGCTAATCAGTCTATCGTTAACAACAGCTATGCTCAAGTAACGAATAACGCTGGTTACCAAGGTTCATTGATTGGATCAATGATTGGTGCTAACCCAACATTCCCTGTTTACAATTCAAATGGTCTTTGGTTCGATAACCAAGATGGTAACAGAAACCCTGTTGCAATTTTAGAAGGTTACAAAGACAATGACACTTACAATAAATTATTAGCGAATGTGTCTGTATCATACAAGATCTCAGACGATTTAACTTATAAGGCAATCTTCGGTATGGAGAATGGTGCTTCTGAGCGTTTAACTTTTGTTGACCCTCGTTTACCAGGTGCTTATATCCAAGGTACAATCAACGTTCGTGGTAAGAACTATGTTGGTTCTGATTTTTCTGGTAAAGGAAGAGCAGCTCAACAATTCTTAGATCAAACTTCTAGCTTGATCGAGCACACGTTGAACTATGATAAGACTTTCAAGAACGGCAACAACTTACAAGCTTTGGCTGCCTTCTCTTATCAAAAAACAACTGATTACTACAGAGCTTCTCAAAGATGGGGTAATGCTGGTGCAACTAAAATGTTAACTGATTACAAACAATACACTGGTGGTGTAACTGATGTATACGGTGACAGTACTCAAGTTGAATTACAGTCTTATTTCTCTCGTTTAAACTACACAATGAAAGATAAGTATATCTTATCTGCATTGGTGAGAATAGACGGATCTTCTAAATTTAGCTCTGGTAGCAAATACGGTACTTTCCCTGCATTTGGTTTCAAATGGAGAATGTTAGAAGAAAAATTTGCTCAAAATACTTTGGGTAAAATCTTCTCTAACTTTGACTTGAGATTGAACTACGGTATCACAGGTAACCAAGAGTTCCCTGCATATGCTTCTTTAGCTTTACAACAAAGAAACTTTACAGGTGGATCTAGTGTAATCACTAACTCTAACCCTAATTTACGTTGGGAGCAAACAACTACAACTGGTGTAGGTATTGACTTCTCTATGTTCAATGGTAGATTGAATGGTACTGTTGATTATTTCAACAAGACTACACAAGATTTATTGACTTTGATCAGCTATCCTCAACCAGCAGCATCTGCTGATCGTTGGGTGAATTTAGATGGTGATGTAATCAATAAAGGTTGGGAATTCGGTTTAGACTACCAATTAGTTCGTCCTGCTTACAGAGGTGCATTTGGATGGGATGTTAATTATAACATGTCTTTCTTAAACAACAATGTAACTGGATTCGGATCTACTGTGCTTAACACAGGTGAGGTTTCTGGACAAGGTTTATCTGGTGCTTACGCACAAACAATCCGTGATGGTTCTCCTTTATTCACTTTCGTTATGCCTACTTTCTTAAGATTTGATGCTTTTGGAAACGGTGTATACGCAAATGGTGCTAAGGATGAAATTCAAGGATCAGCTTTACCTACATTCAATGCAGGTTTAACAAACAACTTTACATATAAGAAATTAACTGCTAGCATTTTCTTTAATGCAGTAACTGGTTTCTATGTATACAACAATACTGCAAATGCATTGTTATTAAAGGGTAGTTTGAAGAATGCAAAGAATGTTACAAGAGAAGTGGTTAATTCAATTGAGAATTCAATCAACCCAGGTAACGTTTCTACTCGTTTCTTAGAAAAAGGTGATTATATCCGTTTAGCAAATGCAAGCTTAAGTTATGCATTAGATGTGAAGCAAGGTTCATTCATCAAAGGATTGAACTTGACTTTATCTGGTCAAAACTTAGCATTGTTCACGAAGTACTCAGGTTTAGACCCAGAGGTGAACGTGGATAAATCTAGAAACGGTGTTCCTTCTCGTGGATTTGACTATACAGCAACTCCAAGAGCAAGAGTAGTTACTTTTGGTATCAACGCTCGTTTTTAAAATAATAAATAATAATACACATGAAAAATAATTTCATCAAACAAACTACTATCTACATCGCTGCTATCGCAGTGACGTTAGGAGCAGTCTCTTGTTCTAAATTAGATGAACAAGTGTACGGTTCTAAATCAGTAGCTTCAGCTTCGACTGGATCGTCTACTGCTGACCTTAACTCAGTTTATGGTCAATTGAACCAATTGTCAGGCCAATATGGCTGGCATGCGTTGCAAGTACACTCTACTGATGAGTTACTAGGACCAACTCGTGGTACTGACTGGGATGACTTCGGTACTTGGAGAAAAATCCACTTACATGCAACAGATGGTGCACACAATCAAATTTTTGATACTTGGAATGGTTTAAATAGTGCTTTATTCCAAGCGACTTTAGTTGCAGAAAAATCTACTGGAGCTGCTCAATTAGAAGGTAAGTTTTTAAGAGCTTTCTTCGCAACTCAAGTAATGGATATCTACGGACAAGTTCCTTACAGAGCTGCTGCAGATGGCCCAGATAAAATCCCTTCTGTTAAAACAAGATCAGAAGCTTTTGATTGGATCATGAAAGATGTAGATGATGCAATTGCTGGTTTACCAAATTTTGGTACTGGAAGTGATATGCACAAAGCGAACAAGCAAGCTGCTCAGTTCTTGAAAGCGCGTTTGTTATTGAATAAGGCTGTTTACAAAGCAGATCCTAAAGCACCTACAACTTTTACTTTTGCTCCTGCTGATATGGATCAAGTAATCACTTTAGTAAATGCAATTGAAGCTTCTGGCAAATTTGCATTGTCTTCTGGATACTGGGATAACTTCAAATGGGATAACTACCAAAAATCAACTGAGTTGATTTTATCAAGAGCATCTAATGGTCCTGGTAAAGCAACACAAACAGGTGGTAACACTGGTGTTACTTGGGCAACAGGTATGGGAACACACTACAACCAAGCTTTCTCTGGTTGGAATGGTTTCACTACAACTGCTGATTTCTACAATTCATTTGCTGACGGTGATCAGCGTAAAACTGCAGAATTAGCAGATGCAACTGAAGTACATGGTTTAACTGCTGGATTCATGGCTGGCCAACAATATAAATATGTTAATGGCAAGAAAGTAGAAGTTACAGATCGTTCTGGTGGAAAATTAGTTTTCACTCCAGATGTGAGCTTATTCTTCTCTACAGAATCTAAAGGTATTAGAACTAATAAGTATCCTTTAAAAGGAGATCAATTAGGATTTAACGAAGAAAATGAGTTTGTAATCTTCCGTTTTGCTGACGCTTTATTAATGAAAGCAGAAGCATTATTAAGAACTGGTAAAGCTGCTGATGCATTAGTGATTGTAAACAACATCAGAAAGCGTGCTGGAACAACTAACCTTTCTGCAGTTACATTGAACGATCTTCTTGCTGAAAGAGGTCGTGAGTTATACTTAGAAGGTTCTAGAAGAACGGATATGATTCGTTTTGGAAAGTATAACGATCCTGTAAACGAAAGACCATTAAAGTCTGACGCTTTCAGAGTTGTTTATCCTATCCCTAACCAAGCTGTATCTTCAAACCCTAATTTGAAGCAAAACTTCGGTTACTAGGATTTACCAAAATAGTTTACCTATTATAGAAAAGGCCGCGGTTTACCGCGGCCTTTTTGTTTTTAGGAGCTTTGATAAAATTTAAAGCCCCTCAAAACAACTATTATGATTTTAGGCCGTGGTTTACCACGGCCTTTTTGTATTTTTATGAATTACTATAAGACCTTGATTTTATGCCAAAAACATACTTATTCCTTTTCGTTACTTTTTTATTATTCGCTTGTACAAAGTCTAAAGATGGACAGCTTTTTGAAAAAGTTGAAAACAGCGGAATAGCATTCACCAATACGGTGACGGACGAAAAGGATAATAATATTTTCAAATACCGTAATTTTTACAATGGTGGTGGGGTAGGTATTGGCGATATCAATAATGATGGACTAGCCGATGTTTTTTTTACTGCCAATCAAGGTGCAAATAAATTATTTCTAAATAAAGGTGATTTTAAATTCGAAGACATTTCTGATAAAGCAGGCTTCTCAAAAAAAGACCAATGGAGTACCGGTGTAACTATGGTGGATATCAACAATGATGGTTGGTTGGATATTTATGTGGCCAATGCAGGAAATATGATGCAAGAAGACCTTCGTAAGAATCAATTGTTCATCAATAACCACGATTTAACTTTTACGGATAGTGCAGAAGCATATGGCCTAGCAAATAATGGTTACACCACGCATGCCTCCTTCTTTGATTACGACATGGATGGTGACTTGGATTGCTTCATGGTAAACAATAGTC
>JACCDP010040557.1_pt1 | contig 10088 bp, 8 predicted proteins | sample 7445841 | NCBI WGS metagenome assembly JACCDP01 (sample SAMN15323441, study PRJNA562643) | freshwater metagenome | isolation source: river surface water | place: USA:Blue River Watershed | collected 2017-08-17
GAATCGTGACCAAACTAAAAAGTAGTCCAATCGCGTATCGAGAATCTTTGAAAAACACTCAATCTATGTAATAATTTATTGGTAGCGGGTTTCTTTAAATCATCTACAACTTTATAGAGTCAGCTCATTAAATTTAAATTTTTATTTGAATTATACTCATTAATTTATTGTGTTAAAATGAATTAGTGAAATTTATTTATAAAGTAATAATTGATTCATTTAATTTTTTTGTAGAGAAGTTTTTTAAGTTATTATCTAAATAAATTTTAATTTGACTTTTTCTTATAGTTAATTGGGGGAGTGTAGTAAAATAAAAATATGTCGAATTATAAAAAAATTCCTCTTTCTACTCCACATATGAGTGACGAAGGATATGAAAAACAATTTGTTGAAGAAGCATTCAATTCCAATTGGATCGCACCTCTTGGCCCAATGGTTGATGCCTTTGAACAGGAAATCATTCAATACGTAGGCTCAAAGTACGCCGTTGCACTAAGTTCTGGCACAGCGGCCATTCATTTATCATTAAAAGCTTTAGGGGTTAAGGAAGGTGATATTGTTTTTTGTCAGTCTCTAACATTTTCTGCAACAGCAAATCCAATCATTTATGAAAAAGCAATTCCAGTATTCATTGATAGTGATGAAGAAACCTGGAATATGTCACCTCAATATTTAGAAGAAGCATTTAAAAAATATCCTAAAGTAAAAGCCGTAATAGTCGTTCACCTTTACGGTATACCTGCTAATTTAGATAAAATCTTATCATTATGCAAACAATATAATGTACCTCTTATAGAAGATGCTGCGGAAAGTTTAGGTTCAAGGTACAAAGGTAAACACACCGGTACATTTGGTACGTTTGGGATACTTTCCTTTAACGGAAATAAAATTATTACAAGCTCTGGCGGTGGTATGGTCATTTCTGAAGACAAAGGAGCTATTGAAAAGATCAGGTTTTGGGCCACTCAAGCTCGTGATAGAGCAAGACATTACCAGCACTCTGAACTTGGATACAACTATCGGATGAGTAATGTATCTGCTGCTATTGGTCGAGGTCAATTAAAAGTACTTGACCAAAGAGTCAATAGAAGAAGAGAAATATTTGATTTGTATAAAAAAGGATTTTCCAATTATAAATCCATCACATTGATGCCGGCAAACTCAAATGATTCTTTTTCTAATTGTTGGTTGTCATCAATTACAATAGAAGTTTCAAATAAAGTTATTTCACTAATTGAATATTTAGAAAAATTTAACATTGAGACTCGACCGCTTTGGAAACCTATGCACCTACAACCTTTTTATCAAGAATATAAATTTATTGGCAATAAAATTTCAAATGAGTTATTTAATCGTGGTTTATGCCTACCTTCAGACAGTAAGTTATTAAATGTAGATATTGAATTTGTTATTAAGAAAGTGAATGAGTTTTTTGGTTTATGAAAAAGACCTTCTATACTCTATATTTAAAAAGATTTATTGATTTTAATCTCGCCTTAATAGCGTTAGTCTTTTTATCGCCATTATTTATTCTAGTCATTCCATTACAAATTATATTTAATGGATTTCCAATTTTTTTCACTCAACAAAGAGTAGGAAAAGATGAGAAGATATTTAAACTAATTAAGTTTAGAACTATGAATAACAAACGTGATAAACTAGGATTTCTTTTACCAGATTATCAAAGAAAAACTTTGTTTGGAACTTTTCTTAGAGCAACCTCAATTGATGAACTTCCAAGTTTAATTAACATCCTTAAAGGGGATATGGCAGTAGTTGGACCACGACCTCTACTTGTTGAATACTTACCACTTTATGATCAAGCACAAAAACAAAGACATTTGGTAAGACCTGGTCTTAGTGGTTTAGCTCAAATTAAAGGGAGAAATTTGCTATCGTGGACTCAAAAATTAGAATTTGATCAAATATACTTAAATAAGCAATCCTTCTTATTTGATTTAAAAATTATTCTTTTAACATTTATTAAAATTTTTTACTTCAATGAAGTTAATTCAACTAATGAGATAACTATGGAAAAGTTCAATAGAAAAAACTAAAGACTTAATAAGGAATAATTAAATGATTGGAATTGTATTCACACTAAATATTGAGTATGCACCATTTTTAAAAAAATATACTGATATTCTAGATAAATTAAATATTAAGTACGAGGTGATTTTTTGGAATAGACTAAATCTTCAATATCAAAATGATAACTATATTGTTTTTAATAAATATACTCCATTATATAAACCAAAATTTTTTAAGTTATTCGATTTTTTATCATTTAAAAAATTTCTTAATAATCAGATATATATTAAAAATTATAAAGGGTTAATACTTTTAACTTCATTAAGTGGGATAATACTATCCCAAAAAAATTTATCAAAGTACAAAAAAAAATATATTTTTGACGTAAGGGATTTTACTTATGAGAACTTCATTCTTTATAGATTTTTAATAAAGAAATTAGTTAAAAATTCATTTATCACAACAATTTCATCCCCTGCATTTAAATTTTTTCTACCAAAAGCTAAATATATCGTTTCCCATAATTTTGATAGAAATTTCATCAAAGGTGACATGAAGTTGACTGAAAGCATAAAAAGTATTGAAAAGCCAGAAATTACTTTTTTGGGAGCAATAAGACATTTTTCAATTGATATTAGATTGATTTCTATATTCAAAAATTCAAATTATCAATTATCTTTTCGAGGTTATGGTAAAGATTATGAAAAACTAAGAAATTTTTCTAAGGATTATCCAAATGTAAATGTTCATGGTAAATACAACAATTCAGAAAAGTACATTTACTATAAAAATACATTAATTATAAACAGTTATTATTCTGAAAAAAAAATTGAGAACAAGTATGCAATGTCAAATAAATTCTATGATGCAATTATTTTTAAGAAAATTTTATGGGCTAACCCTTTGGTATATATGGGAAAACTTGCTATTGAAAAAGGAATAGGTTTAGATGTTTATTTAGATCATAATTCACCACAAAATATATTTAAACAAATAAGGAATTTTAATGTGAAAGAATTTAATATGAAATGCGATTTATTATTGGATCAAATCATCAAAGAAGATGATGAGTTTATCAATTATGTTAGTGAATTTTTTTTGAAGATTTGAATAAATTGTAGTTTACAATACAATTATAAAGCAAATTAATTTAATTTGTTAAAAGATCTTTACTTTCAGTCATAATTCTTTTTATAAAACAAAAAATATTTAGAAAATTAGTTAGAATACTAATTAAAAGTTCAAAAGATTGTTATATAATAAATTTAGGTTTAAATAATAGTTTTAAAACTTTTCCTTAATGGAGCTAATAATGGAAAATAAAATAAAGCAAGTTGAAAAAGTCTTATTCGTATCAACTTTACTTTCAACGATAAATATCTTTATGATTGATCATATAAAGATTATTGAAAATTATTTTATAGTTGATATTTGTGCAAATTTAAATCAAAAAAAAGTATTGAAAAATAAACATTATCATTTTAATTTTTCAAGATCCCTATTTCTCTTATTTAATATAGGACTTATTATAAAGTTAAAGAATTTTATTTTGGTAAATCAATATAAATTTGTCTTCACCCAAACTCCAATAATTTCCTTTATAATTCGATTTATTTTAAGAAAAACAAAAGTAAAGGTTATTTACTTTTGTCATGGTTTTAATTTTAATAAATATCTATTAAATCATCCATTCTATTGGCTTATATATTTAGTTGAAAAGTATCTTTCGAGATATACCCATGCCCTAATTACAATCAACCAAGAGGATTATAATTTAACCAAAAATGTTTTTCATTCAAAGAATAACTTTTTTGTTAATGGAGTCGGAGTTAAAATTTCTCCATATCCTAGAATTAGTATTTATAATCCAATACAATTAATTTCCGTCGGAGAATTAAATAGTAATAAAAATATTATCGTAATTCTTAAGGCTCTTGCTAAGATTAAAAGGGAATTTAAACTTGAAATACCTCTAAGAATTTTCGGAAAGGGTGAAAAAAAATACACAAAAATAATTCAAAGTTTTATTCGAACAAAAAAACTAAATTCAGTTAAATTACTAGGTCACTCTAATAATATTGAGCAGGAATTATTGAGAGCTAATGTTTTTGTTTTTCCTTCTAAACGTGAAGGTTTGGGTATAGCCGCAATTGAAGCTATGAATAAAGGTCTTGCACTAATAACAAGCAATGTTCAAGGCATTAATGATTACTCCCATGATGGAATGGGTTCCTTAAAATGTAATCCTAAAGATTATCACTGTTTTTCGAATGCAATATTAACTTTAAATAATAACCCTCATAAGGCATCATTATTTGGATCTTACAATTTTGAATTAGCACCAAAATTCTCATTTGAAAAAATAAAACCAAGATTAATTGAAATTTATAGGAGTATTTTTAGTGTGGAAAAATAGTCTTATAGTTTTTTTCTTTTTAAATTGAACCAATTCATCAAAAAAATGATTTTAGTAAGAATAAATCTTAAATACTTGAAAAAGAATTAATTTTAATTAGTAAAGTATTGTATAGAAAGAAAATAATACTTCTTTAAACAAAATATTTTAAGTTGATTTGAATTTTAATTGAAAAAAATTCATGCTGGAAGGTTTGCGAAACTTTAGAATTACTCTCCTTTAATTTTGATTAAAAAATCAACATATTTGTAAATAAAGGTGACTTTTGTTTTTATATGTACTAAAATTTATAATATGAAAAATTATTTTCATATAAATTTAATCTTAAATTTTTTCTATTTCTTTACTTTTTTCTTTACCTTGCTTCTCTCTTTTGATAATGAACTGTATTATCTAATCTTTTTGCAGATTACTTTTCTTCTTTGTGAGTTTTTTTATGGTTTCAACTCAAAAATATTTCTAACAAGTTTAGGATTATCAATATTTAAGATAATTTCTATTATAAGATTCATAATATCTCCATTCATATTAATACTTACTAAAAGTTATTTTTTTTATGGTCAAGTTATCGATATAAATTATTACTATTGGGCTATTTTAGTCATGATTATTGAGTTGATATTATCGAATTTATTAATAAAATATCTTTTCTCTAAAAAAAATAATGTTTTAATTACTTACAAAAAGAAAGTTTCATCATTTCCATTAGCTTTTTATCTATTTTACTTTGTAATATCAATACTTCTTTTGTACTATTTACCATCACTTTTCTCAAATTTTTCCATTGTTTTCTTTGATGTTAATAATCCTACAATTAGTTTTTTTAGAGGTTTTGATATTAGAGTTCTGATTTTCTCTGAATCACTTTTTTTTCTTTTCAACGTCTTTATTTTACATAGTTTTTATAAAAAAAATAAAAACTTTATATTTATATTATTTGCTTTTTCTTTCCTTCTTATTAACTTAATTATTGTTCGGTCTGAAAATAGGGCCACCTTATTATTTGATACAATCGCATCACTATACATACTATTTTTATTATTTAAGATCCCCAAAATTCATATTTTTCTTTTTAGTATCCTTTCTCTTTCCATTATCATTTTTATTTCAATTCAACGTCAAACCTTCTTTGGAATAAATGGTATTGAAGATTTAGATAAAGTTTCTTTGCTTTTACAAAGTTATTTCGCAGGGCCTTCTTATGTTGCAATGGGTTTAGAAATGTTTACAAAAAGTATAATTTTACTTAATTTTGAACTTTTTCTTACTGATATTTTAATTTGGTCCGGATACTTGGGAAACTTTCTCTTTGAAAATGGCATCCTTCCAAATTTAGGTAGTAGCTATTTTTATAACCTATACATATATGGAAATAATATTATAGGATCTGGAGACCAGATCATCCCATTATCAATTCAAGGTTTATCCAATTTTGGTATTTTGGGTTTGTTTATTTATCAACCAATTGGATTATTCATTTTTCACAAAATCGATTGTATTCTGAAAAGGATTCAATATATTGAGGTAAAGTATTTTCTCTTTTTGATATACATTCCACTCGCATTATTATTTGCTTATAATATTTCGATAATCTCACTATATATATTCGATCGCTTTTTTATTTCACTAATTTTTATGTTACCTGGAATATTTATATTAAGAGCAAAAGGTAAAAGGTTATTTCAATGAAAAAGCTTATATTTTTTATAAATAATTTTAATCCTGGTGGTGTTCAGAATTCATTAATGGGTTTGATCAATTCAATTAGAGAGAATTATATAATCTCAATTATTCTCAATGAAAAGCATCTTATTAAAGACATTGAATTTACTAACATCCCCATTTTACAATTCAGTTTTTTTGAAAGATTTATGTTAAAGTATTATTACCAAAAAACATATAGTATATTTTCTCTTAGTTTTTTTTTAAAGGTTTTATCAAGGCTCATTGTATATAGTAAATTATTTGATATTTTTTTATTCATACACGGAAAGTTCTTTTCTTTCGATTGCGAATTGTTTATATCCTACATCGGAATGCCAGGAATATGGGATAAGATAATTAAATATAGAGTTAATTCAAAAACTAAATTGATATGGCTTCATAACGATCCTGAAAAAATTGGAGTTAACAAGAATACAGCTAAAGTTCTTTTTAAGATTTATAGTTACGTGGTTGTTATTTCTTATAAAATAAAGGAAACATTGTTAAAATTAATTGATAAAGAAAAAATTTATGTTGTATACAATAAACTTTACATTAATAAATTTGAGTTAAGTAAAAAATCAAATAATCCTTTCACAAGTCAAGAAAATAAAATTGTTTTTCTATCTATTTCGAGGTTTCAAAATGACTCAAAAGCAATTGATAGATTTATCATTGTTAGTAATTTTTTGATAAATAAAGGAATTAAGAATTTTGTTTTTAATATTATTGGAAATGGTGGTGATTTTTTTTATATCAAAAATCTTATAGAAACAAATAATTTAAAAAATAATGTTATTCTTCATGGAGAAATAAGAAATCCTTATAACTATATTCAAAATTGTACCTTTGGTGTTCTTTTATCTAAGTATGAAGGAATGCCAGTTTTCTTTGAAGAGTGTAAATATTTTGGAAAACCAATTATTACTACAAATTATCTTTCTGTAAACGAACAGGTAATTGATGGAATCAATGGCTTAATAATTCCTCAAGACATAGAATCCATATGCAATAGTTTCTATTATTTACTTATTGATAAACCAAAAATTGAAAGTTTAATAAATCATCCAAATCATCTTTCAACTATTCAAAAAGTAGACGATTTTAACAAAATATTTTAAATGAAGAAAAACTATTTATATAATGTAACGTCTCAAATTATTTATCAAATTGTGCATGCAATTCTTATTTTCAGTTTTACAAATTTATTAATTCTAAAATACGGATCTGATACAAATGGTTATGTTTCTTCAATTCAAAGTAACTTAAATCTACTTGTATTTTTCGAAGTTGGAATTAGTCTTGCGTCATATAAATTATTCTATAAACCTTTATTGGAAAATGATATAGAACTTATTAAGGGAAGATTAAAAATTTTAAAAGATAAAATATCTAAGACAATTCCTTATTTAATTTTAGGGTTGTTGTGTTTTACTTTTATAAATCTGTTACCGGGTTTTAATTACTTATCCTTGGCAGACAAATTTATTATATCGATAATTTTAAGTATTTCGGTTTTCATTGAATTTTATTATTCTATAAAAGAAAAAGTTATTTTTTATTCGTCACAAAAAATTTTTATAATTAACTTTTCAAATCTTATTTTTACCACCTTAACATTTCTTTTTAGATTTTTGATTGTTTACTTTCATCTTAGTTTAATTTTATTTTTTTTAGCTATTCTAATATCAACTTTTTTTAAGGTTTTCTTCTTAAAAATTTCATTTAAATATTATTTCTTTAAAATATTGAATGAAACTAATAATGTAGATTACAGAACTCAAACTGATAAAATTGATAATAAATCTGTTTTTTATCATCAAATTGCAGGTTATCTTAATTCAAACTTTATTATACAAGTCCTTAGGTTTAGTTCAGATTTTTACACAATAAGTGTTTATTCTTTTTACTCATTAGTTTTTACATCACTCCACTTATTTATTTCTACATTAATTGGAGCAATAATTCCTTATTATGGAGGGCTTTTAAGCAAGTCTAAAGATTCAAATATTTATCATCAGTTCAATAATTTTAATAAAGTTATTAATTCCTTAATTTTTACTGTATACATAACTGCATTTATGATGTTCGAAGATTTTCATAATTTATACTTTTCTAATAATAACATCAACTATTTTTCTAGTTTGATTCTGTTTATATTTACTATAAGTGGAATTACAAACATTAGCAGACTTACTCATAACTCACTTTTGGAAGCTAAAGGGATGTATAAAGAGACAAAGCTTAGAGCAATAACAGAGGCAATAATCAATATAATTTCCTCACTATTATTCTTTACATTCTATGGATTTCCAGGGTTGCTATTAGGACATTTCTTATCAGTAATATTTGTATATGTGGTTACTATAAATTTTACATCAAAGCTAGTTTTGAAGGTTAAATCAATTAAAGTTTACTTATCATTTATATACAAGATATTAATGAATGCATTTTTATATTTTATTTTAAGTGACTTTATAAAAAATCTTGCAGTCAACAGTTTCTTCCAGTGGATTTTAGTTTCTGGAGTATCATTTTTGATTACATTTCTTTTAAATGTATTTTTTGATAAAATAATTATTAATGAAAATTCTATTTTTTCAAATTGAAGATTATTTTAGCAAATCCTCTGCTGCAGAAGGATCGAGATTATTACTTAATGGTTTTTTAGAAAATGGATACGAAGTTGATTTTGTTACTAGAAATACAATTCATAAATTACCGATTCATCCAAAATTAAGATTTGTTCAGCTCTCTCAAATTAGTCTTAACAATAAAAAATCCATCTTTTCAAAATTTACCCATCTACTTAGAAAGTTATACTATAAATTTTCATTCCTTGACCAATTTATAGTTATGAAGTTCACGAAAATAAATTATTTCAATTTTTTTAACAAATACGATTATGTTTTTAGTGTATCGGATCCTAAATCAACACATTATTTATTTTTAAAATTCTTAAAATCTAACCCTCTTAAATATGATAAATGGATTCAATATTGGGGAGATCCCATATTAAACGATATGACTTTGAAGTTAATCACTCCTAAATTTTTAGTTAGATATTTTGAAAGAAATATTCTTCAAAAAGCTGATTTTGTCTATTATAACTCACCAATTACATATGATTTACAAGTTAAGACTTATAAAAACATTTCAAATAGATTTAGGTTTGTTCCAACTCCTTCAAATACTTTCTCCGATACAAAAATTTCAAAGTTACCTTTTATTCATAGAATTGGTTATTTTGGTTCTTACTATTCCAGTATTCGAAATATTATTCCTTTTTATAATTTTATTAAGTCTAAGCCACAACTTAACTTAGAAATTGCAGGTAGTAGTGACCTTAAACTCAAAAATCATGCAAATATAACTGTTCATCCTTTACTTGAAAGGACTCATTTAGAAACTTTGCTTGATAATGTTGACACTATCTTAGTAGTTCTTAATCTATTTGGACCACAATTACCGTCTAAAATTTTTCATAATTTTTATTCCAAAAAGAATATAATTATTTTATTTGAATCTGATAATTATTATTTTATGAAGCTTTATCTTTCATCTTTTGATAGATTTCACTTGATTTATAATAACCAAGTTTCAATTGAAAATTATTTTGATAATTATTTCAAAAATTTCGATTCTAAAAATTTTTCTTATTCATCAATTAATTTAACTCCTAAATTTATATCTAGTTTAATACTTAATACTAAAAGTTACTATGATGAAGTAAATTAATTTAGAACTATCTAATAATTTTCAATAAGTGTTGATTTCTTTTATTTTATCTTGTAATGTTATTCTTTAGTAGGACCAGTGGTGTAGCGGTTAACATGTCTCCCTGTCACGGAGAAGATCGCGGGTTCGATTCCCGTCTGGTCCGCCAGTCAAGATTGTTAGATACTCAGGAATGAGTATCTTTTTTTTAATAGGAACA
>JACCDP011247403.1_pt1 | contig 10087 bp, 11 predicted proteins | sample 7445841 | NCBI WGS metagenome assembly JACCDP01 (sample SAMN15323441, study PRJNA562643) | freshwater metagenome | isolation source: river surface water | place: USA:Blue River Watershed | collected 2017-08-17
CGCTGCACGTTGTAGAAGGTGTCGAAATAGCCGGGCAGGTAGTTGTTTTCGAAGAGTCGCGCCTCGGCGATGAACCGCACCGCGTGCTGGATGTGGTTGCCGAACGAGAAGCGGCCCAGCATGCCCAGCGAGAGACCGCCGCCGCCGCCCAGCAGCTTCGACACCTCGAAGTAGGGCTTCACGTCCGCGTGGTCCGTGCGGACGAGCTTGGTCTCGACCGAGACTCCGACGACCTGGGCGGCCTTCGTCTCGGCCACCCTCGGGACCGGGTTCGTCCCCGACGTGATCGCCTGACGGTTGCCCGGCCCACGCTCGAGCTTGTAGGGCGCGTCGAAGTCGGCCGCGTAGGTCACGCCGAAGCTGAGGCGCTGGAGGATGAGGCTGCTGGAGCCGCCAAAGGGCTTCAGGAAGCCGATGGCGCCGACCATCGATTGCGGGGAGAGCAGGTCACCGATGAACAACTCGCCGCCGCCGTACTTGCCATAAGCGTCGATTTCGGCCGACACGCGCGCCTGGTTGACGTCGATGTTCGCCACGTACCGTCGGATCGCCGCGCCGTGGCCAATGGTGGCGCTCGTCTCGGTGCCGACGTTCACGTAGAGGCGGTCCTCCTTGCGGCCCCAGCTCATGTATCGGATGAAGCGGACGATGTTCTTCCAGTCGCCGTAGTCCTGCGCGCGCAGCTCAATGCCGTTGGGCAGAAAGCCGTTGAGGCCGAGCGTCGGATCCCACAGCGGGATCTGCACAGGCGCGGCGAGCCCCAGCAGGAACTTGCTGATGCGAAGGTCGAACTCGAGGCTGCCGGCCAGGTAGTAGACCTGACCGATTTTCGAGAGACCGGCGCGCACGCCGAAGCGGGTGTCACGCGATTCGAGCTTGTTGGCGCCGAGGCTGGTCAGCTCGCCTTTGACGAACTCACGCGAATCGGTGGCGAGAGCAGCGGCAACGGCGGCGTCATCGGCGGAGGGCTCCGCAGGGGCAGCCCCAGACGGCGACTCGACGACAGCAGGCGCCGGCGACGCCTCCGCTCCCGGCACGGGAGTTGGGACGACGGCCTCGGCGGATGCCGCCTCAACGGCCACCGGCGCGGACGCCGCCGGCTCCTCGGCTCGGGCGTTGCCGGTCAGGCCGAGTACAGCCAGCGCGCAGACGAATAGACGCTTCACGGGGACACTCCCTCTGTTGGAACGTTCCCCGCTTTTATCGGTCAAGAAGGGCTGCTGACAAGCGGCAATCGTCGGCGTGCCTTCGCGGCTCGCAGCGGCTACCCTGCTTGGCCCCAGTTCACGGAGAAGCAACATGTCGGCACGAATCATCGATGGGAAGGCCTTGGCAGCGCAGGTTCGCTCCGAAGTGGCGGAGCGTCATGCACGCTTCGCAGCCCGCAATGGCCGTGCGGTCGGACTCGTCGCCGTCCGCGTCGGAGAGGACCCCGCCAGCGAGGTGTACGTGCGCGGAAAGAAGAAAGCCGCGATCGAGGCCGGCCTGCGCGCCGAAGAGCACCACCTCGCCGGCGACATCACCCAGGAGGCGTTGATTCAGCACGTTCGGGCATTGAACGCGCGAGACGACGTCGACGCCATTCTCGTCCAGCTGCCGCTGCCGAAGCAGATCGACGCCGATGCGGTGATGCTCGAGGTGGCGCCGTCCAAGGACGTCGACGGCTTTCACCCTTGGAATGCGGGCCTTCTCGCGACAGGCCGTCCGGGGGTTCGACCGTGCACTCCGCTGGGCTGTCTGCGGCTTCTGGACGAAGCGGGCGTGACGATCGCCGGCGCAAACGCCGTGGTGGTCGGCCGCTCGAACATCGTCGGGAAGCCGGTGGCTCTGATGCTGCTCGAGCGCCACGCGACGGTGACGCTTGCGCACTCGCGCACGCGGAATTTGGCTGACGTCGTTGGTGGCGCCGACATCGTCGTCGCTGCGGTGGGCCGGGCGAAGATGATTCCCGGCGCCTGGCTCAAGCCCGGCGCAGCGGTCATCGACGTCGGTATCAACCGGCTGCCGGACGGCAAGCTGGTCGGCGACGTCGACTTCGAGTCAGCGGCGGAGCGCGCTGCGGCCATCACGCCCGTGCCGGGCGGCGTGGGGCCGATGACGATCGCGATGCTGCTGTCGAACGCCGTGGAGTTGGCCGAACGGCGCGCCGGTGCTTAGCCGGCGCTAGTCCCCCACCATCACGGAGTCGATCGGGGGGAGCGGCGCGGACGGCTCGACGACGGCCTCGGGCACACCAGGCACGGCGGGCATCGCCTCGACTGCAGGCAGCTTCTGTCCAGGTTTTGAGGCCTTCTCCGCTGCCTTCTTCAGAGCAGCCTCCTTCGTACGAGCTTCGGATGCGGCCTTCCTGACGGCGGCCACGGCTTTCTGACGCTCTCTCGCTGCGGACTGCTTTTCCACGGCAGCCTTCTTCTTCGTCGCGTCCAGATTCGCCTTCTGTCGCTTGAACTCCGCTTCAGCCTCCTTCACCGCGTTCGGCTGGAGGATGCCCCGGCTGGCGGCGTCGCAGGTTCGACGGAAGTCGGCAACGATCTCGAGGATCTCTGCATAAAGCGGCCTCGCTTTGGGCGCGGCGGGGACCGTCTCGTTCAGCCCCACCAACTGCTTCTGAGCCGCCTCGCGCAGGTCGAGCTGCATCTCGAGCAGCAGCAGTTCCTTGCCGAGCGTGGCCAGTTCCCGTCCAGCCTCCTTCGCCGCACCAGAGTCGGCATGCCTCTTCTTGACCTGCTCGAGAGTGGCCTTGGCGTCCTGAGCGAGCTCCAGCTCTTTGCGTCGCAGCTCGAACTCCCGCTCGAGGTCATGCAACTCCGCTGCGCCGTCTCCAGCCGCAAGGACCCGCTTACGAACCTCGTCAAAGAGCGCGCCGGCCTCCGCCCGCTTCTGCGCGCTGGCGAGCCTCCGCGCGAGGCCTTGGCGGAAGAGCGCCTCACGGGCGTGCAGGCTCAACGGGAAGCGGTTCGAGAAGCCCCGGAAGAGCTCGTACGACAGTTCCGGGCCAACAGTGGACTCGAGCGACACGGCGCGGGCGAAGAGCGCTTCCGCAGCGAGGCGCTCAGCGAGATCGCCAAGCCTCTGGGCCAGCAGCTCGGCCCGACTGACCGGCGCAGACGCTGCAACTGCAGCAGGGCGAGACTCCGTTGCCGGCGGCGCCACCTGAGCGGAGGCTGCATCCGGCTCCGAAGCCGCCTGCCTCGCCTTCTCGTTTTTCTCGGCTTTTTCAGTTTTTTCGGTTGAGCGCGCCACGACGCGCTGCCCGGCAGCGTCGAAAAGGACAAGCGTCAGCGACAGCTCGTCGCCCACCCGAGCCAGTTCACTCGTGACGAGATACTTGGCGTCGGCGGCGTTCAGCAGGTCGGAGTTGCATTTCGACTCGTCCTTGCAGCTGCCGGCGAGCGCCGTCTTCACCTTGTCAATGGGGACAAGCTGCCGGAGTTCCTCGGGGCAGAGGAAGTCGACTTCACCGGGCATGTCGATGCGACCGGAGCGCAGGTGCGCGCAGAACTGCTGCTCCATCGACTTGGCGAGCGCGGGCTCGGCGCCCATGGCTCGAAACGGTCGAAGGACGATTCGGAGGGGTTTGCTTGCAGGCGGAAGCGCCGCTGCGGGCGGCACGGCACAGGCCGCTGGTGCCGCTTCCTTCGCAGCAGCACCAGGCGTTGCGCCCGCAGCGGGCACCTCTTGCGGGGCGGAAGCAGGCGCTTCGGCGCGCGCGAGCGAAGTCGTCAGCGCACCAATGACAATCAGCGATGAGATGCGCAGCACGGACGGCAGGCTCATATCGGCCTCACTTTTTCGGCGGTATGACGCCTACTTCAGCAGCTTTTCGACCTCAGCGGTGATCTGAGTTGACGCGTCGCCATCGTAGCCCTGCTTCACCAGGGCGATGGTGCCGTCGCGCTTGACGAGAAAGAGCGATGGCAGCGCGGTCTTCTCGCCCAGGTAGCGGCGAGCCAGCAGGTTGAAACGATCCATCACGACCGGGTAGCCAATCTTGTTCTTGGCGACCAGCTCGCGCACCTTCTTGAACTGCTCCTCTTCCTTGTCGATGGAGATGGAGACGACGCGAAGTCCGGCCGCCTTGTGCTTCTCCGAGAGCGCAACGAGGAAGGGCAGCTCCTTCTTGCAGGGGCCGCACCAGGTGGCGAAGAACGAAATCAGCACGACCTTGGCGGGGTCCTCCGCCTCGTCGCCGACATGGCGGCTCAGCGTGAACATCGGGACACCGGCCTCGGTCGGATTGTGGAGTTTGACGGGGCCGAACAAGGGCGCCGGGTCACCGACCTTGAGGAGCGGCGCATCGCCCGCGGCGGCCTCTCCGGCCCGAGCGATGGGGCTCAGCAGAAGGGCTGCGAGCGAGAGAACCAGTGCCGAACGGAGGGACGGTCGCATCAAGACTCCGGAGTGGTGGCGCGGGCGAGGTGGGACGCCAGTTCGACGAGCGGGACGAGCGATTCTTCACCGGTGCCCATCGCCTTGAGCTTCACCGAACCGCTGGCGAGTTCGCCGTCGCCCAGCACTGCAGCGAACCGGGCCTTGAGTCGGTCGGCGCGCTTGAACTGCTTCGCGATGCCCGTGGGCTTGAGCGTCAGTTCGACTGGGAGGCCCCGAGCTCGGACCTCCTCGGCCAGCTTGAGCGCGGGGAGCGCTGCCGCATCGCCCAGCACACCGAGGAAAAGAACGGGAGGCCGCTCGACCTGAGGGGATTCGCCCTCGAGCAGGAGTGCCAGCCGTTCGAGTCCCAACGCGAAGCCGATGGCGGGCGTCGCAGGGCCGCCCAGCTCGGCGACCATCGCGTCATACCGGCCGCCACCCGCGACCGTCGCCTGCGAGCCCAGTCCGCTCGTCGCGACGAACTCGAAGGTGGTGCGGGTGTAGTAGTCGAGGCCGCGAACGATGCGCGGGTCCACCTCGAACGGGATGCCGATTGCGGTGAGGCCGGCGCAGACCGCTTCGAAGTGGGCCTTGGAGGCGGGCGACAGGTATTCGAGCGTGCTGGGAGCCCCGCGAGCGATCTCGACGGTGACGGGGTCCTTCGAGTCGAGCAGGCGCAAGGGGTTCTTGTCGAGGCGTCGGCGGTCGGTATCGGCAAGGCGCGCGGCGTGCGGCTCGAAGTGCTTCACGAGCGCTTCCCGGTAGGCCGGCCTGCTCTCCGCGTCGCCCAGCGAGTTGAGGCGCAGCACGACGTTCTTGACACCCACGGCTGAGAGGAGGCGGTGAACGACGGCGATGAGTTCGATGTCGGCGCCCGGCTCGGAGACGCCGAACAGCTCGGCGCCGATCTGGTGGAATTGGCGGTAGCGGCCCTTCTGCGGCGCCTCCGCGCGGAACATGGGGCCGATGTAGAACCACTTCTGGATCGGATCGACCGCGTGGCGGCTGTGCTCGACATAGGAGCGGACGGCGCCGGCCGTGCCCTCGGGACGCAGCGTCAGCGACTCGCCGCCGCGGTCGACGAAGGTGTACATCTCCTTGCCGACCACGTCGGTCTCCTCGCCGATGCCGCGCACGAACAGCGCCGTGTTCTCGACGAGGGGGGTGCGGATCTCGGCGAAGCCGTACAGCCCGAAGGTGCGGCGGGCGGACTCCTCGATGCGCTGCCAGAGGCCGGACTGCTCGGGCAGGAGGTCGTTCATGCCCTTGACGGCGTGGATCTTCGTGGCGCTCATTGCTTCCTTCGGTGCTACTTGGAGTCGACGTTCAGGCGCGCGAGCGGCTGGCCGAGCCGGATGGTGGCGCCCGGAACGATGGCCGGGTCGATGGTCGCGCGGCCCTTCTGGAACAGCATCACGACGGTGGAGCCCATCTCGAAAATGCCGCATTCGCCGGCCTTTTCGACGCCGATGGTCTTGTCGTAGCGCACGCGCCGGAACTCGGGGGTCGACCCGTCGTTGGTGACCACGTCGTCATAGGTGGCGCGGATGCGGCCGACGCAGGTGGCGCCAACCTTGACGATCGCCATCTTGCCGGCGGCGGTCTCGAGGTGCGTGATGAGCCTTTCGTTCACGGCGAACAGCTTGTCGATCTCTTCGACGCCCTTCGCGTTCACAGGCCAGAGGTGGCCGGGGACGTAGCTGTATCCGGAGATCTCGCCCGCGAACGGCGTGTGGATCCGATGGTAGTTGTAGGGCGCAAGGTAGAGCGTCGCGAACGTGCCGTCGAGGTAGTCCTGTGCGTCGTCCTTGTCGACCAAGAATTCGCCCAGCGTGAAGTGTCGGCCTTTGGCCTGAACCATCGTGTCGACGGTGATGGGGCCGGCCTGGCCCACGGTGCCGTCAACGGGGCAGACGGCGATGTCGGGCGTGGGATCGATCGAGCGCTGGCCGGGCTTGAGGCGGCGCGTGAAGAACTCGTTGAACGTGCGGTAGTCCTCGATCGCCCGCTCGGCTTCCTGCGTCTCGACGCCGTAGGCCTTGGAGAACCCGGCGATTCCGGCCCGGACGATCGGCTTGGGCCAAGGCACGCGCAGCACCGAACCGACGGCGCGGGAGAGGGCGTTTTTTGGAACGAGACGCAGGGCGGTGATCAGGGCGCTCAAGGGTTTCCTCCAGCAAAAACGGCGGCACCATACGCGACGGGGTGTTTCCGAGGCAACGTCGCAGAGCATGCCCCGAACGGACCTGCGCTCGGTTGACAGCGGCCCGGGAAGATGGGAGTCGGAGCGCGTCGTTCGGCACTTTGTCAGCGAGGTCCCACGATGTTGCGCGCTCCTCTCCTCGACCGATTTCCCGCCGTGGCTCTGGCGGTGCTTGGCGCAGCCTGCAGCGATGGTGGAAGCCTGCCCGCGACCGAGACGCCGCCCGCCGGCTTTCCCGTTCCGGGAGCGGCGCCGCGCGTCGACGCCGTGCTGCCGAGCAGGCTGACCGTCGAACCGGACAACGTGGTGCTTTTCGGAGCCAGGTTTTGCGATGCCCCCGAGGTGACGGTCGGCGACTTGCCGGCGACGGTGCGCGCCGCGACGCCGGACACCGTTCTCCTGAGCGTGCCGGCCGCTGCAGACCTGACCGCGTTGACCGTGCAGGAGCTGACCGTGACCTGCCCCGGCGGTGCAATGACCGTCGAGCAGGCGCTCCAGCGAGACCCTGCGCTGGCGACGCTGCCGGCGCTCGTCGAATACGCCCCGCAGGGCGAGGTGACCGGACTGCGACCGCAGTTGCGTCTGACCTTCAACCGAAGCCTTGACGAGGCGAGTCTCGCGGGGACCATCGGCATCGAAGGCGAGTCGGGCGCCGTGGCCTACGACGGGGCGGCGTTTGTGGTCACCTTCACTCCCGACGCCGACCTGGTCGCGGGTCAGACCTACACCGGCTTCGTGCTGGGCGGGCCGTCTGGTGTGCGTTCGCCCCTGGGCAGTGGGCTGGCGAAAGACCTGCGCTGGCTCCTGACCCCGCGTCCCGAGGCCATACCCTGAAGAAGGGCGGTCCGCGGGGCGTGCGGTGTGCAGCGACCGTTTCGAGTTGACTTGGGAGAGAGTTCAGATGGCGTTGACTGAGCAGCAGGTTTTGGAGGCGGTTCGTCCGGTGCGTGACCCTGAGCTGGGCCGCTCGCTCGTTGAGCTCGAGGCCGTGGAGGTGACGCTGCAGGGCGGCGCGGTGAAGCTGCGCGTGAGCTTGTCGACGCCGACCAGCCCCCACCGGGAGCGGCTCGCCGCGGACCTGAAGAACGCACTCGTACCCGTGCCGGGTGTGACGGCCGTCGAGGTGTCTTTCGGCTTCCGGGCGAACCGCGCGCCCAGCGAGAAGCCGGGGCTGGTGCCATCGGTGAAGAACGTGATCCTCGTCGGGTCGGGCAAGGGCGGAGTCGGCAAGAGCACGGTCGCCGTGAATCTCGCCATCGCGCTGGCGCGCGGCGGTGCGAAGGTCGGCCTGCTCGACGCCGACATCTACGGGCCGTCGATTCCCATCATGATGGGCCAACGGCACGCGCGGCCGCAGTCTCCGGACGGGAAGAACATCCAGCCGGTGGAGGCGCACGGGCTCAAGCTCATCAGCATCGGCTTCTTCGTGGACGCCGAGCAGGCGATGGTCTGGCGCGGCCCGATGCTGCACGGCGCGATCGTCCAGTTCTTCCGCGACGTGCAATGGGGCGATCTGGATTACCTCGTCCTCGATCTGCCGCCGGGCACGGGTGACATCCAGCTGACCATCGCTCAGCAGGTGAAGGTGGCCGGCGCCGTCATCGTGACGACACCGCAGGACGTTTCGCTGGCCGACGCGATCAAGGCGAAGGCGATGTTCGACAAGGTCGACGTTCCGGTGCTCGGCATCGTCGAGAACATGAGCTACTTCGACTGCCCGCATTGCCGTGCGCGGACCGACATTTTCGCGCACGGCGGCGGCGCCGCGGCGGCGAAGAAGCTGGGCGTGCCGTTCCTTGGCGAAGTGCCGCTCGTGACCAGCATCCGCGAAGGCGGCGACGCGGGCGTACCGGTGACGGTGAGCGCGCCCGAGGCGCCGGAGTCGCAGGCCCTGGCGGCCGTGGCGCAGAAGGTCGCGACTGAGATCTCACGGGCGAACCTCGCGGCGCAGTCGCTGAAGATGGCCGTTCCGGACGGTCGGCCGCTGGTTCAGATCAAGCTGTGATGACGCCGATGCGAGGGCTCGTCGCTGCGATGGCGCTGATGCTTTCGGCCTGCGGTGGCGGCGTGACGCTGGAGAACCTGCGGTGCGACGGCGCGTGCCAGCAGGTTGCCGATCCGCTGACCATGGCGCTGGCGGTCGACTACACGGATGCGGCGGGGCTGCTGGCCGACGGTACGCTCGAGTTGACCGTCGACGATGCGGCGTTGGCGTCGGTGGCCGTCGCGTCGATCGTGCCGGGCGGCTCCAGCGACTCGGGGACGCTCCGCTTCGCGCTGCCCCTGCGTTTCAGGAGCGTCCAGAACGGCCGAACGTTCGAGGTCGGCGTGAGCGTGTCGACGCCTCAGGGCACAAGCAACCGCGTCACGGAGCGCTTCGTCGTGTCGCTGTAGGAGTGTGGGTGATGCCGAACGATCGCGACGAATTCTTGAACGACGCCCTGCCTGACGAGGATGGCGGCAAAGGCGGCGTCGGCGACATGGTGCGAAAAGCCCTGCTCGCCGGCGTGGGCGCGGTCTTCATGACCGAGGAGCAGATCCGGAAGTCGGTTCAGGACCTGAAGCTGCCGAAGGAGGCGCTGGGCTACATCGCCGGGCAGGCCGACAAGACGCGTGCCGAAGCGACGCGGGTGCTGCGCGGCGAACTGCGCCGGTTCCTGAACTCAGAGGCGTTCCGCCAGCAGTTTCTCGAGATGCTGGGCAGCGTGACGCTCGAGGTGAAGGCCGAGGTACGCCTCAAGCCGGGACTTCCGTCGGTGTCGAACGCCCGGGTTCGCGTGAAGCCGAGCGGCAAGGAGCGGGGCGACAAGGACGGCGATGAGTGAGGGCGCCCGCCGGCTGACGGCATGGCAGCGAATCGCGACCGTTGCCGTGCTTCTCGGTGCGCTCTTCTCTGCCGACCACCTCTACGGTGCGCAGCCGCTGGAGCTGCTCGTCACGGCCCCGGGGCAGCCGCTGCCTCCCCTGCTCCGGATGCGGTTCGTGCGTGACGGCCTCGAGCAGGCGGTGCTCGTACAGGGGCGCTCGGGAACGGCGGCGACCATCGTGGCGCACCTCAAGCTGCGGCGCGGCGACTACACCGTGGAGGCGTGGCCCGAGCCGCCGGATGGAAGGCGATTCGACTCGGCCTTCGCGTTCGACGGCAGATCTCCCGTCGATGTGGAACTCAAGGCGCCGTGACGCGCTCGAGAAAGCGCGCGGCATAGAGCTTCATCGGCCCCGCGTCGAGCCTGACCCAATGGTGCAGTTCGTCCCACGCCGGCCGCGTCACGCGCTGATGACGGACGACTGTGCCGACATGCCCGGCGTATCGGCCGTTCATGAGGCGGACGCGGCTCCCGACCTCCTTGACCGTGTCGTCCCAGCCTGCCTCTGGCCGTGGCGTCCGTACCGTCATCGTCCCGACAGATGCGATTTCCTGCGCGACGATTCCCGGGTCAGTGCTTGACCGGTTCGGGGGTGCGTGCGGCGCGGCGCTTGGCTTCGGCGATCAGCTCGCGAACGCGCTGGCCA
>JACCDP010219180.1_pt1 | contig 10086 bp, 7 predicted proteins | sample 7445841 | NCBI WGS metagenome assembly JACCDP01 (sample SAMN15323441, study PRJNA562643) | freshwater metagenome | isolation source: river surface water | place: USA:Blue River Watershed | collected 2017-08-17
AATTAACTGTGTTGGTCCAATTACATCTTTCACAAGTGTAAATGCTCCATTGGGAAATTTTGGTATTTCTTCAAGTATTTTGGCTTTTGATGTGGTGAATACATTGTTGAGAATAGCACACCAACATCCTGCTAAAGGTGGTTTAACTGGCGTACCAACAAGAAAAGAATTTACAGCATAAGGATACATTATGAGCAACAGTATATACGCAATATTGAATTTTCCTTCAAACGATCCAACATTGAACGCTGCCGTTCAACCGTTTTCAGCCAATGTTCAGTATCAAATGAATTTGATGCCAAACATGGTAACATCATGGCAACAGGAAGATATTGCAACCAACAATGTTGGTGATTATTTTAAGAATCCTGCTGCATCCGGCACACAAATCATATGGAACGCATCAAATAACATTGTATCCATCACTTCAAACTTCCTTGGTGGAAATACTGCAAATATCACGACATTGGTGACAAACACAATATCATTAGCGAACAATATTTCGCAAAATACTGCAAATATGTTCATGTATCATACTAATCGTATGTCAAATGTGATTGATATGGACGAAAATGTTGAATTGCCTCATTACCAGACTGCGATAGGTTATAGTAAAATGGTCACCTACATTACAAATAAAACTGATAATGTGCAAAACAACTCTGTGATACTTGGTAATTTTGGCAGTATCGTGGCATCAAATAATGTCAATGCAAATGCAAATGTATTCTTATATTGGGCAAATTTGTTGGCAAACACCATTTATAGTGACGGCATGGGTAATAACTATACCAGTATTTCTTTGGCTAATGCACAAAACGCATATGTGGCGTTTTCTTCAATAAATGATGAATTGTGGAACCGCAGACAACAAGATATTGACTTTTTCACAAACACCAAAACTGTCATGGACAGATTTAATGAAGTAAATCAGTTCAATAACATTGGGCAAACAGAAACAGAATTAATCAACACTTTCATTGGTACAGATAAACTAAAGACTCGATTGAATTCTTAAAATTTCGAATTTTTTGTTCCGGCCCCTGAATTTTTCGGAGGCAAGCCTGAAATCCAAAAAAGCGTTTTACTCCTACGATAAATAAAAGATGGCAAATATAAGTAAACTTTATTCGGACATAGACTTCACGTTCACCCGTAAGCCGGTGACGAATGATGTTGCACTTAGTTATGATTCTCAGGCGGTCATCCGTTCGTTGAGAAACCTTTTGCAGACAAAACACTATGACAGACCGTTTAATCCTAATTTAGGATCAAACATGGAATTGATGCTTTTTGAACCTATTTCTGCTATGACCGCATCATCTATTGAATCTGAAATACGAAATACAGTAAAAAATTACGAAACTAGAGTGGTTTTACAAGAAGTTAAGGTTGTTCCAAAAGAAGATCAAAATGCATACGAAGCATCTTTAACCTTTTTCTTGGAAAATGCAACACTACCTACAACAGTAACACTCCTTTTAGAGAGAAACAGATAAAATGGCTGGTGCTAATACAAATGTTCAAATAACAGACCTGGACTTTGATACAATCAAAAATAATTTAAAGACATTTTTGAAGTCACAGGATGTCCTAAAAGATTACAATTATGAAGGTTCTGCACTTTCAGTTCTATTGGATCTTTTAGCATACAACACGCAATATAATGCATATTACTTGAATATGGTAGCAAATGAAATGTTTTTGGACTCTGCAATCCAACGAGATTCAGTAGTTTCATTAGCAAAAATGCTGAATTATACACCAAAATCAGCAACTGCACCAGATGCCACAATTACTTTGACTGTAAATCAAGTTACCGATGCGTCACTAACTTTACCAAAATATACACCATTCCTATCAGAAGCAATTGACGGAATCAATTATACATTTGTGACAAGTGAAGCCAGAACAGTTAATGTAACAAATAATACAGCCACATTTTCTAATGTGATTATCAAACAAGGCACACCATCAGGTATTTCTTACACAGTAGATGCAGTTCAGAATCCAACATATACATTCAAGATTCCTGAGGTTAATGTCGATACATCAACACTATCTGTTGTGGTTCAACAATCATCCACAAATACTTCAATACAAACATATACACAGGCAACTGACATTTTAAATATTGGTTCAGATTCTTTGGTATATTTCCTACAAGAAGGTTCTGGTGGTTATTACGAAGTTTATTTTGGAAACAATATACTTGGTAAAAAATTGGATGATGGCAATATCGTTCGCCTATCTTATTTGACCACATCAGGCACATCTTCATATGGTGCAAACAGTTTCGTGGTTATGGGTTCTGTTGGTGGTTTCTCCAATACTGTTGTTACACCTGTTGTTTCATCAAGCACAGGTTCTGCCAAAGAAAGTGTAACTTCTATCAAATTCCAAGCACCAAAGGCCTTTGCTTCACAAGGTCGTGCAGTTACCAAAGAAGATTACATTACAGCAATTCAACAAAACAACCTAGGTTTCACATTCGATGCAGTCAATGTATGGGGTGGACAAGAAAATGATCCTCCTGTATATGGCCAAGTGTTTGTATGTGCAAAACCAAATGGTGGTTATACATTTACCGCAACACAAAAACAAAAATTGTTAGATTTGGTAGTCAGACCAATTTCCGTAATGACTGTCGATCCAGTTTTCGTTGATCCTGATTATACATATTTGCAATTGACGGCAAATGTTTTGTATGATCCTAAGAAAACAACATTGAGTTCTGGTGAATTGGCCGCAGCAGTCAAGAACGCAATTTCCAGTTATTCGATTCAAGCATTGAACACCTTTAATTCTACCTTTTCTTCGGTAGATTTCAATAATATCATTAAGAATACCGACCTGTCTATTATATCTAATGAGATTAGTATTCAGGTACAAAAGAAATTCTTTCCTAATTTGACCACACCTACAACATACAAATTGTATTACGGAACACCTTTAAAGAAAGGTATGTTCCAAAGTGGTGTGAATACAAGCCCATCAATGTCTTATAGAAACCAATCAAACTTTGCAGTTTCTATTCAAGGCATTTACATTGAAGAAGTTCCATCATCAACTGGTGGTATTGAATCCATTTCAGTTATCAATCCAGGATTCAGTTATCAATATGCACCAACAGTTACTATCAGAGGTGATGGCACTGGTGCAACAGCAACCGCAGAAATTAATTCTAATGGAACACTAAGATCAATTACTGTAACAAATGCTGGTGCAAATTATACAAGTGCAATTGTTGTTATAACACCACAATCAAATGACACAACTGGACAACAAGGTGCGGCTGTTGCTAACTTAGAAGGCCGTTACGGCACACTAAGAACATATTACAATGATACAAACAATGTAAAAACAGTTTTAAATAATAATGTCGGATCAATTGACTACAACTTGGGTATTGTGACACTAGATGCATTGAATCCTTTGACTGTTGATAATCCTTTGGGACAATTAACAGTTTCTGCAACACCAACCACAACAATCATATCGTCTACATATAATAGAATTATTACTGTGGATCCATTTGATGCAAACGCCATCGTAGTCAATGTAATTGCTAAGACATGATTAACAATAACGAAAAAACATCCTTACTGATAGATTCACAACTGCCTGAGTTTATTCAGGCAGAACCAGACTATGAAAATTTTAGATTGTTCCTACAGGCTTATTATGAGTGGATGGAACAAGAGGGTCAAGTCACACAAAGAACCAAGAATTTGTTATCGTATCATGATATTGATAAAACAACAAATGAATTCTTGGACTATTTCACCAATCAATTTTTACCATATTTTCCAAAAGAATCTTTGATTAGTGAACAAGAAGCGGTAAAAATTGCAAAACAATTATACCAAACCAAAGGTACGCCTGCTTCCTACAAATTTCTATTCAAGATTCTATTCAATTCTGATTTCGATATCTTCTACACAAAAGATGCCGTTCTAAAAGCATCAGCAGGTTCTTGGTATGTTGCAAAGAGTTTGAAGCTTGCAACAAGTGATTTAAGATTTCTGAATATACAAAACTACAGATTGTTTGGTGAGAATTCCAAATCAATCGCAACAGTAGAAAGTGCCATTTTAGCTGGCACAAAAATAGAAGTTTTCATTTCAAACATCGAAAGACTATTTGAATCTGGTGAAATTGTCCGTGTAGTTGATTCAAACAACCAAGATGTTTTAATTGATGGTCAAACACTCAGAGCCAAAATTGTAGGTCAAGTCAGCCAAGTTTCTATCGATCCAAACAATAGAGGTTTGTTATATCAACCTGGTGATCCAGTAATTTTATACAATGGTTTGAATCCCGATGTGCCGTTTCCTGTATCTGCAATTGCAGAAGTTGGTTCAACCACAACAGGTGCGATTAAAAGTATCAATGTTTTGACCAGTGGTTATGGATACAGACCAGTTCCATATACGGAAATAGTATTTACTAATGCACCAGGTGCAGTAGCGACTGTTGGTTCTTTAGATCCTGCTGGCATTGCAAATGTGGCATTCATACCAACAGACAGTATTGGTGTGAAGAAGAATGTTTTAATTGGTGCAAACAATTATTTCTTCTCAAATATTGCAACATCAAATGCCAATACAACACTAGCACAAGCATTTACATTTGATTCGTTTAGCACATTCCCATTGACATCCATTTTGGTTACAAATGGCGGCGGCGGTATCTCACAAATACCATCAGTAGAAGCTAAATCTGTCTATTTTAGTGATGCAAATACTTCGTTATTATCTTCATTAGGCATTTTGGGACCAGTCCAAATATTGGACGGCGGCACCGGTTATCAAGCAAATGATGTGATTGTTTTTAGTGGTGGTTCCGGACTTGGTGCATATGCAAATGTTCTAACTGTTAGTGCCACAGGCGCAATCACTAATGTTGGATATGTGGAAGGACCAACAAGAGGTTATCCACTTGGTGGTATGGGTTACAAAGGAACAGATTTGCCTTCATTATCTGTTTCTTCCGCAAATGCACAGGCTTCTGGTGCAAGTTTGTTTGTTCCAGGTATTCTAGGTGAAGGTGCAACATTCTCTCTAGTTGTTGATCGTGTTGGTTCCGTAACAACAATTAACTTGGTAAATCCAGGTGAAGATTATGTTGCAACACCAAATGTTTCATTGAAAGTGCAAGACATTTTGGTGTCAAATGTTTCTATCAATAATTTACCACAAAAAGGTGATGTTGTTTACCAAGGCACAAGCATTAATACATCATCATATTATGCCACAGTAAACTCGATTACAGAATTGGTAAACAATCAGGATTCAACACAATCTATCTGGAACCTAAGAGTATTCAACTATTATTCCACACCAAACACACAACTATCGTTGACGATTGAGAAAACATCAAATATCTATATGACAATGGCCAATACTGCATTGAATTCAAACTACAATGCAAATGGCATTAGATATTATGGTTACGGTGCAGCTAAAGCTAATGCAAGATTCTTGAATGGTTTGGTGATTAGCCAAGGACAATATTGTCCTCTCAAGGTCAGCCAAGTTCTTTTGATGTGTTACAAAGTGCCGACTATAACAATTACACATATCAAATTACAGTTCAAGAATCTATTTCAAAATACAGAAGTGTTCTATTAGACTTGTTGCATCCAACAGGTATGAAAATCATTGGTAGAAATGCAATGAAGTCTAATAATGAAATGGATTACCATGTTCAAGATGCTTTGTATCAAGGATATCCATTATATTATTACACAGGATTTGGTTCATATGTGACGATGACAACCGATTTCAATAATAAGAGTAACAATATTATTGAATTCTTTAATACTGATGGTGCAAACCTAGCAAACATCATATTCTCTGGCGAAACAGAAATCATAATTAAACCAACTAACGGTCCAAATATTGAAGCCAAGGCCTTATCTGTTGATTATGCAAACAATAAAGTTGTATTGGATACAAATACTTGGTTGACATTTGCAAATGTGGCTGTTGCAACAGGTAATTCTGGTAGCAACGCAATAAATATTACATCATTGACAGGTAAATATGACATTATCAATAATGGTAATTATAGCAACACGGCTTATCCATTAAAAGACATTGTTTATGTTGGCGATTCAGTATTGATTGATAATAACACAAGCAAAATAGTTAGTTCAGTTGATTATGCAAATGGTATTATATACCTAACTACAAACCTATCAGATAATGCAAACTCAATGATTGCGGTTAAGAGAAACTTTATTGCGAATTCGGATTTCGTATACAACCAAATTTACATATACGGTCCTGTCGGACAAAGATATATCAATCCACAATTAACAACAGAAAACGGATTATTAATCACAACAGAAGATGATGACATTCTTCTAGTGGGGTAAAAAATGGCAACAATAAAAATATCAGATTTAAATTCACTTACACCTTTAAACTCAAACACATCAAATGTGTTTTTTGTGGCAACAGATAGAGAATCTGGTGTAACAGGTAAAATATCCGGCACAACATTGGCTGAAGGTCTCTATGCAAACAATGTTTTGAATGTTGGAAATAATGAAGTTCTTTTTCCGGGTGTTATTGGTCAATTTGTTGGAAATAATCAAAGTTATTTACAAATTAATTTGGAAAATAATAACGCCAATGGTTCTGCCGATTATGTAATTACAAGTGATTTGGGTTCAGATGTCATTCATTATTTGGACTTGGGTTTTCAAAATTCAAACGCCAATGTAGGCATTTTATATCCAAACGATGGTTATTTGTATGTTCAAGGTAATACATCAAACAATCCCGGTGGAAATTTAATCATTGCAACAACAACTCAAGGTCGTGATATTATTTTTGCACAAGGTGGTTACTATGGCGAAAATGTTGTTGCTAAATTATCGTATGCATCTGGTTTACAACTGTTACAAAAACCCATCACATTTGCTGATGGTACAACACAAAATACTTCATCTTTGTCAGCAGGAACATATGCCAATGGTGCTTTTATTCAAGCAAATGCGGCATTCTTGGTAGCAAACACACCAACACATGTGGCAAACTCTGCAGCTTTGTATGCTAACGGCGCTTTCACACAAGCAAATGCGGCCTTCACCAAGGCAAACAATGCTCTTGCAAATGCAACAGGAACATTTGCAGGTGATTTAACTGTTACGGGTAACACAAACATTCTATATCAATTGAATGTACACAATTCAAATATGCCAGGTAACACACAGTTTATTTTGGTTACTGGTACAGCAAATAATGTTATTTCCGAACCATCAAATCCAGGATATACTTTTCATTCTGCAATTGATGGTGGTAACCGTGTGGCGGCAGAATCTTATGGCGCAAATTCTGTAAACTATCCTGCTTTTATTGGTCGTAGAGCCAGAGGCACCGCAGAATCACCTTCCGCTGTTCAAAATGGTGATATTATTACAAGACTTGGTGGAAACGGATATGGTTCCACAAAATTCAGCCAGTTCTCCGATGCTCGTATTGAATTTGTTGCAATAGAAACACATACAGATAGTTCAAAAGGAACACAAATTCAATTTTGGACCACACCATCAGGTTCAAATACTGCATCTATGATTGGCACAATGAACGGAAATACTGTTACATTTACTGGTACAGTAAATCCCGCTAAAGGCTTTGTATATACAGCCAATGTTTTACAAACAGTCACCTCATTAAATATTGATTTTAACCGTGATAATTTGTTGAAAATTGATGTGAATGCTGATTTGACCATATCACTTTCAAATTATGTTTATGGTAAAGTGGTTGAATTGTGGATTACAAATTCGGCTGCACAAAATAAAACAATTACACATGGTTGTTTGGCCAATAATTCAACGACCAAAGCAACAACATTTACAATATTAGCCGGTTCTTGTGCATACCTAAGATATTTCAGTATCAATGGTGATAATGCAAACACTTATGTTTCGGTAACAGCATAATAAATAAAACATTATGGCAAATAAAAATATTCTCACAACGACCGCAAGAACCTTAATGGTTGAACAGGTGTATTTTTCACCTGTATCCGTTGTTCCTCCAAACAACTACAACGCACAAACAATCTATACTTTCTTGTCTAAAGTAGAACCTTGGACTGATCCGGATAATATTCCCGAACCAACATCAGATGAAAAATACAAGAAACAAGTTTTTAAAAACATGTTTGTTGCAAAGAAGGTCAAATCATCTGATATATCTCCAATTATACCAAGAGTAAATTGGACATCAGGTTTTGTATATGATTATTACCGTGATGATATCGACATGACGGCTGTTGATGTAGGTGGTAATTTGATTTACACCTTTTATGTGAAAAATAGATACGATCAAGTTTTCAAATGTCTGTGGAATAATAATGGTGGTGCATCAACACAAGAACCATATTTTGAACCAGGTTCTTATAATACCAATAACATCTTTCAGAGCACAGATGGATATAAATGGAAGTATATTTACACCATAGATTTGGGATTGAAAGTCAAATTTATGGATGATACATGGATTCCTGTTCCAATCGGTGCAAATACACCAAATCCATTACAAACATCCGCTGGTGCCGGTAGTATCGATGTAATTAATGTAACAAATGTAGGTTCTGGATACGATCCTGCAAATGCATTGGTAACAATTACCATTACCGGTGACGGAACAGGTGCAAATGCCACATCCAATGTGGTAAACGGACAATTGGTAGATGTTATCGTAACATCACCAGGAACAAATTACACCTATGCGAATGTGTCAATTACTTCTGCACTAGGTTCAAACGCATCGGTGATTGCTCCGGTGTCACCTGTTGGTGGCCATGGTTTCGATCCAATATCTGAACTTGGCTGCCGTCATGTAATGATTACTACCGAGTTTAACAATACCGAAAACGGTGTCTTGCCTGTTGATATTGATTATCACCAGGTTGGATTGTTGGTTAATCCTACCACATATGGAAGTTATCCTGCACCAGCAAATTCAGAAATTTATAGAACAACAACCGATTTAATTGTTGCTCCAGGTTTCGGTGCATTTGTGGCTGATGAATATATTTTCCAAGGAAATACACTGGAAGATTCTACATTTTCAGCAAGAGTTTTGACATTTAACACATCAACCAATGTATTATACCTAATAAATACAACAGGTACTTTAACATTAAATGCTCCAGTTTTTGGAGATACATCTAAAACAACAAGAACATTACTATCATACAGCACTCCAAGTTTGGCTCCATTATCAGGTTACATGATGTTAATAGAAAATAGGTCAACTGTTCAAAGAAGTGCTGATGGTATAGAACAATTCAGATTTGTATTGGGTTACTAAAGGAATAAAATGGCGCTATATTTTAACGTTGATCCATACTACGATGATTTCGACCAGACAAAAAACTTTCATCGTATACTTTTCAGACCAGGTAGAGCTGTTCAGGCCAGAGAACTGACCCAATCACAGACTATCCTACAGGATCAAATTACAAAGTTTGCAGACAACATCTTCAAACAAAATTCTCCCGTAACCGGCGGCCAAGTAACAACAAACTTTGATTGTTACTATATCAAACTACAAGAAACATTCAACAACTCTGCTGTTGATGTCAATGCTTTGAATGGTTTGTTATTGGCAAATGCCAATGGTTCTGTTCTAGCTCGTGTTATTGCCGTTGCAGCCGCAACAGGTACAGCTGGTCAAGGTGATCCCCCAACAATCGTTGTTACATACAAAACAGGTTCACAATTCCAAGACAATGATATTTTGTATGATGTGAATTCTAATTTGGCGGTTCAAGCCATTGTAACCAATGCAACAGGACTATCATCTACTGCATCCATTTCAGAGGGTGTGTTCTATATTCTGGGTAATTTTGTACAGATTCAACCAACAACTGTTATTTTGGACAAATACGATAACACACCAAGCAAGCGTGTTGGTTTAAACATCACAGAAACAATTTACGATTACATCAATGATCCGTCTTTATTGGATCCTGCCGTTGGTGCATCCAACTATCAGGCACCAGGCGCAGATCGTTATGTCATTTCTTTGACATTGGATACCAGACCTATTCAATTAGGTG
>JACCDP010289742.1_pt1 | contig 10086 bp, 7 predicted proteins | sample 7445841 | NCBI WGS metagenome assembly JACCDP01 (sample SAMN15323441, study PRJNA562643) | freshwater metagenome | isolation source: river surface water | place: USA:Blue River Watershed | collected 2017-08-17
ATAAGGAAGGAATGTGGGAATAGGAATACCAGATAAAATATTTTTATTTCCACGACCATGCTATCATCAAGATTCACAATATCGCACCGCTGGATGGCCATAATGGTGTCTGTTCTTTTCATGAAGTCTTTTTGCTCTCACCTGTTGCTGTCCACTTATAAAATACTCGTCTCAAGGTTGGTCAGTAACAATTTTAGGTAAAACTTGAAACTTACAGACTATATTATAATCTTTTGGCATCGCCACTGAACTGGCAGAACTAAACATTCATATCTTAGCACCCTAACAAGTAATTATCCTTTATTTAGACAACTGGCGAATATGAAGCAGCATACAGCCCCATATTGAGGAATCTATTATTCACTTATCACTTAACAAATCATTGGCCAAATTCTTCTGAATTCAAAGTGTGTCATGATCGATTTCAGGTAAATATGTTGAACTCCTGTAAATATACTCTAATTTGTTTTTGCTTCGTATAACAAACATCTAATATTGTGATCTTAGTGATCTTAGTGTGAATCATGTCAATCGAATTTCTTTTTTACCCACAATCCTTTTACCCCTAATACTCTAATGCATTGGTTTAAAAATGCAAGATAATTTAGCCATCATTTTGCCAACAAACTATACGCTGGTCGACCGGTACCTGCCGGTCGGGTAACATTCGGATTACGACCGGCAGGTACCGGTCGACCAGCAATATTGTGTACAGCACGCAGCGCCTCTGGTAGGCTCGCTGCTAAGTAGTCTGCTTAACGTCCATTGAAAAATATGGCTTTGACAGTTGTCAACAGTATTTTTTCATCAGGGCTTACAAATTAAATAATCTGAAGTGCGAGTCAAGTCTAATTAATTTGAAATGCCACGATATGTTTTGCGTGTTTCTAAGAATCCCAAAAAGGATAAATTCCACTCGGGAAATTTCAATCAAATGGTGGATCGAGTAAAATCCCCAACAGTGAACGCCTCAATTCGGCTTTTAAGAGGGGCTAACAAGCAGGACGGAGTACTCAGTTCATTGTTTCCAGCTAGTTGTAAAAGAGTCAGGAATGATTCACCATCTCAACACACCAAACATCCAATAAACAAGAAAAATGGAATGGGCCCGAGCGATTCAGACCTTCCAGATTATCTAGATAATCATTTTCCGAGTAAGTTTTAAATTTATAATTATTTTAAATGTATTATTCTTATAAATTACATGTATATTTACAGAAGAAATCAATACCAATAGAGAAGTAGTATTAACTGAAATAATGGATTCCATACGGCAGGAAGTAATTCAGAACGTTCAGACTGAGAACAAAACCAAGCTGCCAAAAGCAAATAACAACAGAAAATGGAGTGCGAACATGAAAAGATATGAAGATTTATGGGAAAATGATCACAAAAGCTTGTTTGAATCTTGTATTTCTTTCATTGCCGTGAATATCACATTCTGTATGAAATGTGGGGAACAAGTTTTTGATGTGATACGCTGCAATACCTGCAACCAGCATTTTTGTGGAGAATGTGACTTAGAAAAACACTTTAATCTTCCATTCCACATCCGACTTCAGCTTTGTGGGCTTGAAACTATCTTTCTGAAGCCAACACAATTTATTGATGATGGAAAAAAGGTTGAGAGAAGTATGTCTAGTGTTAATGAGTTACGTTTTGCGAGCCAAATTCTTATTATCGTAACATTTTTGGAAACAGAGGTTCCAGTACCTTGTTTCATTCCAGCTCAATGTCCATGCTGCGGGTTGTTTAACATGCTGAAGCGAGTAGGCGGTTCAAAACCCATGAAAGTTGTGACACTAGAAGGTACATTATTTGTAAAGCCATTGACTATTTTTTTTTAATCATCACTTCAATCTTCAGGTCGCTTCGATCTTGACTCCACTTCCTTTGTCTGCACTTCGTGTGGAATGTCTAAAGAAGCGGACATCAAAGATTACATGCAATCTGGGTTTTGGCCTGCATACCCGTCAGAAGATTGTGGTTACGTATTTTGTGTAACTGTTCTAAGTTTTTGGCACCGTTTAAAAAATAATACACCAGGAACATCTCTTCTTAAATACGTCGAAACTTTAAAAGCTATTTCAAAGTCATACGGCCGGGTAGATTTTGTTTGCCTTAAAGCTTTTTTTATTTCTAAATGACTATTTTTTTTCATTTTTTATAATTGAAGAAAGATACGATTAATGATGTTTTATTCAACTTGGCCAGCCGGCATTATGAACACTACGTCAGATACTGCGAAGTTAATATTTTGAGAAGAAAACACGATGGCTGTTATTCGTGTGGAACAGACCCGTTGGCTTGCCATTGTGATGGCAATCGTAAAGATTATCGTTATAAAATTGACTCACAGTATGAAAATAGATATTTATTTTAAATCAGAATTTAATTGATAGTTTCTTATACAGGACCACTGATGTAAAGCCTCTTTTGCAGGAACTGGTTAACATTTTCCCTAGTGACGAGAACATCGTCGAATTTGTCAAAAAAGTTGATGAGGTTTATCCACGGAAGGTATTCAATTTTACTGTGAAAGAAAGCGAGCATTTTCTAATCGTTTGGGTCTCTTGTCTGAAATCAGGGGAAAGACAAAGAGAGTTGCGGCAATGCGCTGTATAAAGCTGGCAGAGCCGACTCGTACAGAGTCAAAAATCAAGATGAGACGGGCTTGATAATGAATTCGTGTCGCCACGGAGTTATTTTTAATGCGTTAGATATGCATGAGGGCGAAAACTACCGACTCGTTCTTTGGATGCTACAAACGTCTCACAAGCTGGGATACAAGATTTTTTGCTATGACGTAGTATGCAATTTTGTTCGTTTTTTGAAGAACTTGGTGGCGAAGGCACCAGAATACCAGTACTTACTAGACGAAGTGACTTTCTTCTTATCGAGAATGCACGGTAAAACACACGAGTGGGTGTGCCAGGTAGGCTATAGGCAAAAACTTCGTAAGTTATGGTTCAACGAGGATTTATTTTATTTTGTTTTTGCAGCTTGAACATAGCGGTCACTGGAAGAAGGACGCTGGACTGACTACAGGCGAGATGCAGGAACAAAGCAACGCCTATATGTCCCGTCTCGGAAATGTAACTAAACATATGGGGAAATCCAGTTTGTAGAGAAACACGAGTGATACTCTTCTGAATTTTTTCTCTATTCAGCTTCTTTATTCACTTTATAGGTCGAAGAGACCACTTAATAAGTGCTATTCTTGATTGGAATAAAAGAAAGGAGGATAATATGGCCGAATCTCTATGTAGGAGCCTCTTGATGGTAAAATATGAGCCAATGGCCACAACAAAATCCCTGTAAGGTATTAAACAAAAAATATATTGTTTTTTTTTCTAGGCCAAACAATTGAAGAAGAGGTACAGGCAAGAGTTCGAATCTTTGTTAGGTAGTAGAAATGAGTCAGAAATGCAGAGCCTTGCTGAGGAATTATTGGCCGAAGGGAAAAATTACAAAGGTTATTCCGTCAAACACAAAGTTAGTTTATTTACAAATTCACTCATTCAATAAACAGGTTCGAGACAATTAAACCAGATGCCACAAACTACATTGGAAGATGAACTAGAGGGGATACACTGGCACATACGTGTCTTGCAAGACAGAATAAAGAACGGCAAAGGTAGAAAAACTAACCTATTTCAAACCCATTTCTAACAAACTCTTGGTTTAGATGGTTCGAAAGCGCGGAACGCTCTTCGAAGCAAGATTACTCTTTTAAAAAGTAGAGGAAAGAAAGTGGTGGAATTGCTTAATGGCCGTCAAGAGCTGTACCGCATAGGCGAAGAGATGATTCAGTCCGGCAAATTTCCCTGGCAGCCGTTACAACAAAGTGGTAAAACATGTTTTATTTGAAATATTATTAGAATTGTAGTGGTCTTATATAAATTTGTGTTTAAGTACCGTTCTACCAACGATACCAGTTGGTAGACAGCTGGATGCTATATAACCGAAGCCAGGAAGAAATTATCCAAGTGCAAAAAGAGATGAAAGAATATATCACTTACTTGATGAACATCAGGAAGGAGATTCGACAAGACGTCCAGAACTTCTCAGTGGAAGACCTCTCTTTCCCAACTAAAGAGAATCCTTTTCTTTTCGTATAATCGATAACAAATTTTTTCCAGTCTTTGGAAGGTACTCATGCAAATATCTTTTTCTCCTTAGTGTTCGCAAGATAACCTATTGCGTAGAGGAAAGGTTGCGGCTGCTAATCAAGAATTATTGGCCCTATCCACAAAAATACTGACAACTATTTCATACTTCAAATATTTCCTGAATTTACCTCTAGAAGAGCTGCAAGAAGCTTTGGAGGAAGATAATGAGGATATCGTAGAAGAACTTTGGAATGAAATAGAAGAGGACATAGTTGTGCTGGATTTGTATGATGAATAATATTCTGACAACCAGAGCCCTCAGCCCTTTTTCACTTTCTCTCAGAATAAGTTACTGCTCTGAAGTACACTATGTTCACTTACTTTCTTAATGTGTTAACATAATATTTTTCTACTATCGAGACCCAAAAACTTGAAAGGAGGCTGAAGGAACAATAAAAGATATGGGCTGTATTTTTACTTAATCTTTGATACTTTCATACACATTCATTTGATATAAGTCTAAAAGTAGAGTAGGCAAGATGGTTTTCACAAGCTGAAGTATACTATAGAGATAATGATAGTCCCTGTAAACGGAACAGGCCAAGCTCCAGCAACATTGATTGGATACACATGTACTTCTACAAGCTGCAATTAGAATAAATCAAGAATATTATACAATTTATTTATTATAAAATAAAAATTTATAGAATCATTCAGCCTATGAGTGAAAATATTTGTAGAATTGGTGAAATCAAAAACTTGTGATTATACTCTTTTCCTTTTCCGAAGTTCGAGCTGTAGAGCATTTGTCATCAAACTTGTTTCACGTATTTAAAGATTAAAATATTATATACTCACCATGATTCACCATTTCAGGAACTTAAGAAAGGATAAGTCTAATTAAAACCGAGCATTTTTCAATCGTGATTTTGCATACAGATTTGACGTCCAAGTTGACAGAAATAGTAATCTGTCTGCTGTCACGTGATCTACTTTGGGCAAGTAGCCCGGAGCGAGTCGACGACGGCCGAAAAATCCGCCAAAGTCCAAACTGTTGCCTGACGATCCGCCATTTTTTTTAACATTTTCAAATATACAGAGTCTTGACATAAGCCAAAAATTATGACAATTGTTTAAAAACATACATCTCTACAAGTTTTATAGCATACTTTAAAATGAACTGGGTCATTAATACGGAACGGGTCGAACACTGGGCCGAAATGAGATTTTCTTGAATTTTTTGTGACCATCGCGGCAATTTAAAAAAGAATTTAGAGGTTATTTCCCGTCAGAACTCAATCAAAATTAATGGAGGACATAGAGAATTAAATTCTTTGTAGCATAATAAAAAACGGAAAACACCTGATCATTATAAATAACTTAAAAAGGAGAAAACGCAGGGTTTTGCGGCCGTTTCAAGCCGAACAAATTCAGAAATCATATAAGTTTGAAGATTTTCTACTCATAAGTGAATAAAATTAATTGGAAAATGATCGCAATAAGTAGGGCTTTCGAAATATGTATAAATTATAGGAAAACTGTGGTTCCCGAGTCTTGGTATAAAGTTGAACACTTTTCATGACGAGAAGAATTCTCGGCTAACTCCATACTCACATAAGTAGACTTCGTTTGAAAATAAATTTCGATAACAATTAAATTTCATCTCAAAATGTTTCGATAAAATTTATATATTTCGATTGCCCAACTCATTGCGGACTTTTTCGAAACAGTTTCATACACTTATGAGTAGAAAAGTCAAGACAAATAATTTTCAAAGTTTATTCGGCCTGAAATCGGCCGCAGTACCGTGTTTTTTCTCATTTCTTGCGATGTTATTTTCCATCGAAGCTTTTCCATTATTGAATATTAAGCAGAGAATTTAATTTTGTACCCCCTCCACCAAGTTTGAATTCATTCCAACCAAAAGTAGGACTTTAAACATTTTCAAACGTTTAATTCTTTTCCATAAAGTTCAACTAAGTCCTCTTTAGGCCCTTTATTCTACCTTTTGGTATTATTTGAGTTAGCTTGTTTTACAGTATATTATAGCGCTCGTAAAGATTTGTGTTTTTAAACAACCGTCGTAATTTTCGGCTTATTTCCAGAGCATATATATTTGGAAATATATTTAAAATGGCGGGTCGCCGACGATTAGTTTGCAAGATTCGCCCTTCGCCAACGCCAATTTGCCCTCGGCTACTTGCCCAAAAAAAGTCACGTGACCCAAAATAAGCCAATAATTTGCTCGGACTCGTGTTTGGATTAATTTTCTTTCACATTTCTTTCGAAAAAATCTTCCAAATTCCAGTCTTTTTCTCCAATATTTACGTAAAATTTTGAAATTAATCAAGTAGACAATCGTTTTTTTTCTACAAATTTATGCAATTAGCGGTCGTTCAGAAGGGGCTTTTTAAGCCTGCAAATTCCTTAGAGAGCAGACGCCAGTCGAAACAGATATATTTCTAGAACCGCATGGAGACACCGATTGCTTCCGTCCCCTTGCAATATTTATTGTGGCACCAAGTTGTAGCCTCATACGACACTAAGACTGGTTATTTTTCGAACTATTGTTATTGTTGCTGCTGTATGTGATTGAAACAAAAGTGGATTAGGGCTCTGATATTGATATCATGGGGAAGAAAGTTGAAGACTCGGCCGCCAGAACAAAAGTTTGGAGCTCTAAATCATCCAATAATAGACAAGAAGAAAGGAATTCGGATCGTAATGAACCTGAAATCAGAGACCAAGAAAATCCTCAGGATGATGAGAGTGGATACACTGTACAGGATGGTGAATTCAGAGCGAGGAAGAAAAGAAGAAAACTTAACTACATGTTGCTTCGAGTAAGCTATAGTGGTTTTTCTGTATTGTTCTAATTTTTACTAATAGTATTTTAACACTTTAAAGCGCATAATTAGGAGAAGGACGACATTAGAGAGAAAGCCGTCGATGAAAAAATCCACCAGAAATGACCGCACCAAAGAAATGTTTGACTTGGTTAGTTAAAATGTCTTCTAATCTTCTTTTCAGTTCAGTTTTCTTCTAAATTATGATTTAACATCTACAGGGTGAATTATTGGCTAGTCAAAACAATTCTCAATTCATAATAATGGGTATCAGCTGTAACCCTGACCTTGATACAATATCCCATGAGGCATATGGGGAATATGCTACTGAAACAATGAATTCTTCTGCGGGCCAAAAACTGTTACAGCAGTTCATTTCTGGCTGGGCACTAAAGAAATCATCTTTTTCATCAGGGGTAATGAAGCCAACAGAAAAAGTCTTGCAAAAAGAAGCAGACAATACTATCACCCAGGTGGTAAATGGAGCCTTAGCCGTTGTAAATAAAACAGTTGCACGTTACAAAAAAACAACAAAATCAAGAGTAGATACAACAACTGAAAAATCTACTTCTCGTGAAAGAGCTTCAGAAGCTGAAAAGGATGCAAGTGATTTGGAAGAAGCCACTTCCTCAATAATCGGTAATCAGGTATGTCCATCTCTCTTCGTTCTTGAATTCAGAGCTCTGAATTAATTCACATTTATTCATTTGGATTTCTATTCAAGGTTGTTTCGGATACTACTGGAACGGAGACGCTCATTTCACAGGAATTTGATAGTGACGGTGAAATCGACGTTGATGCATTGAATACATCATTTACCTGTGACCGGGTATATTATTATTTGGTTCACACCAAACAAAGAATGCTGCTAATATCCATTTATCTTTTCACCAGGAATCTTTAGAGGATTTTCTTGGAATTCAAACACCAGTATCACCTGGAGATGGAAATGAATCGGAACATAGTATCAACGATTCGGAAGAAGGTTCTTTTTCTGTTGAAAAAAATCAGGTTTGTTGTTTAATATAAGATAATTTCAATCATTTTATAATTTTTTTTTTTGAATTTAGATTGAGCAAACATCAACTTCAACTTCGATTGCAAACAAACATCTTGTTCAAACAGCAAACAACTTTGCCAACAACTCGGTAATTATTAATAGTCGTTATCAGTGAGATTTTAAACTTTTACGCTTTTAATGTTATTCCTGCTGCTTATTTAGGCTAGTAAAAAAACAACTTTGTCTGTCAATAATGTTGCGGTCCGACAACGTAAAAAGAGGAAAGGTACTAACCGAAAAAACACTCAGGTAATGGGATTGGGAGACTTACATTACGGTAAACATATGTTAATTTTTTTAAATGTCAGGTGCTACGTCAACAATCAAACTCGGGTACATCAGTTGAACCTGATGAACTTGGTCTTACCGCCGATGCAACGGCCATTATCATCGATGACCAGATAACGGTCGCTATCGATCGATAGCTGGCACATTCTCGAGAAAATACGCAAATTCAATTTACGTCTTACCGTTTCTAGGTACATCAAATCAAAACAGTTCGACGTCCAGTTCGACGTCCAGCGATGAAGAGAAAGGCTGCCACTGCTGCTGCCCCTGTCAAACGCAAAGGCACTTCCGCCGGATCTCAGGACACTGTTTACATTTGCCCAAAATGCAACGTAAACTATCTAAAAGATAAGGGTGGCAATCAGTGGGTGCAATGTTCGAATTCTGAAAAGTGCCCCACATGGGGTCATGTTGAATGTATGGGAGGGGACTTCACTTGTGATCAGTGTCAACTCGATGGGTAAAAATGTAATGATCTAAAGTAATTGAATCAGTGAATATTCAACCAAGAAAGGAATTACGGCATTCCTTGTGAATTCAGTTTTGTGATCCATTATCCAGTGTAATGATTGATGGCAAACTATCATATTCAGATAAAAGCAAACTCGATTAAAGTCCAATACATTTTTTTAAATAATTGATCATTTTTTTATTTTTCAACCATCAATTATGTCGGTCCTCGAGGAAACAATTCAAGCAATCGTTACTGGGGAATACAAAGAGGATGTTGAAAAGCATTTTGTTTGGGAGTGTTTGCTAAGAGCTTGGATACTAAGATTTATATTACCTGCATCAGATGAATGTTTGAAATAATAATTGTGTACATACATGGCTGAAATTTTGAATTAGTTTTCGAAAACTGTTATCAGTTTAACTCGAGCTTCTTATCAATTTACTGTCAACTTATGAGCTAAAATCATAAAAAGAAACTAAAACTGTTCAAAGTATCAAACAATAAGAACTTATTAGATCAAACATGATTTTTATTCCAATAACAATAAAACTATAATGACTTATAGTGCAAGTATTCAAGGTTGTGATTGCGAAAAGTTGAATCCGTATGCATTATGAAGTAAATGTTTACATTAAGTCCAATAAAAAGAGAAGAAACTTTGCAGGCAGGTATTTTTTTCAGGAATATTTGTATATATTTTGAAATAGTGTTTGCACTTAATTATGTACTAATCAATGGATAGTATAATATTGAAAGAAAGCTATAAACTCTCAGGTTCTTTTATGAAAAGTAGCTGTTCCAAGTCCGTTACGCTTGTTTACTGAATGTTTGTGGCATTTAGGTGACGAATTGATGTTCGATCGTTTCCTGATTGCTGGAAACAACGAACTTAGGATTTTATATGTTGTTTGTTTGATCTTCTTAAGCAAAATAAAAGCATTCAGTGACAGTTGTGTAAAAAAAAATTTGAATAAAATCATCAACAGTTATAAAATATCCTTGGGGAATTTATCCTTTATAGTCTCGAAAAACACGCAAGATATAACGTGGCAAAGTAAAATTAACTTGATATTTGATAAGCACAAAATACTTTCATTTCCGAGCTCCTGGTAAAAAAGTACGGTTATCCACAACTGTCCAAGTAATACTTTTTGACGTGAGAGCAGACTACTCGATGCTTATTAGAAAAGCAAGATCAGTTTCAGCGAGCCTACCAGAGGCGCTGCGTGCTGTACACAATATCGCTGGTCGACCGGTACCTGCCGGTCGTAATCCGAATGTTACCCGACCGGCAGGTACCGGTCGACCAGCGTATAGTTTGTTGCA
>JACCDP011206489.1_pt1 | contig 10086 bp, 13 predicted proteins | sample 7445841 | NCBI WGS metagenome assembly JACCDP01 (sample SAMN15323441, study PRJNA562643) | freshwater metagenome | isolation source: river surface water | place: USA:Blue River Watershed | collected 2017-08-17
CGCTTTGCCAATTGATCTTAATTAATAACCTCCTGTGTCTTTCCACCAGCCGTCTTTAGGTTTTGATTTGCCCAGCCACTCAAATATTTTGGCAACTACTCCATATGCGGCATACGCCACCATAGCAAATACTGGTGATAGGGGGATGGCAATGAATAGAGAAAACCAAAGTGTTGGATCTTGGCTATACAGCCAGATAAACGATATGAGATAGAAGAATAGGAATTGCTTAAAATTCACGGCTGGTATTTTTTGGACAGGTGTTTTTCAAAAAATGGTACTGCTACCTTTAGAGCGTCATCTTTTATTATTAAGAAACTTTCACCAGCAAGTCCAAAATTTAGGCCTTGAACACCTTTCTTCGATTTACCCATACGATTCCAATAACTCATATCCGTGGAATTAAGATTTAGAACCTCATGATTTAGGGATACTTTCCCATCAGAACTAATAAAGAAAGTACCTGTGAAATTTGGCATCCAACCTGGACCTGCAAGGACATTAAAGTAATCTGCTTCTACCGCAATCTGTTCCATGTATTTACTCTAACGATAGCGACATTAAATGGGAATAGCCAGCCAAATTTTTGGCTGTCAGTGGTGTTTGACAGTATTTGGATACTGGGAGAAGAGTGATTTCTATCCACCTAGTATCTATTAGAAAAATCTGTTTAAATTAAGCGAACCATTGAAGCACAATCGAGGATCAACATGAGCGCAGATGAAAGACGATACCGTGTTACTGCTCAATTAAGAAGTGTTTACCAAATAGTTATCGAAGCTCAAAGTCCAGAGGAAGCTGAATATTTCGCCGCTGATATAGATATGGAGAAATGGACATACGTTGAAGGTGATTACGAAGTCATAGATGTTTCAAAAGATTACTTCCTTAAGAGATTAAAGGATTAAATGTGAGTCGTTACAAGAAAATTTCTGACTACAGACTACTTCTAAAAAGAGCTGAAGAAATGCTTTTGAATCCAACTCCTGCGGAAAAGAAGTTAAGAATTCAGCTTTTGCAAAATTTTAAGGAAGCTGAATTTAAGTTTCAGGTAGTTATGGTTCCATTTATAGTCGATAATGTTTCAATTAAACATAGACTCATAATTGAGATTGATGGCTCAATACATGACCATACTCTGGACTCTGATGAAATAAGGCAAAGGAATCTTGAAGGTGACGGATATCGTTTTTTAAGATTCTCTAATAATGAAATACTTAATGATATGAGTAATGTTCTAAAGTTAATAGAATTTGAATTGCAAAAACCTAGCCCAACTAGACAACGAACACAATATGCTCGTACCAAAAAATCAAGACGATTTAGTAGACCACCTCATCCAGTCACTATTGGTGATAGATCAATAATTGATCCAGTTTCTGAGAAACCATATAGACCAGATACCGATGATGAAATAGATGAGATAGCAGAAATGTTAGCGGAAGAAATTACTATTGAAAGTAAGAGAAATGAAGTTAGGAGTCAGCAGAAACGAGAAAGAATTAAACAATTAGTTTTTAGGAAACACCGAGTTCTAGAGATGAATAAGGAAAGGAAATTTGCTTGCCAAAAATGTAAATTAGAAATTAAGCTAAATGAATCTAGAACTGCACATAGAATTAACGGTGAATTTGTGGGCTGGACTCATATAACCTGTAAATGAATAATTGAGAGCAATAACTACTCCTAAACTAAGTTTGGCGAGATTCCATCTCTTACCATCTTTTCTAATGCCTCATTCTTAGCAATCATCCAAGTGTTAAAACTATTTCTCACATGAGTTCCGGAGGGTGCCTTTGAGGACGAGTCAATTCTCCACCGGTCATAGCTTTGAACTGACTCCCCGTACATTGGATTTTTTAGAAAATCTATTACAGCGGTCAACATTTCTTCTCTAGTCCAAAGTGATTCATAAACATCTCGAGCTGAATCTATGTGAGCAATATTTGCTGCGTCGCATGCTTTATTCCATGTACGAAACCTCTTCATTACAGTTTGTGAACCTGGACCATTGATCAAACCCTTCTCCACTAGACCATCATAAAGAGTTCGAGAGATTGGTGACATGTAATTCTTAGTCATCCTAAGTGCTTCCAGAATATCCTCATCGGAGTAGTTCGATTTATTAGCATTCAGATTTTGCTCAGAGTAAATAAATTTCTTAGTTTGTTTATGTAGAACAGAATTGAGCAACTTTTCACTTACTCCAATCAGCCTAGTTAACTCTTCAATTTTTATTCCAGGTTTTTTATCAACTAAAAGTCGAGCCTTAAACTCAATCTCGAGTTGAGTTTTAATTTCAGCAATTTTATGAGCACTCTTATTCGCAGCTGCCCTCGTTTCAAGAAGGGAATTCAAATTCTCAACTGTTAAATCCATATTTTGGCTAACCTTGAGAATTATTCTTTCTAATATCTGCCTAATTCGCTCTCTCGAAACAGCATATATCTTTCCTATCTCGTCTAAAGTTAAACCACTTGCTCGGTACGCAAGTACGTTGAGATTTCTAATGGTAGTTTCATCATCGAATTCAACACACTCAAATGCATAACCAAACTCTACTTCAAATTCTTCTTTCCAATTTTCAGATTTGATGATTCTGAATGCAAGATCAGCTTCAAGGTTTAACTTTTTTCTAACTTCTAAAGATTCTTTTTGTAAGTAGTCTTTAGATAAAAACTCTGAAACATTTTCAAGATCAGTAACAAGTGCTCGAATACGAGTTTTGCCTATATGCTTAAGACTTTCAACATCGTCTATAGTGATTTTTGAAAGATTTTCAATTGTTATTACATCAATGTCAGTTTTCTTGGGAATCAATTCAGCATGTGTTAGGGCTCTTGTAAGAATGCTCCAAGATGAAGTTGAGAAAAATAGTTTTGAAATCCCCCAGCCAGAAGCAATGTGGGGCGTTAGGAATTCATCAAGTGATTTAGGTTGGTTTTTGTCTGCAGACTTCATTTTCTTTTTCCCAAAGTTGGTAAGCCAGAGCTCGCACTTACCCAAACAGATTTTGATTTACCAACATGAGTACCGCAAGACCGCTGTCCTCTTTTTTTCGGCTTAAAGATTCTGCCACATGTGCAAACTTTAAAGCCTTTAACTATTGCACATTTTTTGCATTTGCCTGCAGTTCTTTTTATAGCATTAGAGTTCTTACAGACATTGCATTTGCGAAATTTAGGGATTGCTTTTTTTTCAGTCATATCCTCTGATTTCATGGTAGGAATTTATCATTCTAATACTGTATGTGAATAGCTTAGATATATAAAAGTTAGAGATCAATGACATGCTCTTCCCATTTAAGTTGAAGATACTTAACTCCACCATAGTTTCTAAAATTTGGAATTTCTACCGTGTAGTCACATGTACAATAAACGACACATATTTGTTTACCCTCAACCATTAAATAATCAAGGGTAAATTGATGATTTCCAAAAGATAGCCCAGTAAGCTTTATTTTGCCCATTTTTACTCAGCCTCTTTGTTGTTTTGATCGATATATGAAGATTCAATCAAAAGATGGTCAAGCTCCTTGGACAATTGAGATGTTTGATCCCGGATAACTATCTCGTTAAGCATTTGAAGTGGTTCCCTGGCTGTAATCGCAACAAGCATTGCTACTAAATCGCTTACCTCTTTAAAAGCTTCTGGATTAGTTTTTCGCTTAATTTTTTCTGACAAAATAAGCAGTTCCTGAATCAAATCCATGGGGGGAAGTTCTCCCATATCAATCATGTAGCAAACGTGATTTTTTTTGAGAAACTTGAACACTTCACCAGGCTTAGCAAAAATATGCCAAGGAGCCTGATCTGTTATATCGACTCCCGTCTTTGCAGACCATGATAAATATTTTTTATTTGACTCAAGTTCGATTTGAACCACTCTTGCCTATGGGCAAGCTCTATTGCTTGGCCATTCATAATCAATTTATTGTGAATGGCTCTCTCAAGACGCATTGGATTATCCGATTTTATGACTAAGCCAATTGTCAAAGAGTTTGGGCCAGATTCAGAGAGTTGAACTATTCTTCTTTGTAAGTTATTAGTTTTGCCCACTTTGAGTGGCCAATTATCTTTACTTTTAAGAATTGCTTCTAACCTCATGGCTTTAGAGTAAACAACGTACACATACTCGGAGCCATACCCAATTTTCTCAAATCTCATATCAGAGGGCTTAAATTTGCTAAAAGTCTCTGTACCAACTACTTGATTTATTGGGTAAATATCTGATGATTCATAACTCGAAGTTATCGAGCTTGCGAATTTGCCAGTATTGGGGTCATAATCTAAATAGTTTGTAAGTGAAATTAACTCAGATACACATTTCTGTAATTGATCCAGTAAACCAAAATTCGGACCAAATTTGTATGTAGAGTTCTCGCACTCAATCAACTCAACAAGCTGGTCAATTGTAAGTGGACCAAATCTCGTTAGTAACTTTATGACCAGGTGGCCGAGACCACTCCTTATAGGAGTGGTTCGGATGGCTGACTCAGACTTTGCTGAAGCTTTATTTAAGATAGTTTTGTTTATATTCCACCTTTATTTAGTGCATCAACCTCTGAAACAGTTTTGGGGTCAAACATTTTTCCTGTTCGTGCCCAATGGCAAAGTAATTTACTCAAGCCGCTAAGCTCTTGAAAAGCTGAACCTGGTCCTTTTGATCCGGGACGGAAAAGTAAAGTTCCGTACCAAACATCTTGAACCTGAAGCTTGCTCTTCTTACCTTTTTCACCAGGAAGTTCAACATAATCCGTGTATTGGGCTAGATTTCTTAAAAGTTTTTTAAAAATTTCTAGTCCGGATGAATCAACTTCATATGTCTTAATTGCATCTCCATCTGAAATTACTGCAGATTCTTTAAGTGCTAGCTGGTGAAAAACGTCCGCTAGAACTCTTATGAATGGTGCCGAGGAGTAAAGAGATTCTTGTCTAAACTCTTTACCAGTGTATTCAACATCATCAATAAGTTTCTTGAACCTAGGAACTTCAGATACAAGCACATCGAAAAAACTCATTGAGTTTTTTATGATCGCCTCTTGGAGCGCCCGAGAAGTTTTTTGCTTAGTTTCTCGTTTGCTAAATGAATAGGCAACGTTTTTAACAACGTCTTCAATATTAGGAAGAGCGTAAATTGCAGCACTTCCGGCAGGGGCAGAATTGTCTCTGCTTAGAACTCTTTCGACAGGCTTGCTGGTTTTTAATCCAATCAACCCTTCAAAAAGTTTATGTTGAGCCACTAACTCTTTAGTACAGATCGCAGAATTGGTCTCTGAATCTAGTCGAATAGACTCTGCTCTCTTTACTTGTCGAGCCTTATCAGCGATGGTCACAAACCACTGCGTCTGAAGTTCAACTGGTACTTTGCTTACAATGGTTAGATTCATGGTTTCCATGTTAAACCGTTGCATTAGTTGAGCAATATGTGCCAACTTTAACTCCAACTTTTCTTTATCAGTGTCTTCTGATTCAGATTCGCTCGAGCTCAAATTTCTCTGATCTTTTAGAAGTGATTCCAATTTACTTTGAATACCGTAAGTTCTGTGCTGACCATCTGATATTTCTAAGTCATACTTAGCTTCAGTTGCACTTAACTTTAAATATCCAATTTCCAAAATTGGAGTTTCATCAGCGTGAGTAGCAGGCGGTAATTTCATGCCAAATGATCGAATGAATTCAAGATCTTGCTTTGCAACAAGCAAGATACCGGGTTCAATCCATGTGTCAGGGTGTTCAGCCACATAATCGCCAAACTCTGCACCGTGATCTGCATCAACCCGTCTGTTTTCCATGAATGGATCTTTAGGGGAAATGGTTGGCAGAAGGCTTGCAAGTCTTCTGAGTTGTACTGGCATGGTGTATTTGTAACGAGAACCCATTTTGATCCTGGTGGCAGGAAAAAGTAGAACCTCGTTACCGGTAGAAGCGTTTTGATCTTCTACTTTTGAATCCGGTGTTAGCAGATCCATATTTGCATTTTCATCTATAGGTGTTATAGTTACTCCATTCCGAGACGTTGCTTCGTCTCTGGTTATCTAAACGGGCCACGAATTTCGTGGCCTGTCTCTTTTTTAGCCCGATAAAGAAATCTTTTCCTAACTGGCTTACTGCATTTAAATCTTTGGCTAGACCCAAGCTTTTAACTTGGCTAGACCCAAACTGCATTTCTTTTTTATCGCCTATGTGTACCTCTTTTCTGAGCCAGTACCCTGACTCCGGTTAATGAGTGGGCTGGGTATTTCCCAGCCCACCTTTCCTGCTACTACCTTGCGGCGCCCGAGGCATTCACCCCATTCACCAATCTTCTTAGCGACTTGCTTGGTCGCCCTTTTCCTCCTGCTCCGAAACGTTGCTTCGTCTCTGGTTATCTAAAGGGGCCGGGTATTTCCCAGCCTGTCTCTTGATTACGGCTTGCCTGGCCGCCTCTGCTCCTTTCCTGGGTTTCCCCGAACAATGTTCATCTGCAAGCCTTACTATACAGATAAACCTCATTTATTCAAAATAAGACGGCGTGTCTTATTTAAAATAATCTTGCAACTCTTATTTGCAAGATAAGAGGAGATTAATCCTTCGAAAACTACCTGTCAAATCACGTTTACGCTCAAACGCCATTTTTGGATTAAATTTTTGCCAATTCAGCTAGCTTGAGAACTAACCGGCCAAACCACCCTCTGCCGCCATAAATGGACAGGTGTAGAAAAGGAGGGGCAGGTAGCGAGTGCCCCATAAACTCTAAATCTTGAAATTGGGCATGTGCAGGGTAGATGTAATCCTGCCGAAATTGGCTGGTTGAGGTCTATGAAACGTTTTTAGTCCTGTGCCCGCTAGCCCCACCGCCTAGGCCGTTAAATCTACCCAAGCAGGTAAGTGGGCAGATATACCGCCCAAAGGTAGGTGATTGGCATAGAGCAAAACCAGTAGCTGCACTCGCTACTGCTATTTAAAGGCTGGGGGCCAAATCAAGGTCATGCTCTAAATATGGTGGATGAGGCCACCTGAAATGCTCATTAATAATCTCATCATGGATTAGATGGTGGAATTTTTCATTCATACAAGGGTGACCTATTAGATCTATGGCCCGCTTATCCCATGCCGCTGCCTTAAGTCTTAGAGCAGGGTTTAGGTATAAGTAAGTTATATGAGTGCTACCCCCCTTGTTTCCCTGCCCCTTAGCCCCAGTGGTCTCATACATAGCTTCAAATCCCATCTTTCTGGCGATCTGCCTGCTTGGGTAATTACCCTTATCAATAACCATTTGGACAAAGTGGTAATCCATCTCTATCCAAGCCTTATTAACCATATTGCCAATGGTCCATGTGCCAATATTTTGTTTAAGAAACTCCTGCCTTACCCAATAAATAATTTGAATTCCTGCAGAATCAAAGGCCTCAGTAAAGGATGCATAAGCCAACATTTTGTATCCATGAAATACCCCAAAATGTTCTCGCTCCTTATCCACCAACATGGAGGAGTAGAAATTCATAAAATCCACAAGGTGTAGCTCTGGCAGCTCAATACCCATATCTAGAAAGGTAGAAATACTCTCCTTAGACTCCATGACAGAGGCTTTAAACTCACGAAAGTCATATTTTGTCAATGGTCTTAATTTCAGTTGACTAATTTCTGGAAATACATTTTTTGCAGGTTTACTCATTTTGCTCCTTGAAATACTACTAATTGTCAACGATTTATTAGTAATTCTGCTGGAAATTAGCTACAGGTATTGTGCCATCACAGGGTCATATTCTTAATAAATTGCATGCCCATTTACTAATTTTACTATTTATAAATTCTAATGCTATCTGTGCTCACTGTTGAGAATATCTAATTAATTTAATATACATATAAAGCGAGTGCATTCTTTATTAACATTTTTCTAAAAACCATTGACTCTGTGCTTAAAAATAGTATAATTAAGGTATGGCAAAGAAAGCTTGCCAGTAAGAGATTACAACAGCATTTACAGCAAACTAACTTTGCATTACAGCTAGAATTTCTTATAACTGCCAGATTATTTTGTACCTATGGGTATTCTGATAATGGTGTTTTTGGACTCCTTGACCAGTAGCAGTTGAAAAGAGAAACAAGGATCATGCATACATTAGAAACAGCATGAATTACAGGTTTTAGCTCTGTCTCCACGAAAGTTAAAACTCAGGTAAGTGATAACAGTGATCTAAGTAGGTTATAGGTTGTCAGCGAACTCAGTGGGAAAAGATCTAGACAGTAACAAGGCCACTTATCTTCAAAGCCGAGATAAGAGAAAAGCCAAATTTATATGATCTTTTTAGGACGCAGGTAATGTCCTGCTATTCCTAAAAATAAATCATATGTCGTTTATTAAATTGTTTATATTTAAATAAGTTTTAAATATATAGAGTAAAGAGTAAAGAGGAAAGCTATGGGTCATGCCGCCTTTGAAAGAGCGCAAGAGGATATTGATGAGTACCATGAATGGTTGAAGGAAGAAGAGGCCCTTTGGGCAGCTATGGCCTCATGTGTTGAAGTTAGCTACAGACCTACAAACTGGAATGGTAGTCCTACTAAGAGTAGGCGTGGCTCAAGAGCGCTTGGAACTAACCCAAGGGCAATGGGAACAAGTCCAAGAGCAAAAGGAACTAATCAAAGGGCGGTACAGACAACCAAACTGCACTCGCAAGTGACTGTTTAACGTCAGTCGCTTTAAGTAGCATTTGTAGGTGCCCAAAAAATTAAATCCCAAAGTCGCTGAAAGGGCTATGTTGAGCGCAGGTCTAAAGCCCTTAGAGCCATATAAAAGCGCATTAAGTAAATGGAAGTGCAGATGTATTAAATGTAAATCCATAGTGAATCCAAAACTTAATTCAATCCAACAGGGACATGGAGGCTGTGTTAAGTGCGGTTATAAGGATCGGAAAATTCCGCACAAACTAAGTAAACAAGAAGCAATCAAAAGAATGAAGGCAGCAAATTTATTGCCTCTTGAACCATATAAAAACGCTTTGAGTGAATGGAAATGTCAATGCTTAATTTGTGGAGATATTGTCAAGCCTAAGTTAAACCATATTAGTTCTGGTCAAGGTGGGTGCAAAAAATGTGGTTATTTAAAAGCGGCTGAATCAAACCGAATTCCAAAAGCTGAAGCTGTAAAGATTTTAAAAGGCTATGGATATCAACCTTTAGTTAAATATGAGTCTGCACATACTAAATGGAAATCTAAGTGCCTAAGCTGCTCGAGAATTGTGTTTCCTAAACTTGCTTCGTTGAAATCTGGGCAAGGTGGTTGTGGGTACTGCTCAAATAGAATTGCAGATTTAGATGAAATTAAGTCTCTGTTTAAGAAAAACAAATTGCAGTCATTACAAAGTAAGCCACTTAGAATGAAGGATGGGTGGAGTTGTAGATGCCTAAGATGTAAAAGAAAAATTAAGGTGTATGTGACTAACTTATATAGAGGAAGTGATCCATGCAAATATTGCTCGGGTAAGGCGGTGGATCCAAAATCTGCTGCTTTATTAATGAAAAAATCTGGTTTAAGGGTTCTAGCTCCATTTAAGGACGTAAGAACCAAGTGGAAATCTCAATGTACTAAATGCAAAAATATCGTGTATCCAATGTATGCATCCATTAGGTCAGGACAAGGTGGCTGTATGTACTGCACTGAGAAGGGCATGGATATGAATGCTCCATCGTATCTTTATTTGATATCACATGATGGTTATGGTGCATACAAAGTCGGGATTGGAAACGTTCTAAAGAACAAAAATAGCGATCGATTACTTGCTCACAAACGCAATAATTGGGTATTGATTAAATCATGGAATTTTCTAACAGGCGCAGAAGCATATTTTGCTGAACAGGATGTTTTGTACATCCTGAGATCAGATATGGGGATTCCAGCATTTTTAAGCAAACAACAAATGCCCCAACGGGGAGAGACTGAAACTGTAGATACTGAAATGATCACTCTTGTAGACCTAGAAAAAATTATTAACAAGGTTTTGAAGTCTAGAAAATCCAAAAAGAATTAGGAATCTCTAAATGGGTATCGTAGTCCTACTAATTTTATTCACAGTTGCTACTTTCCCAATTCTAATTATTCCTA
>JACCDP010787425.1_pt1 | contig 10085 bp, 9 predicted proteins | sample 7445841 | NCBI WGS metagenome assembly JACCDP01 (sample SAMN15323441, study PRJNA562643) | freshwater metagenome | isolation source: river surface water | place: USA:Blue River Watershed | collected 2017-08-17
GTGTGGATCAAAAAACATATTCCGATAATTGGGATAGAATCTTTAAAAAGAAAAGTCTAGAAGAAATCGATGATGAAAGAGCTGAAGAAGAAGCATTTCAGTATATCGAAAAAATGAATAATATAAATCAAAAATAATTACTTCTTCAGATACCACATAAGGAAAGCAAATAAAAGATAAAGAGTCACACTTGTTGATAAAAATATCACAATGCCTATAAAGATGTTTTCAACAAATCTTTTTCTTCTTTTAATTTGATCACGAATCATTCTTTGTCTTTTTTCACGAATCTCTTTTCGTGACCTAATGAAATCACTGTATCCGTTTGGACCCAATTCGGATAATTCTCCATAAACAAACATCACTTTGATTTCTTCTTCCATTTTAGCCAACTGTAATTTGGCTGCAGCAATGTCCAACGCTTCTGCTGTTTCGGATTTATCAAATTTAATTGCTTGAAATAGACCAGGTTTCTTGGTTTCTTGTGCTCGAATCCAAGAATACATCTGGTCTGCGCCTTCAGCCCATTTACCCAACTGTTTAAAGATATCTTGGACCTCACGACCCATAGCAACGGCCTTCTTCAAACCGTTGTATGAAGCCGTAATTGTGGCCATTAATGTTACTGGATCCATTATTTTGCCAATGGATTGTCAATAGCTTTTTGAATTTTATTGTCAACATCACGGTTAAGTTTTTCTATCTTAGCTTCATTATCTCGTTTCATTTTATCCATATCATCACGGATTTTGTCAAGCCTTTCGATTACATCTTTACGAACGGATTTCAAATCTTGATCGGATTCTCTTTGCGCTTGTTTTACTGAACGTTCAATCTGTTCTGTTACAGTTTCATTTCTGCGAATATCGTTTTTCAAATCATTCTTAATATCACGGGTGTAATCAGCAGTTTTTGCGGCTGAATCTTTCAATGCATTTGTTGTTGCAGTTTGATTCTGTTCAATTACAGCCAATCGTTTATCAAACTCTGATAGGTCTGGAGAAACATATTCAGCAATTTTCTTTTTCATGCCTTGATAATCTTTGTAAACTTCAAAGGCACCATAAAGTCCGCCAAGTGCGGAAGAAACTAAAGTAAAAGCAACCATCAATTTGGCTGGAGTAAATTCGTATCCACCAATGCTGATAACTGTATCTTTACTTGCATACTTTTTGACAGCGGCTTCTGCTTCGTCAATTTTTTTATTTACATCTTTGATTTGTTCTGTCATTTTATTTTCCTAATTGATATTGTGAGTCTACCATTTGTTGCCATTTCGATTCACTAGCACCACTCATTCTTCGTTGTGCTCTTTGATTATCAACCACAGGTTTTTCATATTGTCTTGCCATGAGTATTGAGTTTGTATCTGGTATAATTGCATTTTTATATGCATCAAAACCAGGAACATAATTCATAGAACCAACCACCAATCCTTGTGTTGCAACTTGTGCTTCAATAGTTTTGGCTTCTTTTGATTCTTTTGCGATTTCTTTTTGAACCTTGGCCACGGCAGCCTTCATATCTGACTTGGCACCAGGTTCCATTTTCTTTTCGACTGTATTTGCAACTTTTTGTTCAGTTTTTGTTTGTTCTTGCTTTTGTTCCTGTTGTGCCGCAACTTGTGATGGAGGTGCCGCAGATTGTGTTGTTGCTTGTTGTACCACACTTTGAGTCACTGGTTGTGCATTAATAACAGAAACAGGCGAAGCAGGTGAAACAGAAGTTGCTGAAGTGGTTGATGTGGTTGAAGGTGATGAAACAACATTATTGACCGTTGCATCCGCAATCATTGGTGTAACAGCAGGCTCATTAGTTGTAGTTGTTTGTGTTGTTACTGTTGTTGTGATTGGTGTATTCAACAATTGTTTCTTTGCATATGCTTCAGCATAATTTGGACACTTAGTATCATATAATCCATCAGCATTACATTGTTGATTGAAATATGCCTGTGCATAACCTGTGCATCCTGAATCATACAATGGGTTTGCATTGCATTGTTGTGTATAATAAGCTTGTTCATAACCAGGACATTGGTTATTGTATAGTGGATTTAACGAACATTGTTGATCAAAATATGCCTGTGCATAACCAGGACAACCAGAATTATATAATGAATTCAAAGAACACTGTTGATTGAAGTATGCCTGTTGATAACCAGGACATGATGTTGCATATAATGAATTCAAAGAACACTGTTGGTCGTGATATGCCTGTGCGTAACCAGGACAAGAAGGACTTGATAATGGATCGGATGTGCAAATACTTCCGGTTGATTGATATTCTATTAAATTAGGAACACTCGATGCGTTCATTCCTAATCCAGAATAATGGACTGTATATTCACCTTTAGATGCATCACCAATAATAGCACTTGTCACATATTGATTTTGTATATTGATTTTATCGTATTGTATGCCAATATATCCTGTTGGTCTAATTTCAACACTAAAGGTATTCAAATTACTCATGTTTGAAATTTCAGCAATATCTTGCCACCAATATTTTTGATATGTTCCGTCACCTTGTGTATAAAATTTTGATTGACCGACCGGATATAAATCGGTTTGCATTGGCATAATTGTATAGTTAAATCCAGACCAAAGTTGATTGTTTACTGTCACACCAGAACAACAAAAACTGGTTTGTGGCTGCATACCCACACCAAAAAACCCTACAACTCCATTCGAAAACATAAATGAATTCGTAAACACATTTCCATAAAAAGGAAAAGGAAATTGTAAAGGCACTTGAACCCAAGTATCATCACCAAAGTAAACTTCGGTTTTATTTTGTTGTGCTTCGGCTCCCAATGTAAATAACATTAGAAAAGCCAAAAGAAGTTTTTTCATTTCTTCTCAACTACTGGTGCTGGTATTTTGTCTGGGTTTTCTTCCCAATATGCCTTGGCATCCACACCAATTTTACCATCAACTGGACATGGTGTTCCTGCACTCATCATTGCATCAAAAACTCGGCGATCTTGACACAATGTAGCTACGGCTGCAACTTTCATGCCCATGTCGTATAAGTTTTTGGCAAGTTTGATGCGTTCACAATTCATATCTCTGGCTGTAGAGCCAAAAGACATACCAAAGATTTGTGTTTGGACCGCACCAGACGCACCAACAACGCATAAGTCGTTATTGATAGTTGTGATTGCAGGTGCGATTGCGGATGGAGGAGGTGATTTTACTGTTGCCTCGGATTTTGTGTAACTGGTGCTGTTACTATTTGAAGTCGAATCAGTTACAATGGTTTGTGCCATTGTTGATGTAGTCATGACAAAAAGCACCAAAGTGGTGATCTTTTTGAACATTTTTTTGCCTTTTTTGTGTTGACAGGAGTTCAAAATTATTGTATAATATTGAACATAAGTATTTATACCTGTTAAAAAAGAAGAGGATATCATGAATGTAAAGATTTTTAAATTGGTAACTGGTGAAGAAATTATGGGTGAAGTTGTTGTTGACGGCGGCAAATTTATCGTAAAAAATCCAGTTTTAATTGCCGTAATGCGTGGAAAAGATGGTGTTCCTAATGTGGGCTTCGCACCTTTCCCAACATATTCAGAAGAAGTTAAGAATAAAACTATTGACTTTAGGTTAGAACATGTAGTATATTCTTATACTCCGGCTGAAGATTTTAGACAGAATTACGATTCTATTTTCGGTCTTGGTTTGGTTTTACCTGGTGAAAAGAAAATTATTACTGGATGATGACAAAAAATTTCTATACAAATGTCCAATCTGTTGGCGGCAAAATTCTATACCGTGGTGTTCGTGGTGGTAAAAGAGTAAAAATCAAAATCGACTATGAACCAAAACTGTATTTGCCAGCAACAAAAGTGGCAACACACAAGTCACTTGAAGGATTTCCTCTTGTAGAAAAGAGGTTCGATTCTATCTACGAAGCAAGAGATTACATCAAAAAATTTGATGGTGTTTCTGGTGGTCCAAAAATCTATGGTCAAACCAGATACGAATATGCATTTATTGCCGAACAACATACCGATATGGTTGAATGGGACCAAGACAAGATTGATGTGGCTATCATCGATATTGAAGTTGGTTCAGAAAATGGTTTCCCTGATCCGTATCTAGCCAACGAACCTATTACCGCCATTGCATGGAAAACTCTTGGTGGACACATGAATGTCTGGGGTTGCGGAGATTTCACCAATGATAATCCTGGTGAGGTTACATATCACAAATGCAAGGATGAGTGGTCTCTTTGTAAGGCATTTCTAAATGTTTGGCAGATGAGAACACCGGATGTATTGACTGGTTGGAACACCAAGTTCTTTGATGTGCCTTATTTGGTCAATCGTTTTCGCAAAATTCTTGGTGAAGATGAAGCCAAGAAACTATCACCTTGGAATTTCATTTCAGAAAGAAAGACCATCATTAATGGCCGTCAGATGATTGCATATGGTTTCTTGGGTGTTGAACAACTAGACTACATCGAACTATACAAATGGTATGCGCCGGGTGGTAAATCACAAGAATCTTATCGCCTGGATAATATTGCAAATGTGGAAATCGGTGAAAGTAAGATTTCATATGATGAATATGATAACCTGCATCAACTTTACAGATTAAACTTCCAAAAATTCATTGAGTATAACATCAAAGACGTTTTACTGATTGAAAAGATGGAAGATAAACTAAAGTTGATTGAACTTGGTTTAACTCTTGCATACGATACAAAGTGCAACTATGAAGATATCTTTGCACAAACTCGTATGTGGGATTCGATGACATATTCTTATCTCTACAATCAAGGCATCATTGTTCCACCTAGAGAAGTGCAGGACAAAGATTCTGCTTTCGAAGGTGCATATGTGAAAGAACCACAGGTCGGTAAACATGACTGGGTGGCTTCTTTTGACTTGAACAGTCTGTATCCACATTTGATGATGCAATACAACATTTCTCCAGAAACTTTGATTGATCCAAAAGATTATACGGAAGAAATGCGTAACATTCTTTCGCAAGGTGTTTCTGTTGAAAAGATGTTGAAGAAAGGTGTTGACACTTCCAATCTTGTTGGTGCAACTATTACACCTAACGGCCAATTCTTCCGTACCGATATTCAAGGTTTCTTGCCAAAAATGTTGGAAGATATGTATGAAGATCGTAAGAAATTCAAAAAGATGATGTTACAGGCACAACAGGAGAAAGAAAATGAAAAAGATAAATCGAATCATTACGAACTCGAAAAGCGAATTGCCAGATACAACAACCTACAACTTGCAAAGAAAGTTTCCCTTAACTCCGCATACGGTGCTTTGGGAAGTCAGTATTTTAGGTTTTATGACCTACGCATGGCTTTGGGAGTCACTACTGCGGGTCAACTCTCAATTCGTTGGATCGAAGGCAAAATCAACGAATGGATGAACAAGGTTCTACAATCAGAAAACCGTGATTATGTAATTGCATCAGATACCGATTCAATTTATCTACGCATGGGTGAACTGGTTGAAAAGTATATCAAAGACACCAGCAATCGTGATAAAGTAATTTCGATGATGGATAAAATTTGTGAAGAAAAGATTCAGCCATATATTGATCGGTCATACAAAGAATTGGCTGACTATGTGAAAGCATATTCACAAAAGATGCAGATGAAACGGGAAGGTTTATCTGACAAGGGTGTTTGGACTGCCAAGAAACGTTACATTCTAAATGTGTATAACAACGAAGGTGTCCAATATTCTGAACCAAAGATTAAAGTGATGGGTTTAGAAATGGTTAAATCTTCCACTCCGTCTGCTATCCGTGAAAAGATGAAAGAAACAATCCAGTTGATGATGACTGGTACCGAAAACGAAGTGCAAGAATTTATTGCCAAATTCAAAGAAGAATTTAAATCTTTGCCGCCCGAAGAAATCTCTTTTCCAAGAGGTTTGAATGGGCTAAATACTTATTCCGATTCGGTGACTTTATACAAAAAAGGAACTCCCATTCATGTCCGTGGTGCAATCGTTTATAATCACCACCTCAAACTACTTGGTCTAGAAAAGAAATACCAAAAGATTCAAGAAGGTGAAAAGTTAAAGTTTACCTACTTGAAAATGCCAAATCATTTCAAAGAAGATGTAATTTCATTTCCTGCCAGAATTCCAAAAGAATTTGGGCTTGACGATTACATCGATTATGATTTACAATTCGACAAGGCGTTTCTTGAACCTATTAGAATTATTCTGGATTGCATGAATTGGAAAGCCGAAAAAACAAACTCATTAGAAGATTTTTTTAATTGAAGGATAAAACATGAGCATACTTGACAAAATCAAAAAGAATAGTTCCATCAAAGATTCGGCTATTCTATCTAAATCAAAGTTTTTCACACAGAAGGATATGATTCCAACATCTGTACCAGCAGTCAATATTGCATTGTCTGGTAAATTGGATGGTGGTCTAACTCCTGGTCTTACAATGTGGGCAGGTCCATCCAAACATTTCAAGACTGCATTTTCTTTATTGATGGCCAAATCTTATATGGACAAATATGAAGATGCTGCATTACTTTTCTATGATTCCGAATTCGGTACGCCTCAGTCTTATTTTGATTCTTTCGGTATCGATACTGAGCGGGTGCTCCATACTCCTATTACAGACATTGAACAATTAAAGTTTGATATCATGAACCAGCTCACCAACCTTGAGCGTGGTGACCATCTTATCATTGTTGTTGATTCGATTGGTAACCTTGCTTCCAAGAAAGAAGTTGAGGATGCATTGGATCAAAAATCTGTTGCAGATATGTCCCGTGCCAAACAAGTTAAATCTTTGTTCCGTATGGTTACACCACACCTGTCATTGAAAGATATTCCAATGATTGTCGTGAATCACACATATAAAGAAATCGGTATGTTCCCTAAAGATATCGTTGGTGGTGGTACAGGTTCTTATTACTCTGCCGATAATATTTTCATCTTGGGTCGCCAACAAGAAAAAGATGGAACTGAAATCACAGGTTATAATTTTATTATCAATGTTGAAAAGTCCCGTTATGTTAAAGAAAAATCTAAAATCCCTGTCAATGTATCTTTTGATGGCGGTATTAACAAGTGGTCTGGCCTATTGGACATTGCACTTGAGTCCGGACATGTTATCAAACCTAGCAATGGTTGGTATTCAAAAGTAGATAAAGAGACTGGTGAAGTTGAAGAAAAGAAGTATCGTGAAAAAGATACCAACAGTTCTGAGTTTTGGCTTCCGGTTTTGAAACAACAATCTTTCCGTGAATTTGTCGAATCAAAATACCGTGTTGCTGCATCCGAAATCTTACAAGATTCCGATATTGAAGAAACTTTTGAAGCGAGTGAGTGATGGTAGAAGGTATTGATTACTGCTTCATCTATCCAAAAAATGATGGCACAGCAGTCCATATAAAATTCCTAGACGGACCTTATAAAGATACCGTTTTCAAATATGGCAAAGTAAAATTCAAGGAAGAAAATGACCAGGTCTATTTACTTTTTGCTTATGATGTGTTAGAATCACCAGTTAAGAAACCAGCTAAGCTGGAAAAAGATGGTGATTTTAAAAACTACATTGGTGACCTGTTGGTTGAACTAATGTCAGAAAATATGGAACAGGATATTATTGATGAAACTGGAACAAACGATTCTCAAGAATCTAATTTACAATGAAGAATATTTACGCAAAGTATTACCTTTCATTAAACCAGAATACTTCACGGATAGGTCCGATAGAACAATCTTCAATGAAATTTCCAAATTCGTTGAGACTTATAATTCTACACCAACGATTGAAGCGATTGAATTGGCCATCAAAGAAGGGCGAAATGTCACAAATGAAGAAGTGGAGAAGTGCGAGTCTAGTCTACAAGAGATTGTTAAAGCTACAGATGAGCAATCCAAGATCGACTGGCTCGTTGATAAAACCGAAAAATTCTGTCAAGAGAAGGCCATATACAATGCAGTATTGGGGTCTATTTCAATCCTCGATGGAAAAGATAAGACCCAGGATAAAGGGGCCATACCTAAGTTACTTTCCGATGCACTTGCAATAAGTTTTGACAGTTCTGTTGGCCATGATTATTTGGAGAATAGTGATGAACGTTTTGAATTTTATCATCGAAAAGAAAAGAGAATTCCTTTCGACCTTGATTACTTCAATAAGATTACAAAAGGCGGTCTTCCTACTAAAACTCTTAACATTGCCCTTGCAGGCACTGGTGTTGGTAAGTCTCTCTTTATGTGTCACGTTGCCGCTGGTTGCATGGTACAAGGCAAAAATGTTCTTTACATCACAATGGAAATGGCTGAAGAAAAGATTGCAGAAAGAATAGATGCCAATCTTTTGAATGTCAGCGTTGATGACCTCATTAATCTTCCTAAAGAAATGTATGATAGAAAGATTGATAAACTCCGTGAAAAAACTGTTGGTAAACTTATCATCAAAGAATATCCAACAGCCTCTGCTTCCACCACACACTTTAGGACATTATTAAATGAACTCAATCTCAAAAAGAACTTTATACCTGATATTATTTTCGTGGATTACCTCAATATTTGTTGTAGTTCTCGCATTAAAGCCGGAGCTAATGTCAACTCTTATACCTACGTCAAGGCTATTGCCGAAGAATTGCGAGGTCTTGCCGTTGAATTCGGAGTTCCAATTGTTTCTGCTACACAAACAACTCGGTCAGGTTATACAAGTTCCGACCCAGGACTTGAGGACACAAGTGAGTCTTTTGGTTTGCCAGCAACCGCTGATTTGATGTTTGCGTTGATTTCTTCCGAAGAATTGGAAGAACTTGGTCAGATTATGGTCAAACAATTGAAGAATCGTTATTCCGATCCAACACATTACAAGAGATTTACTGTTGGCGTTGACAGATCGAAAATGAAACTCTATGATGTTGAACAATCAGCACAAGATGGTTTGGCTGATGCTGGTGTCACAGATAAACCTTTGAACACCTTTGGCAATAGAGAAATGAACAATAAGAAAGATAAATTTAATGGTTTTAAAGTTTGATGAGGCTTTATATTGTGCAAAAGTATTTGAAGAATATTTTGGCAAATTTGAAAGAGTTGATGACTACATGCGTGACCAAAAGTTATCGTCTTTGGCGAATTTGCCGAGTAACCCTTTATTCCCATTGGAAGATGATTTGTTTTCTGACTTCACCATACATCCAAAAGATATGGACTTTGAAGTCTGTGAGGTACCGCAGGAAAACTGGGAAACGCTACTGAATATTACTAGCTCACATATTAACATTTCACCTGTTGGTCGGCAGATTCGATTGGCTGTCATTGAAAAGAAAACCAATAAGTATGTTGGTTTCTTGCGTTTGGGTTCTCCTGTTATCAACATGAAACCCCGTAATGAAATGCTTGGTCAAGTGTTCACACAGAAACCAGAATGGGCAACCAGATTTAATGATTCTGCCATGATGGGTTTTGTGATTGTTCCATCGCAACCTTTCGGTTTCAATTATCTTGGCGGAAAGTTACTTGCAAGTATCTGTACCTCACATGAGGTCAGAGAGATTGTAAACAAGAAATACGGAATGAATTTGTGTTTGTTTGAAACAACCAGTTTGTATGGTAGTTCCAAAACTGTATCTCAATATGATGGCATGAAACCTTACATTCGATTTAAAGGTTTGACCGATTCAGATTTTGTTCCCATGATGCATGGCAAACCTTATGAAGATTTGAGAGACTTTGTAGAAAGTAAAGTTGGTGAAATCGTTGATGCTGATGCTTCTAGTAAGAAACTCAAGATTACTATGAGAATTATTGCTTTAACCAAAGCTGCACTTAAAGGTAGTTCTGAAGGAGCAGCATTCATGGAAACGATTGAGAAGGCTAAAGGGTTGACAGAAAAGAAAAGATATTATGTAAGTGATTATGGTTTCAGCAATATGGTAGATTACATCAACTGTAAAACTGATAAATTATCACCTGGTGAAAATTATGAAAAGCATTATTTGAAGAACTTAATTGAATGGTGGAGAAATAAAGCTTGCAATCGTTATGAAACTTTGTATAATGAAGGTCGTTTGAGAAACGAACTGGAAGTCTGGACTTCAGGAAAAGA
>JACCDP011291786.1_pt1 | contig 10085 bp, 11 predicted proteins | sample 7445841 | NCBI WGS metagenome assembly JACCDP01 (sample SAMN15323441, study PRJNA562643) | freshwater metagenome | isolation source: river surface water | place: USA:Blue River Watershed | collected 2017-08-17
ACAGGGGCCATACCAGAAGCCGCTCAGAGGGGCCTCATCCTGTTCCGTGAAAAGGCACGTTGCACAAAGTGCCACTCCGGGTTCAATTTCACCGACGAAAAGTTTCACAACCTCGGTATCGGCTGGGACGACAATAAGGTCGATCTCGGTCGCTATATGGTCACCGGCAACGCCGAAGAAATTGGGGCGTTTAAGACCCCGACCTTGAGGGAGATCGCTCGAAGCGCTCCATATATGCACGACGGGCGCTTCAAGACGCTGAAAGAAGTCGTCGATTTCTATAACAAGGGCGGGGTGAAGAATCCCCACCAAGACAATCTCATTATTCCGCTGGAGCTGACGGATCAAGAAAAGCATGATCTGGTGGATTTTCTCCAGACGCTGAACGGCGAAGGCTGGCAACACGTCTCCGCGCCAAAGTCGTTTCCGAAGTAATTCGGCTATCGTATCGAGGGGGAGTTGAAGCGAGGGCCTTCCGTCGACCGTCGGGCGAGGAAGGCCCTCTTTCATGCGTCAGGCCGGCACAGAGGGAGTGATGGACTGTGAAAGGTATCGACGGAGAATGGCTTGCTCGATGCGTGAGCGCCCACGATCCGGAGCCGGGAATCGAAGAACGAGATGCATTTTCCCAGATTCCGGTAATTGGATCGTGATGCGTGGTTCAGGAGAGGGGGCTTCCAACAGATTGGCCTGTTCGAGGAGCTTCATCTGCCGAACCGCTTCGCCCATGAACGGGGCGCATTCGTGCTTGGCCGCTTCCAGAAGGGCCTGCTCCGCTCGCTGCCAATCTTCCTCGCTCTTGATCGGAACGGTCAAGGTGTAGAGCCCGTATTCCTGCTGAGGATTCTCTTTGACCAGAGGGTTGGTGAGCAACAAGCTGTTCGGGAAAATAGTCACGCGTCCCGTGTACAGATGAGCGGATTGACCAGGGCCGATCTCCAGTAACTTCGTTGCAAAGACGTCGTAGTCCAGCACCACGCCGCGGTGGCCCGCGATTTGAATTCGATCACCGACGGTGTAGACTTTGCCGCCGACGCGAAGCGCCGCGCCGCTCCAGCACAGGATCAGCTCTTTTGTGGCTAAGACCAAGGCGGCGGCCAACGCGACGATTGAGACTGCAAAGGCTTGCAGCTCGTGTGCCCAGATGATCATCAGACCCAGGAGGAATGCAAAGACGACGGAGTTCCTCGTCGCGACCACCCAACGCCGTTTCGACTCCATCGAGAGAGTTGAATTGTTGGCCAGCCCGCTTACGAGGAGCTTTCTGACGATGAGGAGGACCAGCAGCAGGATGAGCGACTTCACACCGTCGAGGGCCACCGAGCTGTCGATTGAGAACCATCCGTCTGATGTCACGGTCGTCTCTTATTTCGCGGTCAGCGTGTCCCGGGTACCGGGAATGCACTCCTCTCGCTTCCATTGCTTGAGGACCTTTTCCTCGGAGAACGTCAACAGATATCGGTAGCAGTACAACGTCGGTTTGGTCCCTCCCTCTGCTCCTCTGCCCATCAAGCTCGTGACTGAATTGGAGGCATCCGCGACGAAGGTGGAATTCCACGTTGTCAGGTCCTGTTCGCTGAGTGCAAATCGATAGGTCCAGAGGCTATCTCCGCCGAGGGCCGGGGTTTTGGCCGTATGGGGCGATCCCAGTCGCTCACGGATGTCTTCCTGCGTCAGCCGACCAACCCCTTTTTTGAAATAGGTGTCTCGCCAGGGGCCTCCACAGCCAGAGAAGCTGATGGCTAACGCGATGAGGACGATACTCGCTATAATGGAAACCGATTGGTTGTGAGCGCACGAAATCAAGGATGGCATTGTGTGGCATACGCTACACCGGACGACCGGTAAGTGCAACTCTATGAGTCCTTCCGAACAATCCTGCTTCTGCTCGATTGGCCGGTGCGGTAAGAGTGAGGAAGGGGATATCTGGGCAGGCTGGATTTAGTCACACATTTTCGGTAGCCTACTTCACGAGGTACAGACATGGCTGTTCGACGAGTTCTTGGTGTACTGCTCGCAGGGTTCTGTGCGCTGTCTCCTGCGGACAGACTGACATCGGCGACCGAAAACCGAACGGCGAAACCTGAATCGCCTTCGACGAACGTGCTGAAACCCGATGCGTCCTCCACCTCGGGGAAGCTTCTCGGCGCGAATGGCGACAGCAAGAGTATCGAGAAGATCAAGCCGGCGGCAAACGCGACTACCCAGACGGCCCGTACTGAGTCACCTGTTCATGAATCGGTCGGGAAAGATGGCGCTCCGATGGTGCTGGTGCCGGAAGGCGATTTTATCATGGGCAGCGATAAAGGCGATGAAGACGAAGCACCCGCCCATCGCGTCCATGTCAATGCCTTCTACATTGATAAGTTCGAAGTGACGAACGGACGATTTGCCAAGTATGTCGCGGCCATTCAGAGTGAGCCGCCGTGGGGATTTTCAGACAAGGACACGCCGGTGATCTATGCGGATCGTCCGGTGCGATGGGTGAGCTGGATGGATGCCATGGGGTATTGCCTGTGGGTCGGCAAGCGGCTTCCGACCGAGGCGGAATGGGAAAAGGCTGCGCGGGGGACCGATGAGCGGATGTATCCCTGGGGCAATGATCCACCGACGCCGGTCCACGCGGTGTATGGGTTGAAGGAAGGTGGCGCGGAGACGGTGTCGATCATCGGCAATCACCATATGGGTCAGAGTCCGTATGGCGCACAAGATTTGGCCGGGAATCTCTACGAATGGGTGATGGACTGGTACGCCGAAGATTTTTACTCAAGCTTTATCAATAGCCCCGCGATCAATCCACATGGACCGACCGAAGGGACGGCCAAGGTTCAGCGTGGAGGATCGTATGTCAACACGCCGTACCGGTTGCGGACGTCCTTTCGCACAAAAGCCGATCCGACCGAGCAGGATCCCAATGTGGGTTTCCGGTGCGCGCAGGATGCACCAAAACAACCATAGCGACAGAACAATTCACGCATACCTTCTTATCACATGAGTATCAGTATTAGGTGTGTGAGCCATCATGGGGTGGCATTTCCCACCGGCTGACGAGGGAGGCACTCAGTGAAACACTATCGTGTGAAGTCCGGTGCAAAACTATCGCTGAAGCAGTACGACCCGGATGAGACGGGGGAGTACAAGAAGAGCGCACAGGGGAAGAATCGTGCGAAAGCGGAAACGGCCAAGCTCATTGCAAAGCTCGACGGACTACAAGAACGGCTGTATGCCAATGCCACACGTTCACTGCTTATTGTCCTGCAGGGGATGGATACCAGCGGGAAGGATGGGACCATCAAGGGTGTGATGTCAGGGGTGAATCCGCAAGGGTGTAAGGTGGTGGCGTTTAAGGCACCGTCCGAGCAAGAATTAGCGCATGACTTTCTGTGGCGTGTCCATCGTGAAGTTCCGGGCAAGGGACAGATCGGTATTTTCAATCGGTCGCACTATGAGGACGTGCTCATCACACGTGTCCATGGATGGGTCTCCGACAAAATCGCCAAGCATCGCTTCAACCAAATCAAGGAATTCGAAGAGCTGTTGACCGAAAACGGGACGGCCATTCTCAAGTTTTTTCTCCATATCTCCAAAGATGAGCAGAAAGAGCGATTGCAAGCGCGTATCGCTGATCCAGAGAAGCGTTGGAAATGGAGTTCCGGCGATCTTGAGGAGCGCACATTGTGGGATGACTATCAGGAAGCGTTCGAAGATGTCCTCTCTGCGACGAGCACCACCTGCGCGCCCTGGTACATCGTGCCGGCCAATCGGAAGTGGTACCGTAATCTGGTCGTTGCCGATCGCATCGTCGATGCCTTGGAAGACATGAAACTCAAGACGCCGTCTGCACCGGAAGGTGTGGATTTTGCCAAGTTGAAGATCGTCTAGACTTGGGTTGGCTGTACGGTACAGGTGAAGTACTCGAACAGGAGGAGGGCGGCAGAAGAGCCGTACTCCTCCTTCGTGTTTGTGCGGAAGGTCGCCATGAACTGGACGGTGGTGACATGGTGCGGTCGTCTGCTGATTGGAGCCGTACTTCTGGCCTCGGCACTCGGCAAGTCGCTGGACTTTCCAGGATTTGTCGATGTGCTGATCACGTATCGTCTCTTTCCGGACTGGTCATTGTGGCCACTGGCGCTTGGGATCACCGGGATCGAGTGGGTGCTGGCTGCATGGATTCTTGTTGGCTGGCAACTTTCAACCGGGGCACTCATCGCGCTAAGCCTCAATGGGCTGTATGCGGTCGGACTCATCATCACGCTGCTCCGTGGCCTCGATCTTCCTAATTGTGGCTGTTACGGCGTCTTCTTTCCGCAACCGTTGCAGTGGTATTCCCCGCTCGAAGATCTCGTCCTCGTCGGGATTTGCGCACTGTTGCGAATCGGAGCGGATAGATCCAGGAGACCCCTTGACAACATGTTTCAATGAGCGAACGGAAGAACCTGCGGCCCATTCTATCAATCGAAGTTCGAGAGATCGGGTAGACCGCGCGGCTGCCATCCAGGTCTCTCGATGACTTCCTTCACGAGAGGAGGGCGGATATGGACGACTCGACGCCACCTGGCCCATCAGGCCCACCGATATCAGGGTGGGTTTCTCGTCGGTCACGCTGACCGGTTCTTCGCTGGCTGTGCCATATTGGCACGAACACCTCTTCGCAACGAGAGGCGCGAACGCCGTGTATGCGGAGATAGCTCCGGGAGCGTGAGGAACACAAGTACCTGGGATTGACGAGGTCTCCCCCGACTGGAAACCGCAGATCACCAGCATCGCGTGGGTCTTCTGGGCCGCAACAACAGAACATATCATCTGCCGGCGTCCTAAGCGCCGATCACGGGCGACCTCCCACCACAGTGCAGGGTCGCCCGTGCTATTTCAGCATACCTCCCAAACGTATCATGGAGGCTGCACGTACGTCTCGTTCAGAGCCTCTCACAGACGGTCTGGAAAGTCGGAGATGATACCGTCCACGCCGAGCATTTTGACCCGTTTGATCGCGGCCGGATTGTCGACGGTGTAGACGAACACAAGCAGACGTGCATCGTGGAGGCGATGCACAAGGGGTTTGGTGATCGTATCGATGCGTATTCCGACATGAGTAGCCTGGAGGTTGAGGGCGGTGGCATCGGGATCCTCGGGCAGCCGTTTGAACAACGCCAACGTCTGAGCCTTCGGGTCAATCCTTCGCACATGTTGGAGTTCTTCGTGGAGAAACGAGGCGTAGATCACCGGTCCAACAAAGCCGCTCCCACGGACCGTGGCGCACGCATCGTAGGTGAGGCCCGGCACTTTCAATTCCAAGATCAACCCGATCCGACCGCTGGCCATCGCGAGCGCTTCCTCAAGGGTCGGGATACCCTGGCCGCTCCCGGTGGCTAACTGTTGGGTGTCCTCTATCGTGAGGTCAGCGATGGCGCCTCGCCCATTCGTCGTACGGTTGATCTGTTCGTCATGCAGGAGCACGAGCGCTCCGTCGGCAGTCCGCCGGACATCGACTTCCGTGAAGTGGCAGCGAAGGTTGATCGCATGCTCGATCGATGCCAGCGTGTTTTCCGGCCGATAACCGCAGGCTCCTCGATGTCCGATCCGAAGGACTTCGCGGCGGGGACTTTCTTTTATCATGGCGCTGTCCTACCATATTCCGGTGGTTGAAAAGAAATCGAAAAAACCGCCATTACCCAAAGGAGCCAGACGGCGTCGGAAACCGGTCGGAGCCTCTGCTGGTTTGGCCGCAGTCGAATTACAAGCGGCTGCGCCACCCGGCCCAGTGGCCGAGCTGCATCATGCCATTGAACAGGACGATGGGAAAGTCCTATCGATGTATCGTGAACCCTATGGTGGGCACTGGGTCGTGCTGGCTGCCTTGCCGATCGAGCTCGTCGAGCCGACACCCTATCAACGGAATATCTCCGACACGCATGTCCGAAAGTTGGAAGGGGTCATCGGGAAAATTGGGCGCTTCCTCGATCCCATCATTGCTGTGCGAATCGTGAAGCCTGACCATGCGGCAAAGTATTGGACGCCGAACGGCAACCATCGCCTGTCGGCCATGCGGACGCTCGGGGCCAAAAGCATCATCGCCATCGTCGTTCCCGAGGCAGCTGCCGCCTATCAGATACTCGCGCTCAATACGGAGAAGGCGCACAATCTGCGTGAGAAGGCGTTGGAAGTCATCCGCATGTATCGGGAACTCCCGCAACTCGACGGTGCAACGGAAGACACGTACGGCTTGGAGTTCGAAGAACCGGCGCTGATCACCCTGGGGCTTTGTTACGAAGAACGCCCTCGATTCAGCGGTGGCGCGTACCATCCAGTGTTGAAGCGGGTGGATGAATTTTTGAAGAAACCGATGCGCGCTGCCCTCAGCGACCGTCAGCAGCAGGCGAAGACCGTTCTGGTGCTGGATGACCTCATCGTTAAACAAGTCGAGGCGCTCAAGACCAAAGGATTGACCAGCCCCTATCTGAAGAGCTTCGTGGTGGCTCGTGTGAATCCCATTCGGTTCCGTCCCAAAGACGCCCCCGCTTTGTCGTTCGACGAGGCGCTCGATCGCATGACGCAGGCCGCCGCTAAGTTCAATCCCGACAAAGTCAAGATGGATGATCTGGCTAAGTCCGGCGGAACACCGGACGAGAACGAGTAATCGGGCCTTCCCCATTTCACCGGCTTGTTTCCCTACCGCCAGCCCCCGTACAATAATTCCTCGGTCGTTATCTAAAGGAGGAATTTATGGGTCTGGCTGACAATAAATGTATTCCCTGTCGTGGTGGCGTGCCGCCGGTGCCGAATGATCGAGCCCAGGCGTTGCTGAGTGAACTAGGTCGAGGCTGGTCGCTAAACACGCAAGGGCATCTGGAACGGCTCTATACGTTTCCCGATTTCGCTCAGGCTCTGGCGTTCGTGAATAAAGTCGGGGCAATCGCCGAGGCCGAAGGTCACCATCCCGATCTCTATCTTGCCTGGGGTAAGTGTAAGGTCGAAATTTGGACGCATAAGATCAATGGCCTGACCGAGAGCGACTTCTATTTGGCAGCGAAGGCGGACCGAGAGTTCGAGCCATTCCGGGCTGCTGCGAGTTGATTCCACGACTGCCCCAGCTATGAACCGGCCAAGGTGGTAGATGAGCGACCAGGCACACATCGCGCTCGTCAATATGCCCTTCAGCTACGCCAAGTATCCTTCGATTCAACTCGGCACGCTTTCCGCGCTCCTCAAATCCAAGGGCATTCCCGTCGATTGTCACCACTTGAACGTCCGGTTCGCCCACCTGATCGGTGTGGAGTTGCACGAAGCGATCTGCGAGAAACGCGCGCTCTTCGGCGAGTGGCTGTTTTCCTCCCTGCTGTTTCAAGAGAACCCGAAACGGTCTGAGTACCCACACATATTCAAGCCGGTCTTCGAGCAGATCGCGCAAGTGAGTGGGAAGCCAGTTGGTTATTTTGAGGAGATCGCGACCCGCATCGCGCCGCAGTTTCTGACCTGGGCACTACGGTCGATTGATTGGGGGCAATACAAACTGGTCGGATTTACCTCGACGTTTGACCAGAATGTCGCGAGCCTCACGATGGCCAAACTCATCAAGGATCTGTATCCGGAGGTGACGATCGTCTTTGGCGGGGCCAACTTCGACGGCGAGATGGGGCTGGAACATTTCAGGGCGTTTCCCTTCATCGATCACGTCGTGGTCGGGGAGGGGGAGGACAGCTTTTTACCGTTAGTCCGCCAGATTCTGACCGGTAACACAGGGGACTATCCGAACGGCGTGACCTATCGGCAGGGCGACAAGATTATGCTCACCCCGAATGAATCGCTCTTTTCTGATTTTACGAAGACCGGGCCGCCCGATTATGACGATTACTATCAGCTGCTTACCGAGCTAGGCGGCAAGGCACAGGGGCTCGATCGGATTCTCTTGTACGAAGGCTCGCGTGGTTGTTGGTGGGGAGAGAAACATCACTGCACGTTCTGTGGACTCAATGCGCAGAGTATGAAATTCCGGGCTAAGACACCCGAGCAAGTCCTACGGGAGATTGCTGATCTCTCGCAGCGTTACGATGCGGTCCGGTTTCGTCTTGTCGATAACATCATCGACATGGGCTATATCGACAACCTTTTCGGCAAGCTGGCCGAAGATCATTGCGACCTGGATGTGTTTATCGAGACGAAGAGCAATCTACAGAAGCGCCAGATCAAGACCTTGGCGGCGGGTGGGGTGAAATGCATGCAGCCGGGTTTGGAGAGTCTGAGTGTCAATCAACTGCGCGCGATGGACAAGGGCGTCACGCCGATGCAGAACATCGTCTGCCTCAAGTGGAGCCTCTACTATCACGTGATGGTGTCATGGAATATTCTGCTCGGGTTTCCCGGCGAGACAAACGAGGACTACCAGTGCCAGATCGACATGATTCCAGCCCTGCTCCATCTGCAGCCACCCGAAGCCACCGGAAAATTCTGGCTCCAGCGCTTCAGCCCCTATTTCACCAGACCTCATGAATATGGGGTTCACATCACTGGGCCGGGGATGGCGTATGAATATGTGTACGACGCGCGGCAGGTTGATCTCAAGAAGATCGCCTATGATTTCGAGTATGAGCTTGACCACTGGCCGGTCGATCCCCATTTGTATCAAGAGCTGGTCGTTGCGATTGAAAATTGGCAACGGATGCATAAGTCCGGAGACCAGCCGTTTCTGTATTACTCGAAAGCGCCGAATTATGTGACCGTCTACGACGGGCGTAATTTGAAGGCACCGACTCGTCTGCGGTATGAAGGTTTGGCGGCGCTAGTCATCGAAATCTGCAATGAGTCGGCGAAAGGTATGGAGCAGATCCGCAGAGCCGTGGCGGGGCAAACCGAGTGCAGCGATGAGATTCTTATTCCAATCCTGAACGACCTCACGGCGCAGCGTGTCTTGTATGAAGAGCGGGGGAAGTATTTCACCCTGGCGATTCCGGAGAATCCGTATTTGTAACCCTCGTCAAATACGTTCATGGTACGACGAGCCTGCCCGAGCTCATCCGAGGTCTTCGCCACGAACGGATAGCGCCGAGCAAGTAGACGATAGGATGGGCAAGGCCACAGTCAGTGAAAGCCATTGCGGGTAAGAACGGACAGTGCTAGCATTGTGCTATCAAGTATGTTGGACGAAGGGAGCGGAGCATGGCACAAGTTCTCGTCAGAAATCTCAACGACAAGGTGGTGGCACGGCTGAAAAAGCGCGCCAAGATTCGAGGGCGATCACTCCAGGCCGAGGTGAAGACCATTCTTGAAGAGGCGGCGAAGGATGTGCCGGAAGATTTTTGGAAAGAGGCCGATCGTATTCGAAAGCAGCTCGGCCGTTCCGGTCAGAAGTTTAGTGATAGCGCCGCACTCATTCGTGAGGATCGGGATCGGTGACCGCGTACGTGCTCGATGCAAGCGTGGTCGTCAAATGGTTTATCCCGGAAACGCATACTGAATCCGCGTTGAAATTGAGGGAGATAGGTAGTCGGTTCCATGCGCCGGCGTTCGTGACATTGGAAATCGGGAATGTCCTGGCGAAGAAGCGGCGGCGCAATGAACTCGCGCATGAGGAAGCAGAGGATATTTGGCGCGCCTTTCGGCAGGCTCCGATTCAACGACACGCCGATGAGACCTTAGTGCTTGCCGCGTTTGATCTCGCGCAGCAAACGCATACCACCTTGTATGACAATCTTTATCTTGCGCTGGGAATTGAACTGGACATTCCTTGCGTGACAGCCGATAGAAAATTCTATCAGGCGCTTCGAGCCACACCGTATCGCCATAGGGTCTCTTGGATCGAAGATCTCTGAGGCGGGCCGAGAGGGAACAGGCGAGTCACCTTTAGAAACACTTAGCAACGTAGCTTCTGAGTTTCCTACATCGACAACTTCTCTGCCACATTCCTCATCTGCACGCCGTGGACGAGTGACGCGCCGCCGCGGATGGCGCAGGCCACATGGACGGCTTCGGTCATTTCTTCAACGTTTGATCCCTTTTCCAGCGACGCCTGTGTGTAGGCATCAATGCAGTAGGGACATTGCACTGTGTGGGCGACGGCGAGGGCAATGAGCGCCTTTTCTCGCTCCGTG
>JACCDP011421122.1_pt1 | contig 10084 bp, 7 predicted proteins | sample 7445841 | NCBI WGS metagenome assembly JACCDP01 (sample SAMN15323441, study PRJNA562643) | freshwater metagenome | isolation source: river surface water | place: USA:Blue River Watershed | collected 2017-08-17
AAGATACTTCCTCGCTGATTCGCATTCTGCCCAGGCAGCTGAAGGCCTTCATTCGCAGATTCAGCGAGAACGACTTTGCCTTAGAAGTCCGCCTGCCGCAGCTCGACGACATCCGCGCCCAGATGGACCTAAACGGCAGGCGAATGAGCTTGTCGGTCCTGGCAGCCGGGCTCTTTGTCGCCACCGCCTTAGCCCTTCAAGCGCCGGGAGTTTCACGAGTCGGGGATTATCCGCTGCCCGCCGTCCTATTCTTTGGTGCGGGTTGCTTCATGCTGGTCAGGCTGTTCTTTAGGTCGTTTCGGTAGAGGTGAGGGCAGGTGGGGCCAAACCCTCTTGCCATGCCATCGTGATTAAAGGTACCGACTGAACTGATATGCTCCACCGCTTAGTGAGTCCGATCCGCTGGTTTTTCCTCAAAGTGACGGGGGTTCAAACCCAGATCGATGCGTTTCGGGAAGAGCTCGAGCGGCTCAGAAAACGCGAAGCCGCTTTAGAACAAAAACTCGAACACTATTTGAGAGCCAGAAAAGATGAAACGCCCTCGGCTCATCATTGATGCTTCGAATCTTTCCGTTCACGCAAAGAAGTTCCAGCGCACCGGGATTCAAGAGGTCGTCTACCAGGTCACTCTCGCAACCCATGCGGTAAGGCACGAGTTTCCCGACATCGACATCGTATTGATGCCTTTCCTTCCCCAGTCAGCGCCCGTCCAGGGCGAGAGCCAAACGATTCTGGCTTACTCGGAGAACTGCGAAGAAGTCCTGCGAGCCACCGAAGCCGCTGCCGGGTGCCAGCGTCCTGAGGAGCTCTGGGGTGAGGGGTACGCCCGGACGAATGAGGAATGCTTCAAGGTCCTCTCGCAGGCCAATTGGGTTCATTTTCAGGGAATCTTGAATATCGATCCGCTGTTCAGAAACCTCCCCCAAGATGGCCCAAAGGGCAGCATGACTGTTCATGACCTCATCCCCACGCTCTATCCGGAATATGTTCCAGGCGCGGTGGGCCCTTGGTTCTTAAGCCACTACATTCCTTCCATCGGTCGGTGGGCCAAGACGGTCGTCGGAGATTCTGCAAGCACCGCACGCGACGTTCGCCAACATCCAGAGCTCGCCCCTGTCCCGCGGGTCTTTGCGTTGCCTCTTGCTTTTGACGCGGTCCGCACCGACGCCCCCGATCCGTCCATCCTCAAAAAACATGACTTAAAACCCGGCCGCTTCTTGGTTTTCGTCGGTTCGCTCGAGCCGCGAAAGAATCTGCTGGCCGTCATTGAAGGGCTAGAAGCCTACATTTCACAACACCCCGAGAGCGACTTGAAGCTGGTTTGGGTGGGGTCGACCGGTTGGAAGAACGAGTGGATTTTAGACCGAATGGCGAAATCTCCGATTCAGAGCAGGCTGATCCGGCCTGGCTACTTGTCAGACGAAGCCCTTGATCATTTGGTGAGGCAAGCAGGAGCCGGCATCATGCTTTCGCACTACGAAGGTTTTGGTCTGCCTGTCTCACAGGCCTTTTCGCGCGGCGTACCGATTATCACCAGCTATAGCAGCAGCCTTCCTGAAGCTTGCTTAGGTGATGCCGTGTTCTGCGATCCGTCCGATCCAGAGGACGTTGCCCGAGCTATTGAAACGGCCCTGGAAGCTCCGGTCCACATTCGTCGCCGAAAAGCCGCCGAAGCCTGGGACTGGAAAGAATACACTCGCGAGCTGATCCGGATTATCACCGGAAAGCAGCCGGCATACTGCCGGGAGCAGCCCTAGCAGGCCCTCTAGCCGATTGACTTCACTTCTCGGCTGCGCTAAACGCCAAAGGACTCTGATTCCCCGGTAGGTCGGGATGTAGCGCAGCCTGGCTAGCGCGCTTCGTTCGGGACGAAGAGGTCGCTGGTTCGAATCCAGTCATCCCGACCATTTTTTCTTCAGCGTGGAAATCCTTTACGTAGCTCACCCAGCGCCGTCGCAGGAAAATCCAGCACACCGATCAGTTATCAGTATCTCCACGAGAGATGAGTACGCCTAGGGCAGTCCGATTGCGACTAATGGCCGCCAAGCATGACGAGAGAGCGGCAACGGGACCTTTCGGACTAAAAAACTCTATCATTCCTCGAGGTAACCGAGAACCGGCTCGCAACTGCAAGAAACGATAAATCGAAGTCACGAACTCATCGATTCCGAAGTACCTAAAAAACAGGACCTTTGAGTAACCTGATTCGGCAGTGATCTTTCTTAAAGAAGACCAAGTGAAAAAACTCAGATGCCGTGGCGGATCCCAGTAATACCAAAATCGCCCGAAAATACGGCTAAAGAACGACTCACTGTTAGGAACAATAATCCAAAGATACTTTACGCCGATTTTCGCGAAGCTCTCTAACAAGAGCCGTGGATATAAAACATGCTCCAAAGAGTGCCGCATGATCACCACGTCGGGGGCACGACCATCAACAAGCAAAGACTCCGCTCGAAACGAATTTCCGTGAAGCTCGAGCTGACGATATTCAATCGATGACAGCGTCCAAGAAGCCTGACCATAGGCATCCACAGCCAATGTACGAAAACCCATGCTCGACAGAAGCTCCACCATGCTTCCATCGCCGGCCCCTAAGTCAGCGATCACTGAACCTTTCGGAATTCTCGCAGTCAGTCCGCGGACCTCTAAACGAAGCGCAAAACTCCTGAGCGCCTTGAACAGTCCGCTTCCAGAACTCCGCATCGCACTGCCACCAGAATTTTCATAAAACCTTGGAAGAGCTTCCGCTGATGGAGGATTCCCTAACTGCAAAAAACCGCAGTGGAGACAACGATTCAAATCGAATACTTGATCGCCCAAGTGATCGGGCAAAGAAAGCAGATGCTCGGCTCCACCTCTCGAACAAACCCAACAATCTGGAACTCCGTGCCGCTCACTGATCATGCTGCCCCTCCATCCACCGGGCATTCAAACCATCCTTCAAGAACTCAAAGATCACAATGATTCAAACACCTAAACCTTGACCTATGTCGAGGCGGTATCCCAAGCAGCCCGCAGGGAAGGAATCTTCTGACATTCAAAACTGTTACGACAAACTGGGGTTTGCCCAAACAGCGTACAGGGACGGCATTGCAATTCCCGAACGCCTAAAACCTTGCTTCGACTAGCTAGCGGGGCCCATTTGCCTTCCCTTCCGCTGGTAAAGATCGCGGTGGTAGGAATCCCAAAGTAAGAGGCTACGTGGACCATACCACCATCCAAAGTAAGAACCTCCTCTGCACCAGCCAAAAGCTCGCAAACGGTCTTGAATGGCCCATCGACTTTGATCAAGGGCACGCCAGACATCGCAACCAATTCGTCCGCGAAGGCCCGGTCGATCGGTGCTGAAACAATCTGAACCCCTTCACTATCGGGCGACCATTCATTGATGATTCGACGCCAGACTGCCGCATCTAATTTTCGCGAAGGACTCTGCAGTCCCGCTATACAAACAACCCGAGTTCCATCAGACGGCTTCCTTCTCGGTCGTGGCTCCCTCCGAGCAGAAATGCATTCCTCTTTATTAGGAACGAACGATCCCAATAGACGCGAAAACTCAGTCACCTCGTGTGAATCATAAGGATCATAACTCACACAGGCATCCGCTAGCCGTGCACCTCGGTTAGTATTGAAACCAACTAATTGCCCTCCCGGCCTGCGGAGCAAACAGCCAAAGGCTTGGGACAATCCAAAAAACTGTTCCGAATTGATCACGCTTCGAAAACGTCCCGCCAATCGGATCACAACTCCGAATAATTGGCGGTCGTAACAGACGAAATTCCGGAGCCCGACGTATTCGGCCCACGCGGCTGAACGCTTTTCAATCACCCAAAAAAACTGATTGGGATCAAGTCCTAGCTCCTCCATCGCCATTTGCAGACAAATGAGATCCCCCATCCCTCCAGGGCGAATGATCGCAACCAGATCAGAAGGTTTCCTACACCCACCTACCCAACTCAAACTTGCGGTAAAAAAGGCGACCGGCCGAAAAGCGAGCCCATCCACCACTTTAAGGAGATTCAAAAACCTCGACATTCTTGCAACTTCCAACCTCAAAGAGAAAACGTTCAGGAAATCTGTTTAATTTTTATCTACTAGCGAGAGTTTCGATTTTTCCCCCTCTACCTGCCCAAGAGCAATCGCGTTCGCTTCTACCGCACTCTCACCAGATGCAAGGCTACGCCCCCGGAGATCCATGCATTACCTTCAATCACCCGCTCTACGGTCTGCAAAAAACTTCCCGGCTCGCGAACGAACGGCGGAATCACGAACAAAAACTCTTTTCTGATGAGACGCCAACCCGCCTTTTCCGCTCGCAACAAAAACTGTCTAGGCCGAAAATTTTTTTCACCCTGACCAGTGGCCTGACGAATGAAAGTATAAGGATTGTAACAATTCGGCTCAATCGCAAGCCATCTAGCGCCTACCGGAGAATGTGCGCTCACCTGGTGACAAACGACTGATTGGTCAACGACATGATGCAATACGTCGTTTGAAAAGACGTATTCAAAAGCTTTTCCTGCGAACGCACTATTGGCCAAATTCTCGGCCGCGCCCAAGCAAAAGTTCAAATTGTGCAAGCCTTGAGACTGAGCCTCTTGATTAGCAAAATCTACGTAACTTTCCTGCGGCTCCAAACCAAAATAACTGTGCTGGGGGGCTGCCTTGGCAAGGCCTCTTAAGAGCCACCCGGTGCCCGAACCGATCTCGAGGACGCTCGACCCCGTCGCTTCCGAAAGACCCTGCGAAAGTACGTATCGGCGTCTCCGTTCATTTAGCCAGCAATTCCTGAGGCGATCATACTCTCGCGGTCGATCGTCCCACGTAGAATTCAGTGTCGCCTGACTTTCCGATTTAAGGCCGTTCATGATCTAGCCTTATCTCGCGAAGAAAATGAAAAACATGGAAATTACTCCACAAAAATAAGATACCCGATCCTTCAGAGCAAAAATAACCGGGTCATCATGAACGAGGCGCCGATAAGTCAGCATCCACAGACGACTCTTCCAATAGAGCAAAACTGGAAGGATCAGCCACAGCCTTTCGGGCTGTGAATACAGGGCCATCACATCAGGTCCATTGAGATAAAGCGCAAAAACGACCAGCGAAAGAAATCCACCGGCTACCCCGATCACATAAGCAGGAAGGGCGTCAGACCGTTGATATCCGCGTCGCGGAATAACCCCACGGCTACTTGAGTTCCGCAATTCAATGAACCGCTTGAGCATGGCAAGCCCGAAAAAGAAGAACAAAGAAAATGCCAAAAGCCACTTCGAAACATGAATTCCAGTGGCTGCTCCGCCAGCAAAGAATCTCACGGAATAGAGGAAGGCCAATACGAGGACATCCAAAAGCATGACCCTCTTGAGGAAAAAATTATAACAGATCGACACGCCTACGTAGACCAGCAAAATCCCCGTAAAATCCGGTGGAAGCAAGAAGCTTACGAACAATCCAGCCGCAAATAAAATTGGAGCCAATGCGACACCGGAAAAAACGCCGAGGGCACCGGAAGCAAATGGACGACGCTTACGTCGATGGTGAAGTCGGTCGGCCTCTAGATCCATTAAGTCATTGACTACGTAAATCCCGGAGGCCGTCAGCGAAAAAGAGAGCATCCCCAAGAGGACCGAGAGCAAAGCCTCAGGATTTCGCCACTGATCCGCTGTCAGAACAGGCACAAGCAACAGGACGTTCTTAAACCACTGATGAACACGAAGTGCACGAGCAAGAGTGGGGAAAAGTTTCGGGGAGTCCTTCAGAATCACCAGCCGACCGGAAAAGGAACTCAGGCGCCAACGCAAGAAAAAGCTTGGGTTCACTACATAACCATTATAACCGCACGCCCGCCAAAGGGGAGCGTCAGCAAGGGAGTCTCCAGCGTATGAAAATGGGCGATCCCCGAAAGCCACCTTGAGCGCGCGTAATTTTTTTTCACCCGTTAGGTTTTCATCCTGGGTCGCAATTACCTGATCAAAGAAACCTAAATGACTGGCAATACTATGGGCGTATTTCTCAGATGCCGCTGTGGCCAGAACCACTTGATCTCCCGACTTTTTCCGCTCCTTGATCAAGTCGAGCACAACGTCGCGATAAGGCAGTGAGGCCGGTCCAACGTCTACGCTCTCGGCCAATCGCCTCTTCAGGTGGGCCTTACCCCGAAGCAACCAGATAAAGATCACAGGCAGCATCCAAGGCTTCTCAGAAAGAAGCTTAATCGCCGACTCGTGCAACAGGTCAGTCTTGATCAAAGTCCCATCTAGATCAACTACGAGCACACCCAAAGGACACTCTCCATGGCTTTATTGAGTCACAACCCGAACATCGGAGACTACCGCGACCCCCGAACCCAGCTTTGACATATCTTCAAAAGAATCAGTTCGGCGCTGCGACTGTACCTTTGAGTGCACGAAAACCTGCTGCCAGCCTCGCTCCAATGGAACCCTAATGACGGACTCACTGACGCCAGGCTGCATCTTGAGCTTCTCGTGAACTAACGGCGACTCTACACGCACTTCGGATTGAGTTGCAAAATACCTCATTTGTACTTGCAAGATAGAGGCACCCTTGCATGTCTTTGGGACAAAAACCTCAAGACCAAACGAACTAGAGACCTGACATGAGCCTTTTTCACATTGCAACCACCCGCTTGCAGGCAAAGCAATTCCCTGACAGGGCTTGCCCACGGCAAGGAGTTCGAAGTCAGGGCTAACTTCGGTTGCCGCGCCATCGACGTGAAAAATCGATCCACCCGGACGGCGCAAAATCCAATCAACTGCGTCTGTAATCCGAAGGCTCGCATTGAGGCGTCGCCGATAATACCCGCCGCGAAGCATGTTATCGCCCAAATCAGGCATTACGACCCGAGCGCCATTTTTGTTAATCATGAAAGCGGCGTAATGAGACTTCTGGAAGCCGTCAATTCCAGACCAGGCTGAATCATCAAGCGCAACAACATCGTCTGGCTGCAAAAACGCGGCAAAATCAGAAACGCCAAACTGAATCCCGTGCTCACGAGAAAATCCCGAGAACAAAGCAGAAGCCCGAATAGCCATATTAATTGAAACGAATCCGACGCAAAAAATCCCCGCAGAGAGGATTCCTCGATCAAATCGGCCAGACCTTTTAGGTGCCTGAAATCTAGAAATCTTGGAAAACCCCGCGAACGCCAGAAGGGCCAACCAAGATGGCCCTAAGAGCTGCAAAATCTTATGTTCGCCATAGGCATAATTTCGATGGATAACGAACCCCACTAACAATGCTGAAAATACAGCAAGTACGATTGCGCCGCACCGGGCCGCCTGCTTGATTGCGAATGCTCCGGTGAAAGCGAGAATCGTAATCACTGCTCCGCAAAAGGTCACCGACCACAGAGAAACACGTCGATGCCCCAAAAGTTCCGCCGCAGGAAAGGCACCGAGCCAGGTCCAAAGGGGCTTGGCCAAATACCAGGATTCCCAGTTACCCCCGCTGGCTACTGCATTGATGGCCGAGAGCGAACGAAACCCACCCAGAATGGCTACATTGCCAGCGACCAGAGCCACTAGGCCGACTAAAAAAAGGTGTCGAACATTATTTTTCAGAACGCCTGACTGACCTGAAAAATACTGGGTGATAGTCATAAGCCCAAAGAACACGCCCACTAAAAAACCCGTATAGACAATGGACTCTCCATAGAAATGGGCACCAGCTGAAACGAGTAGACCTAAGACTACGGTCTCCCAAAGAGAATCGCCCTGATAAGTCAGGAGCAAAGAAACCACAGAAGCAATCACTGCGGCTGCAGGCACTGTCGCCAAGTTACTATTCGCCAAAGAGCTGATATTCGCCGCCGAGAAAGTCGGAAGCAGCGCACCCAATAAGGTTAATCCCGCCAAACCCATCCGAGCTGGCTTGAACCCGAACCTCTCCACCATTCGACGCACGGACAGCCAAAAAAACAACGCCGAGAAAGGAAATATGGCCCAAAGACCATAGGCTGTCTTTTCAGGAGAAAACATCTGCGCCCAAGCCGCAAGGGTATAGGTACCGCCTCTGTAAAGAGCGCACGGCCAACCAATATAAAGGCCGCCTCCGTCACCGCATGTTCCTAGCCTCCAAATTTTATCTACTGCGTCTTTGGATACGAGGAGCGGATATTCGAGCGCCCATGACATTCCCTCAAAATAAACAATCGAATCATGGTTCGGTCCCTCGAGAAGCCAATAACGCTGGGGAAGCAGCAGCGCAGATAAAGCAATCAATACCGAAACCTGAAGTGCGATCAACGAAAACAGATCAGACAAAACCTCGCGTTTAGTGAATCCATCGAACCTGAAAAACGCCCGCCCTAAAGGAATCAATAGGAGGGCCAGAAATGGAAAAGCCTGCCTCAGCCCCACGAATTGATTCACATTAACGAGGACCAGAACTCCTAGTAAGGCCGAAACAAAGTAGGCAAGGGCTACACTCCGTGCCTTCGGTACAAAAATCCATCGCCCCGAAACCAAAATACAGAAATTAAAAAATAAAAAACTAGCGCCTGCTGAAAGAAAGCTCACTCGTTTCTTCTCCAGAGGCATTCGTTCCTATTGAACGACCTGCCCTCAAACCTTTTATGACGAGACAATATTGCCCGATCTTTGGTTTCTAATTGCGACGGCTGACCATTTTCCAAGCCCAAGTTAAATCAGATGCTTTTCACTGATCCCAACACAAATCGTACCTTTCGAGGGAAATCCCCAGGAGGCGCAAAACAAGCTTAGCGATTCGGCCGGCTCGACTTCGTTAGCCTAAATTACATAGGCCGCTTGTGCTCCTTCACCGGAGTAAGCTAAGGAATGGAACTACGACCATGAAAAAAGCACTGATCACCGGCATCACCGGCCAAGACGGATCCTACCTAGCAGAACTCCTTCTCGAGAAAGGCTACCAGGTTTACGGCCTCACCCGGCGCTCCAGCACGCTCGCTACGGACCGGATCTCCCACTTGATGGGGAAAATCGAAATCCTTTCGGGCGATCTTTTGGATCAGTCCTCTTTGATGGATGCCGTCAGTCAGTCGCAGCCCGACGAGGTTTACAACCTCGCTGCACAAAGCTTCGTGCAGACCTCGTGGAATCAGCCCGTACTGACGGCTGAATTCACCGCTCTTGGAGTCACCAAGATGCTTGAAGCCGTCCGTCGCTGCGCTCCCAAAGCGCGCTTTTACCAAGCATCCAGCAGCGAGATGTTCGGTAAAGTCCAAGCCGTTCCGCAAGGCGAGGACACTCCCTTTTACCCGCGCTCGCCCTATGGCGTTGCCAAGCTCTACGGTCACTGGATCACGATCAATTACCGTGAATCCTTCAACATGCACGCCTCGAGCGGCATCCTTTTCAATCACGAGTCTCCGCGTCGCGGTCTGGAGTTCGTGACCCGAAAAATCACTCACCACGTAGCGCTCATTAAACATGGTCTAGCGAACGAGCTTCGCTTGGGGAACCTCGATGCGCGCCGCGACTGGGGCTTTGCAGGCGACTACGTCGAGGCCATGTGGCTGATGCTTCAGCAAGATCAACCGGATGATTTCGTCGTTTCGACCGACGAAACGCATACGGTTCGCGAGTTCGTGGAACTAGCCTTCGGCCGCGCCGACCTGGACCCGTGGAAATACGTAAAACTCGACGAACGCTTCTTCCGTCCGGCAGAAGTGGATCTCTTGATCGGCACTTCCGCCAAAGCGCGAAAGAAGTTGGGCTGGAAGCCGAAGGTGGACTTCAAAGGTCTTGTGAACATGATGGTGGATGCTGACCTGAAAGCTGTGGCTCAGCGTAAGGCTCTGGAGGCGCTCTGAGCGCCGACCCGATCGTCCTCATCACAGGGCACGAAGGCTTCATTGGGAGCAATCTCTCCCAACACCTTCGGTCCCTAGGATTTGCAGTCCACGGGCTTCCTGGACAGATCGAGAATTTTTCGAGTGTTCAAGAAGTGGTTGGATCACTCCAACCCAGTTGGATCGTTCACCTGGCAGGAATCAGCCATGTGGCCGACTGCGATCGCGACCCAGCCGCGGCTTACCGAGTGAATCTCGACGGCACTGTCTCCGTGCTTGAGGCAATTC